>OGQV01000858.1_pt1 | contig 25803 bp, 63 predicted proteins | sample 1553311 | NCBI WGS metagenome assembly OGQV01 (sample SAMEA2579976, study PRJEB22360) | human gut metagenome
ATTGAGTACGTATGCAGTTTTCCAAAAATCAATCCTTTTGAAATGGCTAAAGCCTTAAAAAATAGCGGCTATAGTGTTGTTTTTGATGATTCCAGCATAAGCAAGGCAGAAAACGAAAAGAAAAGACAAAAAGTTGAAAAATTTACAATAATTTTGAAACGTGCGATCTAATCGCAAAAAAGTAAACGCATCAGCAAAGCCCCCAGAAATGGGGGCTTATTTTTTCCTGTTTATATTTTTCTTCTTGTATTTTTCAAATTTGAAACGTGATCTAATAACTATAATTCCGTTTATTTCGTCTTTTTTTGTTTGGCGCACAGCTCTGACGCCGTATATATCCGCTGTTCTTTTCTTTCTCCCCGATCTGCTGCCCATTCTATCGCCCCCTTTTTATTCTTTTTTGGATCTCATTTGAAAAAGCCGGGAACTGATCCACGTTCCCGGATACTATTTTTTCACCGAACAAAACAACCCTTGCACCGTTCACGCGTTCGATCAGTTCACTATATCCGGAAGAAAAACATCTTTTAGACAGATCATCACGAGCGCAACCAACGGAAGAAATCGCTATAGATGATTGCTGCGGCAATCCATCAAAGCACCACTCAAAGGACCTCGCATCACTCCAGCCAGCAACAGGGACAACGTTTACGCCATTTATCAGAAGATACCAAGCAAGCGCACGTGATCTATACACCTGCCATATTTGCATTGAAAGCGGCATATCTTCGTAAAAAGAAAAGTCTGGAGCGCAGACATATTTGAAATTTTGCAACGCAGGAATGTATTTATCCGGGTTGTTCCACACTCTCTCAAATTGCATATCGTCAATAAAGAAATGACAAATACACTCTTTCGGATTTCGTTCTTTTAATGCTAGATTAAATGGCGCGGATCTCAAGCCGTCTGCATGAACAATCACCGCGGGAAGTTGTGGAAATCCGTATTTGCCTGTAAGTTTCGCACCGAGAAGAAAACGCTCTCTCATAACATCGTTTTTTGTGTTTACAGATATTTCTATATCCATCGGTGGCGCACCTCGCTTTCGTCAAAACGCACATGTGTGTGCGTATGCTACAATACATATATTGTGAAAAATAAACAATGATACATTATAATTTGTATCATTAAATATATCATAACATATCATAAAATAAATTTCAACATAATTTTAATTTGTGTGTTGACACATAAAATAAAACATGATAATATAATCATGCACAAAACAGATAAGTATAAAAGAGCCAACGGATTTTAGACCTTTCCATTGGCTCTTTTTTCGTTAGAATATACTGTTCTGTTGTTCACATAATTCTAGTAATTTTCCTATTTTCATCTTCTCGATAAATTCATCATCGTGTAAAGGCTCAAACACCGTGTCCACAAAATCATACTCTTTATAAATCTTGCAGCCATGAAAATCCTTTACCAAAACACATACCTCCAGATCTTCGCCAAATTCGCTTATGTCTCCCTTGATTTCTTCGATCAAATCACTACACTCATAAGATAATTTGATAAAACCCATGTCAATCTTTCCCATTAGAACAAATCCTCCTGCCTTTTTCTTTAGATTCTAACATATACGGTTTGCTCATACAAGAAATATATAATGCTCTTGCCGAATATTCGGTTATGCCCATTTGATACAGAAGATCAGCTTTTGTCATATTTGGGTTTGTTCTCTGCACAAATCTTAAAATCTCATCTATCATACTCATGATACCATCCTAACCGCACCAAACATCATATCTACAATGTCCAGCACTTCTTTTCCGTATGTTGCAACAAAATCGCATAACAACTCTTCCTGCTCTATTGGCAAATAAATTTCATAAGATATACATATCGCATGGCATACTTCATGAATAAACACTTTTTTCAAAAAATCACCATGCAGATTTTCATTTAGATATATCTCATGTGTATTTGCATCTGTTGTGCCGACACTATAACTTCCGTCAGTGCGTCTAATTGCCTCGCTATTGGGCTTTACAAACACAACACGCCAATTTGTACCGTTAATATAAAAAACCATGATATCGCCCCCTGTACGCAATCAGCCGGGGAAATAATCCCCAGCCGCTTAATTCAGAGAAAACAAATTACATTGCGTTCATCAATCCTGTCATATTGTTCTTAAAGAGTGATTTCTCTTCGTTCGTAGCATCTTTAATTAAGTCTTTTACATCATTTGAAAATACTTTCAAATAATCATCAAGACTTTTCATCTTTGCTTCTTTGTCGTGCATAGTATTGTCTTTATGCATTTCTTTGCTTTCTGTATAGTTTCTCTTTGCACGATCATAATGACTTTCGCTCATAGAGTCCATACCATGAGATACAGGTTCGGCAAAGTGCATTCTTCCGCTTGCACGATCAAGGTCACGCATCCGCTCTGATCTAGGCATATCTGACCATCTGTCATAATCATCTTTAGTCATATGCCAATAAGGCGGCTCTTCATAACCTCTTCTGCCAACGTAAGTGCCTTTTCCCTTTGGAGCATACTCACCTGTGGTTTTGTATCTGTAGTTGTCGTAATGTCTGCGACCGTCTCCGTATCTTTCAAACATTTCCATTGTTTCATACGGATCTAAGTCATTCATTGCATTTGTCAAAGTTCTGTAATACATAGCTTCTGACAAATCTTTCATCATATCGACAACTTCCCCCATCTCTTGGGTATCAATGCACTCAATTCCTTTGTCAAATTCACATTTTGCACATTCTGAAATCTTTTCAATCATGTCATGCATTCTCTTAACATCCATAGCTATACACCTCCTACGCTTCTCTTGTGACAACGATGTTTGCATTTGCCACATCTATAGCAACGCCGCTTGTATTTTCTACAGCGATATTTACGCAGCATCCTTTCGGTACATCTACATAAATGCCTGCGGATACGTTGTTAAACTGTTCGACTGCGGCAGGTGTGCTAATCATCTGTGAAGATAATACAGGCTCACCACTAATTGCAATTGCTAAAGAAATCGCCCCGGCCGTTCCACCGGTAGGAACTGCAATGTTTGCCGAAAAATCAACAAAGAATCTTGCTCTGCACTGATTTGTCAGTCCACGCAAGGTGATAATTCCGCTACCCTCTCTGTGCTGGATACAGCTAGACCCTTTAACTGCTGTGTTTGTAAATACAACATTTCCATTTGATGCAACTTCCTGTGTTGCAACTGATACATATTCTGCCATAATATATAACCTCTCCTTCCATCAAAAAAACCACCAACCAAATATTGGCTGATGGTTTTCAGATTCGAAACAATTATACTATGCACAATACCGCATTGCGTATTTCTTGACAATGTTTTCAAAAATTGCCTTTAGCTGTGGCTTTTCATATATAATTGCAATTTTGGTTGTTTCCTGTCTGATAGCAGTTTTTGTGTTTCCTGCCTTTTCCATGCGTTTCTTTTTGTTTTCCTGCAACCGCTTGAGACTACAATGTGCAGTTGTCTCAAGTTCCGCATAAAGCTGATTATACAAAGTTGCATATTCGATATTGCTCTTTAGCGATATTTCTCGCACCCTAGCATTGATTTCTGACTTCCAGTCACCTATAGGCTGTGTAAATATCTCTTTCATGTTATCGACCGTCTGCTCAACCTTGGTTATCTGCTCTGCCTGTCGCTTCTGCTCTAGTTCCTGCCTTGCTTGCGTTTCAATCAATCCATACAGTGCTTGAAGCTGTGGCGATAACTGCGTTCTGTCTATTGATTTCTGCTTTACTCTCTCTTCAATAGTTGTAAAATACTCTCTTGCCTGTTCCGCTCTTTCGCTATTTCCTTTTACAGATAATTTCTTGGCAAAGTGTGCAGTAAGTTTGTAGTCTGTTGTAGACTGTCCTCCCCATTCGTCATTAAGTACGAATGCCCAATAATCAATGTTTTCATCCGCAAATTCATTTTCTATGATGTTAGTTCTACACCATTTTGAATAATTACTTGGGCTTAATTCCAAGAATGAATATAACTTTTTTGCTGTTGTCATTCCGTCACTGTCAATGTCGAGTGCAATCTCAATAGGTGTTCTTGTTTCAAGTTTAGATAATTCGCCCATTATTCTGCACCGTCCTTTCTATCTGCCAATACATTTGTATAAGCAAGTATGCACTTTAGAAAGTATTCATTTGTGTTTTTCAGATTGTCAATAATTTTGTTGATAATTTCATCTTTCATGGATTATACCTCGCTTCCAAAATTTGCTTGAAATGAGATAACCCTTATGATAGAATATTTCATAGAGAGTTATCTCGCTCTTAGAGTAGTCAATTACCGCTAAGTAATGCTTGACTACTCTTTTTTGTCGTTATACTGAATATCAATCCCTTTTCTGATAATTTCAGCCTTAGTCAACTTTTCTTTCTTAGATAGATAATTAAGTTTTTTCTCTGTTTCATCATCATACCTAAAATTCAAAGTATGCTTTTTAGGATTTTCAGTCAACTTTGTTCCTTTGTGAATGCCCATTGTGTTCACCTCTTTTCTTTGTGGCACAATTAAAATATAATGTATACACAAAGAAAAGTCAAGCACTTTTTCGAATTATAATCATTTTTCTTGATTTCTCCGCAGGGATTTGATAAAATACACTTATCGATCCTTGTGGATTGATTGTTATCCGAACAGTTGCGTTTTCTTTTGTGGGGCGAAACTGTTTTATTTTTTTCAAATCCAAAAATCATCAGCCAATATTCGATTGTCAATGTACGAAAAAAGCAAGGGGAAAACATTAAAGCCTGCCCCTTGCCATAAATTGTAATACTGCATAAGCAGACATAATCGAGTTAAACTCAATTAAGATACTCAATTATTCATTTTTGCGTAGCTGCTACTTTTAGCTGCTACTTTTAGCAGCCACACCCTGTGCTGCATCCACATCCGTATGCATAAGCATTCGGATTAGGAACTACATAGGCCGGAACTGCCTGTGGGTTCACAGAATTGATAATCTGCTGTGTCTGTGCAGACATTGCCGTAGTAAGAAGTGCGGACTGGCGATCCTGCGAAGCTGCTATGCGCAAGTCATTATTTTCTGCCTGTAAGGAAGAAATCTTTTCTTGGCAAAGGTAATCAAGGATAGCTCTAGTTCCTGCATTCTGACTGTCGATAATGTCTCTCGTGTTTGTATTCATGGTGTTCTGCAAAGCACAGGTGTTCTGTGCCATATTGTAGTTTACGCCCTGAATAGCTTCACGTGTTTCACAGCAGCAGTTAGCAAGCTGAGACTGCAAAGCATTTGTGTTCTGCATATTTGCGATTGTGTCCGCATTGATAGCCTGTTGAATGCCATAGCCTGTCTGCATTATATTGGTGTTAATTCCGTTGAATCCAGTAAGCATATTGTTGTTTGCTGCATAGAACCCATCACAGATTCCATTTGTGATTCCGTCAAGCTTTCCAACGATAGCCTGCGTGTCAAATCCTCTCTGTAAATCTGCCTGAGTTAATGCCCCGGCTGCAAAAGGTGTAGCACCACCGTTTCCACCATTACCCCAGCCGTTGCCAAAACCGCCCCAGCCAAAGATCATAGCAAATACGATAATTGCCCAGATCCCATCACCACCGAGAAAACCATCATCACGATTGTTGCCTGTCACTGCTGCAATATCAGCAAGACTTGGTGAATTTCCATTGAACATTTTGTTTACCTCCGTAAATTTTATTTACATCGGGTAGACTGTCTTTAATGTGCGCACGACCCAAAATGTATCAATTAAATAATTTCATAACTTCTTCTTTTGCCTGTTCTACTGTAATACCACGCTCTTTGCACATATTTTCTGCCATAGATTTTAAGCCCTGCGTATTTCCGCTCTGAATCATCTGCATAGCATTCTGTGCCATAGGATTATTTTTTATCTGTGGATCATTCATAATTTTGTTCTTGATAATATTCATAGGATTCATTATGACTCACCATCCTTTTTTACCGCTCTTGTTTTTGAAGCGGAATTTTTACCGATGCTTTTTTCAATCTGTTCTATTTTCTCGAATAATTCATCGAACTTCTGCATAAATACCTCTGTAACATCATCAGATAGCCCAAATTTCGCTTTTTGTTCATCTGCCGATAAATTGCTAGGGCTTTCAGATTGAACAGGCTTAAAAACGACCGTAGAGATTTTTCCGTCAGACGCCCATTGCTTTGCGTATATCTCCGATAAATCATTCTTCGGGAATATAGCAACAGATCCATCCATTGGTACATCATTTGCGGCAATTGCATTTATATCAGATACAATTTTTCCGTTGATTCCAGATTGAACAGGTTGTGAAATGCTTTGAAACTGTTCCTGCTGCGGCATTCTTTGCATATTTGCCCAAGGATTGTATGGATATGCGTTATAGCCGGGATTGTATTGAAAATTATTCTGCGGTTGCTGATATTGATTGTTCATCCACATCTGCCTCTCTTTCCTCATCCAAAACTTCCTGTATCGCATGAATCATTGCGCACTGGAATACCAGTGGAACACGCAAAACCTCTTCTTTGTTTCTTATTTTTTCTAAAATTTCTTCTGAAAACATTTTATGCACCTCCTATGTTATGAATAAATTTTTACATAAAAAAAAGACAGGCAACTGTCACATTCCTGTCAAAAAACTATCACAAATCCTAGAACTTTTGCCATTTTATATAACAAAACCTAGATAAATTATTTTAAGGCAAAAAAAATATCGAACATTCGTTCGATTTTTGATTACTTTTGACTACTTTTTTGATTACCTCTCTTGAAAACTCTAAAAGATGAAGCCGTGCAGTCTCTCCTTTCTTCCAGTGTTTTCAAGGGTTTCAAGGTTCTCAAAGTATTTTTTTGTTAGTAGCGGAAAAGGGATTTGAACCCCGACTCGGGATTTCTTCTTCACTTTTCGGACTACGAAAAAGCAAGTATTTTCAACGGTTTAACCGCATTTTAACTGTTCTAACTGTACCTTTTGTTTTGATTACCTTGGTTACCTTTTGGACAAAGTGCCGTCTCCAGCATGGACGATACATCTTTCACGGCTCGATTGTTAAAATAGTAAAACTCCTTTGTCGTTGTTATGCTCGTATGTCCCATCTGTTGCATTATAATAGATTCAGGTATTCCTGCATCCAGCAACTTTGTGGCGTAGGTTTTCCTTGCCTTGTGCAACGACCTTGGTTCTATGTGAAGTGTTTCACACATACGATACAACCGCCTTGAAAAATGGTTTGCCTTAACTCTTTTCCCATCTTTCACGAAAACATATTTTGAAAATGGATTAAGACGTTTTAACCTCATAAGAACCTGCCTTGCTTCGTCCGTGATTATAACATCTCGTTCCCCTGCTTCTGTTTTTGTGGAATCAACTACTTCATATACTTCTTTGCCATCGTCACCAAAGTATTTTATTTCCATTTTTCTGATCCGCAGATAATCAGCCGTCACGCAATCCCACGACAGGGCGGCAAGTTCCCCGGCTCTAAGACCTGTCTTAAATGCAAGCACAACTCCAAGAGATATTACGTCATTTGCTTTATATGCTAAGTCTTGTATCATATATTCTTCCGCTTTGGTAAATACTGATTTTTTAGGATCTTTTACCCTGCGTCTGAATATATTTCTCGACAAGTCTAAATCGCCCATAAAGCGTGTAATGCTGATTTCTGTATATTTTCTTTTTGCCGCATACTTAAACACACCATTCAAAATCAACCTAACCTTTGCCCATCCTTTTGATGTGAGATTTTCATTGTGTATAGTCGATTTGACAAAATCTTCCAATATATCATCATTGATAAATCTTATCTCCATATTTGAGATTCTTGAGTTTGCAAAAAACCTCAAATAGTCACTCTTATACCTTTGCGCAGTCTGCAATTTCACTTCTCCGTATTTTAACTTCTGCTCGACCCACGCATCAAAAACCTCATTAAATGTAGGTTGATTCTCGTGTTCTTTGTAATAATCAACTATTCCATCTTCCAGAGATTCAAGCGTACTCCTTTTCAGCAGTTTTCTACCGCTTTCTGATGTCTTGTCTGGAAGATATGTGTAATACTTGCCACCACTTCCTTTCCATTTTCTAAACTTGTGTCCGTCAAGATATTTTTTTCGCTCATTCATGTTGATCTGTTCCTGCACGGCTTTCATGTCGATAATACCATTTTCAACCGCAAATTTCAACAGATCGGAATCGCTCAATTGCATATCCCATCACCTACCCTTGCTATCTTACATTTTATATCACGTATTCTTCTGTCAATGGTAGAGTCGGAAACCGAAATTTCCAACCCCACTTGACTTCTTGATTTTCCTTTGGAAAGCATCCTAAATATTTTTTCCTCTTCTTCGGTAAAATTGGCGTTTTCTAGAAAATAATCAAGTTCCGGCTTAGTCAGTTTTGAAAACCTCATAAGCACATCTCCTAATTCTTAAAAATTCTTAAAAATCAATTTGTCGTATCCTCTCCAATATTTATTCTCACTGGCATTTTTTACGCCTATATCATGATGCTTTTGCCAACACGACTGACAAAGTTTACTGTTTTTCCTGTCTACAGGCTTTTTGCAGTCTAGGCACAGATGCGCAGCAGTCATTCTTTTGATATAATGCTCTTTTGGCTTAATATCCATTTTCATGTGATTCTGTGCATCTTTCTTCAAGCAAAGAGCGCATTTTGTGCGACCATATGCCGCTTTTTTCTTTCCGCATCTTGTGCAAATGCCATTTTCTTTTCTGATTCTGTAAGTATTTCTCTTTTGTTCTCTTATTTTTTGCCTATCTTCTTCTTTTATGGTTGTTTTTCTTGTTTTACGCTTCTTCTCTCTGCATTCAATGCAGGATTTCTCATCGCCAAACAGTTTATTCTTACAGCATATTGGACATATACCTATTTTTGAGTAAAACTCTCTAGATTCTTTTAGGTAACTGTTTCTTTTTTTCAAACATTTTGAGCAATACCATCCGTCTCTGTCCTGCTTTTCTCCGCATTTAGGACACAAACCAAGTCTTATTCTTTTGTCTGTCATTTTCTTTTGTCTTGACACCGAAGATGTTGACTCTTCTTTATTCATTTGCAAAATTCCTCTCTGTATCTTTCTGGCATTGGAACACTATTTACTGCGTCCAAGTCAATTTCATTGATTGTGTTGTTTCTGACAGCTTTATAAGATTTCTCGTTTTCACTGTCAATAAGCATTCTTTCTGACTTGGAATTTTTGATCTCAATAGCGTTCCTAAATTCATTGGTTGATTTTTCTGATTGTATTTCTTTCTCCAGTTCTTGGTTGTAAATCTTATAGAATGTGCTTCTTGTTACATTCTCGTTAAAATTTTCAGAAGTTGCCCAAGACCTAAGTTCTCCAGGAGAGCCAACGGCATTTTGCACTGTTTTAGGCAATTTCTCAAATTCTTCCACAGAATGATATATACTGTTCTGCATTGCCTTTGATACCAACGCCCACGCCTGCGCACAATTTAAGCGATCAGGGCGTTGAATATGATGTATGATGTCTACAATTTGACCGATTGATGGAGCAAATCCCTTATTTTCGCTCATAATATAGGATTTTAATGCCATTTCAACAACGTCATAATCATAGTCTTTCAGAAGTACGCCCCATGCGTTTACAGTATATCGTTTATTCGGATGATAGTTTGGATAAGCCGCTTCCATCATCATTACAATTTTTTCTGCATCATCTTTAGTCATTAGCTTTTACCTCGCTGTCATTTGTTTGTTTTAAGGGCAAGGATTTCTTCTCCATCAGTTCCCAGTCCCTTATAGCCTTTTTCCAGTCAATCATCTTTTTGTTCCCTATGAACCAATCTCTTGATTCATAGTATTTGTAAAACTTTTCTACATCCACATTATTTTTTCTGTGTTCGCAGTATTCTTTTAATTCTGCAATTGTTGGTTTTACAAATGATCTTGGTACAACTATCGTTACTGGAGTACCTATTCCGCGATCGAGATGATTCGTCTTTGCAACATATCCACCTTTTGTTCTTTCTATTTTTTGGCGAACCATATTTCCTTTATCGTCTTTAATGATTTTTCTTTTTGGTCTACGCAGACCAGTACCCGGTCTTTCCAAATCTTTAATAACTTTTTTCCATGACGCACCTGCTTCTGTTGCCAAGCAGTTGGCCTCTCTCTCATTAAAAGTATATTCCCCTTGCTTTGTAAGGCCCAAAAGAGAAATCTCAAACTTGTATACCGTAGGTGTGTATCTGTCTGACTGTATCGTATTATGCCGTTTCCAATGCTTAACTGCTATCACATCAGAACTTGGAAATGGAAGTATAAACTCCCGATCGAACAAGCATTGCATATCATCTGCTGTTGCTTGACAGTATCTAGCAACGCTTGTGGAATTGTCGATAAAACCATCATCGTCAGCGTTCATGCACAAGTGGAAATACAACCCCTGTGCAGACAATGGCATGTCCAAAAATGACGTAGATGTGATTACATCACGACTAAATGACCTTTTTCTAGCCATAATATCAGCCCCCTTATTTATAATCCGTATTTAGAATCTTATCTTCGCTATAAGATTCTAAAGAAATGTCCATAACCTCTTCTAATTTCTTCTGATAGAAGTCAACATTAAATTCTGTTGGTGCTTCATCCATTTTCATGGATTCTTTGGCTACGCACTTCATCAAAGTATTGATTCTCTTCTCTCCAAATCCAAAATATTCATGAAGTGCTAGAAATATAATGCAACTTGATGTTGACATTCCATTTGCCAACCCAAATTTATAATATTTCATGGCCATCTTGTCTAACGCCTTGCCGCCTACAGGGTGAACTGTTGCTCTTGCAAGCCATTCATGTTCCAAACTGTTCAACTTCGTTTTTTTCTGCTCTCTCGCTTCTCTTCGCATAGCTGCTCTTTTATTGTGTGCCATTATTTTTTCCTCCTAAGTTTCTTTCTTTTTACGCTTCTGACCGGATCGGTAATGTAACTAACCATCACGTTATTCCGTACTCTTTCATTAAAAATGCGATTCTTTTCTTGGTTATACTCTGATCGCTCTTTAATGTATTTTTCACAAGTGCCATGACAACCTACCTTTCTTCCAGTTTCAGAAGTGCAATATCTACAACATTCCATATTGTTTTCTCTCCGTTATCTGTTATCACTTGTATCGTTAGTTCCAAATGCGATCTCATCCATATCCTCATAACCACCAACATCGTGAAATGGATATGCTTCTTCATATAGTTTTCTTTGTGCTTCTAAGGCTCTTTTCGTAGCACAACCTTTTTTATTCTTCTCCATAGATTGTTCTACAAGTACATTTCTTTCTTCATCAGTCATTTTTAACATTACCTCTCTTCTCTCACAAACTCGACAATATAGTCATCGCCTGTAGCATGTTCTATCTGCACAATTTTAATATTACAGTCACCGCGTAATTTTTTAACCGGATCGTTTATATAGTCAGCACACCAAATTCCCATTTCGCTGTTTTTTTCAATCGCTACCATAAACATCACCCCTTTCTTACCTTAAATAAAAATGTTGCTTTATCGTCTTTAGACGCATTTCGTAACACTATCGGAGCAACAGTATTAGCCAAAGCTAAGTACGCTGCGCTAATAGCAAGTTGGTCCTCTAGCGGCCATGTTGTTATGTCAGATTCGTCTAATAATCTCATAATTTCCGCTATTTCATTTTGAGTCATAATCTTCATTCCTCCTTAATGTAAAATACTTCTCCAAATTCTTTCCGAAACAATTTCTGTTATAGTTTGCGGATTAACAGAAAACATTTTTGCTAATCTTCCAGTTTTCATAGATCCACCATTTCTAATATGATTCTCTCTTATGTATTCAACATCTTTTCTACTTAATTTATGCATCCCATGAAGTTCACCTTTTGTTGCAACATCACGTTTTAATCCGTTTTTCCAAGCATGTTTTTCGTTTTCACTTTTTGTACACCACTCCAAATTTTTAACAGAGTTATCGTGTTTGTCACCATTTTTATGATTTACATCTGGTTTGTTATCTGGATTTGGAATAAATAACTTAGCTACTAATCTATGAACTAAATATGATTTTGGCTTACCGTCAATATTCATTCCACATCTAGGATAACCATTAGAGTTATCATGTTGTGTTAAAACATGTCCTTTTATTTTGCGACCTCTAGCACCTTCTCTATCTTTCGTTCTAACATTCCCCAGATTACTTACTTCATATATTTCTCTATTTCCTTTAATCTCTTTCCATTGTTCTTTCATTTTATTCTCCTGTTATTAATTCTGAATAAGGAAGAGTTTCTACAAAATCGCAAAATTCTCTCCAACAATCCAACTTGTGACATCGCCTACTTCGATAGATATTTGCCAACACCTCATAATTCATCATGACATTACGTGTCTGGTTATAGCTGCTCGGCAGAAGCTGAATCATCTGCCACCATATATCTTTCTTTATTTCTGCTTTACGTTCCGGGTCATAAATATCATCACTGTAACCAAGACTATTGAAGTTAATGAATTTATCACGATATTTATTCAATTCGTCAATTATGTCGTTAAGACATATAATAGACCCTGTTTTCAAATGCTCAGTCGAGAAATTCTCTAAAGTAAACTCTTTCTCAGCAATCTTATGCATAGTACTGCAAGAGTTTGAAACAGTGCCAACTTTGTATGTATCAAACTCTTTCCACCAATATAATGGTGCTGTAATTCTCGCATACACTGGCATCATTCGCATATACTTTCTGTGATCCGTGCCTGCTTCGGATAATTGCTGCATTAATCCATGGTCCGCCTCTCCAAGATTGAAATCAATAATGTCATATCCAGCCGTTTCAAATTCACTATCGCTCTTATCCCACGAATTTTTTGCGTTTCTCATACCTTCAACGATAAACTCCATCTGCTCTGGTGAAGCTAATACTACGTGCTCTAATTTAATCATTATCATACCTCCTTCTATGAATATCAAAATCATAATTATCACCGTTTGTTCCGATGCAGTAACAATTGCATTCATTGTCTAATTTAAAATATAACTTAACAAAAGAACACATCATTAAAGCTGCTATTTTTTTAATCATTTTTTCTTTGCCTCCTTTTTACTTACATGTTTTTCACAAATTTTTATGGCCCAATTTAAGGACTCCTCAACTTGTTCAAGTCTTGTCCATTCTCTTAATTCTTTTAGAATTTTAATTTGTTCACGATGTGTCATTTTTTAACTCCTTTTGATTAGTCTAAAATGTTTAATTTTTCATATGTCTTGTATATTTTTGGAAATTGTACAGCTATCCAATCTACTATTGTTTCATTGTGCCCCCACCGTGTACAGTTTTCGAAGTTCGACTGCAAACCGCTTTCCGAAAGATAAGCGTGTATGATCTCATGTCTTAATTGTTTCTTCATTAGATATTCAAAATTTCCAACATTGTTATGGTTGTCTTTTCTGATAACGATAGTCTTACTTGTATTATCACACCACCCATCAGCATCAGCATCTTTCAAGTTCTTTCGTTTAATATTATAAGTAGTGCCCAATATGTCTACTTTCATTCCTTTGTCATCTCCTTACTTCTTCTAACTGTATTTTTTCTTTACATTGTGGACAGATTACATATTCATAATCTCCAAAAACTCCAAAATTGAAATATGTGTTATGCTTAATATCTTCTTTTTCATAATAAAATAAACAGCCACAATTCTCACATTGTTTTATCTTAATGGTTCCAGGTTCTATAATTCTAATCATTATTTAGTACCTCCTTTATTCTTTCATGCTCTCTCTCAACCCCGTCCTGAAAGCCACGATCATATGCGTGTCTGCACCATTCTGACTGTTGCGTGGCCGTCTCCCATCGACTATCAATACTAGGGCCAAACTCTTTAGACATTCTAATCAATTGAATAGCCTTAAAAAGTTCTTCTTTCTCAATAGCAACTTGATACGTTGAATGTGCAAGGTCACTAAGAAACCGAAATATAAATTCGCTTTCTGTTTCTTCCACTTGACTAGCTATTTTTAAGATGGAAGTATTTATTTCATCTCCCAATTGTTTCATTCTGTCATCATCTCCTTTGTCGTTCCATTGATTCAAAAATACTTTTTATACTTACCGTCAATTCGTTATCAGTGCATTCCGGGTACTGCCTTTGCAAATTGTATTCTGTAGTACCTTTTAATGCAGAATTTTGAAAGTTTCTAAACATATCCATTCTGCGAAGATATTGTCTTTCGGACTTAAACATTTTATTGCAAGTGCAGTCTGGCAACGGACATACAAAGCAGTTTGGGAAAACGCATTTTTTCGAATCTGCATCCTTATGTTTAATCACTTTTGATTTTCTACCATGGGTTTTATCTGGCATAAGTCATCACTCCTTTAGTATGATTTTATCAGCGGCAACCGCATAGCCATATTCCATGTTTGCTCCTGCGGATTCTTCCCATCCTTTCATAAGATAGATGTAATCGCATTTAGATAACAAAAGCATACACAACTCCATGTATTCATTGTGTGTAAACGCATCCTTTGGAATCATAGAACATATCTTTGCTGGGTTTATAACATCTACGTCCATAAGATCGTTTATGCGTTTTTCTGCTTCTTGAAATCTTTCGATATAATCATCAGTACCAGTAATTTTTCCGCTGATATATACTCTAATTTTATTTTTCATTCTGTTTTCTCCTTTTCAAATGGTTTCCATCCGCTCGGTGGTTCAGTAATTCTCCACACATTGGGTGTGTTGCTTACGCCGCAATAGGGAATACCACTCTCTCTGTAAGACAATTTACAATCTCCGCATGATGAACCACCACTGTTTTTACATATGTCCCTTATCGTTTTTAAGAAATCATATATTTCCTTGTCACTATAAGTTTTTTTGTTACTTCCCATTATTCTCTCCTTTCATACTTCGCTAATATCTACTTTTGCAAAACGGCATTCTTTTCCTTTAGCTTTCGCACGACATATCATGGTAGAAATTGTATTCGAGTCTACTCCGACTACTGCCGACAGCTCTTTAGGACTGTCAGCAATGAAAATCGGCAATTTATACTTATCTTTTGAATAAGCTACATACACATACTTTTTCACAATTCTTTCACCTCTAGCCTAAGCTCAAATAACACATTATCCCACAATCCGGGAAAATCTCCGTATTCATGTTTCCTCTGTTTGGGTCTAATTCATCTAAAAACACTGGCTTTCCGTAATTATCCTTAAGCATCGAGTATCCAACATCTCTTTCCAACTTTGCCCGACTATCAAACACTTCCGGAAAGTCTTTTCTGATGTTGTTCCAGTAACCCATTCCACCCTTGACACATCCTATGCAGTTGTTGTTTGGATAGCCAAGTTCGTACATTTTCGGTCTTGCAAAATCAAATGTTCTATTAAACAATCCATGTACTTCCTCTTTGGACAATCCTTTGTCAATAAGTGGAAACTCATGGTTAGCCTGTTGGTTTGCATCAACTGTTCTCTCTGCCCGGCTCTTCTCTTTTAGATCGAAGCCCCATACATATGTAAGTTCATAATCTTTGTGCTGCTCTTCCCACTCTTTACGCACTCTCTTTTTCAGCCAGTTTGTGCATGGAGCAAATCCATTAGCAGGATTTCTAAACCCACCGAATACTCTGACACACTCTTCTACACTTCTGTACTCTTTTGATCGTAGTATCTCAATCTCTTTCCCGATTGCTTTTTCGCAATCTTTGATAAATCGGATACTGTCTGTATGTTGGTCTTGTATATCAATGTAGATCCATTTATCTACATCTCCTGTAAGATAACCTGCCATAAAACTTGATATCCCTGCACTTACCCAACATACCTTTAATTTTTTTGTCATAACACCACGCTACAAATCACTTTGTAATCGTGGATAAATTTTTAGATTGCTTTTATGCGATACGTATTGTTTCCGTTACGCACCTTATAGCCACAATGATTATTTTTCTATACAGCCATTCTTATTTTCTCCGCTGCATAACCATGGTTTACCATGGATTCGTTATTCCTTTCTTTGCTTCTGCAACCATTCCAAAATACAATCCTTACAAGTTTTATATGGTTTTTGACAATCTTTCTTCATCATGATTGTGCATTTAATTACATACCAACTAGCCAATTCTTCATCCGACATTTGCCGTATTCTATCAGCATTAGTCACGCTTTCCACCTGCCTTTACTATCTGAATTGCTCTTTTTATGCCACAGTAAAAGAAATCATCATACTCAGTATCAAGACGTGGATCTACTTCTTCCGCATAACTTTCAAAATCTGCGAATGAAAATTCTTTTTCATCTTCCAGTTGCTCTACAACCTTATCAACATCATAGACTGTAGGTTGTCCATTGATAAAATCTATAACAGATCTAATTCTCATCGTCCTTAAAGTCGAACAAGCATCTATTCTGTTTAATACTCTTACTAACTCACTTGCATCTATCAGTCTCATCTGTTACACCTCCTATTGTTTTTCCAAAACCTTTTTCCAAAAGTCTCTGTTCCTTGCCACATTTAATACATTTAGCTATAACATAATTCGTTGTTTTTTTAGATTTAGCTGACGTTTGTTGATAATCAGCCAAAATACGATAATCGTGTTCGCAAAATACATTTTCCCCAACAATTTCTCCGCTCCAGTCTAATTTCTGACCGCATTCGTCACAATATTTGATAATCTGCTTTAGCATGACACATTGGACACTCCACATTTGCATTATCATTATCGTCTACTTGTGATATGAGATACGGATTCTTCGAAATTTGTTTTTCGAGTGCCTGTACTTCCTTTTCAACGCTTTGAATGTGTTCGCCAGAATTGCCCTGCTCATAACACAAATAGCAGTCATCGCATTTTTTGCTATTGCAATCTTCGTTAATTCCTTTATTGCTTCTTTTTTGACATTTAATATATGCCTTTAATTTTTCTACTGCTTCAATCTCTGTCATCTTTTTCTCTGTCATCTTTTTTCTCCTCTCAATACTATCAAACATGACACAAGTGCGATTATGTTTATAACTATATTTTCATAGTTGCCACGACTGTAATTGATTGCTGCGAACAATGTATTCAGCGCAATTAAAAAAATAAATACTTGTCTTGTCATCATTGTTATCCCTCACTTTCTTCTACATAATTTTCCCAAGCTGCATCAAGCACCTTGGCTCCATCATCGTCATCCGTAACAAAAATTGTGTACTCGCCAACCTTAGCCTTAACATACCCTGCATTGCTATATTTAAGCATTTTAATTAATGTATCAATTAAATCACTCATCTTTATCCCTCACTTTCTAATAACTCTGGATTGTCAAAAATGTTGCCGATAACTTCTATTTCAAAACTCTTAAAGTCCCACAAATCCAACTTTGAACCGATTAATACATCTGATTTGACGCAAATCCAAGAGAACTGATAATAGTTATTCTGCCAAAAGGCTTTATACAAATTACCATGTCCATCTCTGACAACATCATTCTCCCAAATCCACTTACCATTCTTATCTTTCAATCCTGTGCATTGGCAGATGGTGGATGGGTCTACTTTGTGTGTAATTACTACTTTATCCCACATAGGGTCACAATCTGGTGGATTATTGCATTTATTTGAAATCTCATATTCTCCTGTCGGCAATGCAATTAGACTACCAATTTCCCACTCCCCATTATCAATCCGCTTTGCCTTGAATAAATATCTATCTTCCATATTCTCTCCTATCTAATACCTTGATATTTCTATCTCACTATTCAATATTGAATTAAGTTCCTTGCTAAGCAAATCAAGCTCCTGTTTCACTAACGATTGAGCTTCATTTATAGCAGCTATCACAGATGTACTGTTTAATTTTATATCATAGATATTTAATGCCTCACAATTCATATATAGTGTTTCTCCACAACCACGTAACTCATGGACACATATACCTAATATTTTATTGTCACCTCTGTAGATAGTTCCTGTCTCAACTGGTTCTCCATATTTTGCATTACTTATATATTTCATATTCTCTCCTATTCTGCTTTTGTCCTAGCCATTCTTTCCACATTACTGTAATCTTGTGAGTTGCTTTTTCAACGCATCAATTGCCAAATCAATAGCCTCATAAGCGTCTGCTGAAAAGCTGTTATTTTCAACATCATCCCACATAGTAAAGCGTTTTAATTCTTCTAGGCTATGTATTGCTTTTTCAGTAGACACATTTCTTTGAAACTCAATGAAGTTTTTAATTATTCTTGCACTGTTATTCATCTTCTCCACCCATCCTATTCCGCTTCTGATTGAAGCCAATCCATACAACTAGCTTCTCCCTCGTATTCTTCACCGAATGTGTTCTTAAAAGTTATAAGAAGCTCTGCTAATTCTTCATCCGACATATTTCTTATCCTGTCGGCATTGGTGTGGTTAGTTTCATAATTCTGTACGCTTGCCACTTCTGCAAAAGCTGTGAGCATATCAGCAAAGTATTTCAGCATACTATCTCTGTCGATGTTGTGCTTGTCTGCCATAGCACATACACTTGCTAATGTGTCAGTTACTATGCTCTGTAAATCTTCCATTTCTTTGTCTGTGAGATTGCTCTGCTTATCACTCATTTTCTCCACCTCTCAATTCTTAATAATTTCTTCTATCTTCTGTCTGATACATTCATCAAAAACAGAAACAATTTTTAACGCATTTGCTGGATAAGAATATTGAATATATTCCCATACATTGTCGTAATCACTGCTCTCTTCTTCAAATACTCTTATAAATTCGTCCTCTGTATGTGGATAACCACACCATTCTATTTCCTCAAATATTCGATCGAGTTCTTTCTTTTCGTTATCATCGTCTGCATATTCATAAAATAGTTTTTTGGTTTTTTCATAGTCAAAAACATCAGGACTTCCATATATTTTATCTAGGATATACCCCTCATCACACCTCGCCATAAGTTCAAGGAAGCTCTCACTTTTCGGTGTTTCTACCCATTTATATCCGTAATTGCCACAATCAGAAGTGATGGTGAGTTCGTACCGATCAAGATTAAATGTAAATCTCGCCCACAAACATGAACCATAGTCATTATCTTCTTTTTCTTGCCTGTATTCCAGACAAAGCATGTTAGGCTTCACTATATTTACAGTCATTCGTTTTCACCTCTCAATTCTTTCAGTTTTTCTTCGGCTTCGCCTTTTGCTAGAAATAATGTTCTACCAAGTTCTTCTGCTCTTAATTTACCGCAGCATCTTTGATCGTCAGATTCAAATTCAATGTATAATATTGTTTTAGTAGGCGTGTAAGAATGCACATGTATTCCTTTTACTATAAGTTCCTGCACACCATCATCGAAACAACGATAAATACTATATATCTTATCTCCCACCTTGCAAGGCAATTTGATAAGTCTGTCTTGCTCTTCTAACTGCCAATACTCTTTTAACTGTTCCAAAGCATTGATTGCTTCGTCTAAAGCGTAATCTTCTGGAGATGAATACGCCATCTCTCCCGTACCATAGCAAGACCCGGCACAGTATAATTCCGCTTCACTCATTGCTGGACCTTGCATTTCCTTCAACCAGTGTATTGTTTCATCAATGTCCATCTTCCTCATCTCCTTATTATAAATCTTTGAATTATGCTTCTATTCTTTTTCCTGCCAGTTATAAATTCTTCACGCTTTGCTTCCTCTGATGCTTCGTGGTTCTTTCGCTTTATGTGTTCCAACTCTTCATACCTTCCATACGCACTTCCTGCATAGACTCCAGCAGTATAAAAATCTTCATAACACCTAACTATTACATTTGAAAATTCTTCGCCTAACAATTCCGTCACTGGGCATTCTGAACATTTTAATTCTGTATGGTGACAGGATGCAAATGTATGTTCACACTTTTTTATAGGCTGATTCTGCTTCTCCACAAACAAAGTGAAAGATCGGCATCGCTTGAGCATACTCCAATACCATTTTAGTTCTTCAAGCCACTCTACAATCTGTTCGTGTTCCTTGTTGTGTTTTTCGGCAAGATCAGGATTATTTGAAAATATAACATTGCCTTTTGTTGCCATAGCTTTGTGTCGTTTTATCGCTTCGTCAATATTCATTTCCTACTCCTTTCCCGGTTTCTCGCACCGTTCAAATTCAATCACCCACACGTAAGGGTTCGCATCCCAACCGTAACGATCGATGTCAGTTTTCTTTATGGTGCTGTTCCATAACACTTTTCCAAACAATTCCCCTGCACCCATATCACAATATTTAATTTTGCTTGTACACGGTCCATCTATATCGCAATAGTTTTCGCCTGTCAGATGTAAGCAATGTGGCGTAAATAAAAAGCCTTCTTCTTCTGTCTGATCTTCCGTTATCTCCTGCAACCGCTCCACCCTTACATCAGTTACTTTCAACCAAATTCTTGCAGCATCTTTCGGCATGTGTATGGACGGATGATATATCAACTTTGTTGAATCCTTAAAAGTCGGAAGATCTGCGAGTTTATCATCTGCTTTATAAATATATGTCCCTTCTTCATATCCTTTACCCCATGTTTCCCGGACATACAGGATATCTCCCGGTTGGTATGGCGGTCTTTTTATTCCTCCCGGATAAAAAAATCCTAATGGATTGCTACTATCTCCTGATTTTCCGATGGGGCGTCCAGTCATCTTGTCAGGAAGTTTTATTACTCGCCTTGTGCAAGTCTTTCTTCCGGCCAAAAGTGCTTGTACCATTTCCGTTTTAAATAATATTGGCAATGTTCTCATTTTCCGTCTCCTTTCTGCATTCACGCTATTCAATTACCAATGTCAATATCGAAGCACTCTTCGCATAATTTTCTCTCTTCCTTATACGCTTTTTTGTATTCGTTTGTATCGTGTGCTTTTTCAGTTATGTGCCACCCATTATTACAAAATAGTTCTCCATACTCCGTCATTCCACCATCACGAATACTATCAACGATCCCTTGCTGCTTTAGTTTTCTCAAATGGTATCTTACTTTATGCACACTCATATCAAGTGTCTTTGCTATTGCGGTTGCTGGGAATGGGCACCACCCACCCATGATACTTACATTGTGCTGGCACAATGTATATAATATCTCATCCACTTCTTTATTTTCTCCTGCGATACTCATTTACTACTCCTCACTTTCCGCAAGTTTTGCATATTTCCACAAACTCACATCATTATCATCATCAGCAGACCAAGATGTTGCACCCTTGGTCCAAGTACGCACTTCGCCATTTATAGTTTTAGCAAAGTAACGCTTAAACCAATCTACTCCGTTTACCGATACCAAAACAGGTGTATTAACAGGCACTTTCGACCAATCAACTTTAGGTTCAACATATTCTTCGTTAAACCATTTTTTTCTTAGTTTAGTACAAGATACTAGACCGTCATAAAATTTGCACCACGCACAACCATTCCTCGAACTGCAGGCAACCAATTCACCAGTTTCATTATCAATTCCTATACACGCATCAGATATTACAATATCTAATATCTCTTCTTTATACTTTTCTTTATTAGTCATTTTTAATTCTCCTTTGCTTCGAGTTTTAATATGTGAATAAATTCACGAATTGTTGTAACCTTTTCCGAATCTTTTTCTTTCGGATATTTCAACAGGTATTCATCAATTCTCTGTTGCAAGTTTTGGATAATGTGCTGTTCATCAATCATTCAAATCTGCATCCTGTATAAATTTTAAGTGCGGACAGTGTAGACATTCATGTGATAGATAAACAGTGCCGCTGTCTACAACGTGCATTCCAGGGCAATGATACTCGTCAGCGGATTTTGAAAAATTCTCTTTCATTACCTCATAGCAGCTATCATAACCGGCATTAATCCAATCAATTATTTTCATCCTACATTTCCTTTCTCTTTATGAAACCCTCACAAGGAATTTCAAACAAGCAGCCGTAAGTTTCGTGTTCTACACTGCCATAATATTCTTTATACGCAAAAGAATATGTGCAAGCAGAGCAGTACGTGTGTTTACCATTCATGTTTTCACTTGTCTTTTTAACTTCCAACTTGTTTGCAACCATATCGCATTTGTCCGCAACTATGCCACATTGGTGTCTTAATTCTTCAAGGTCTTTAACAAGTTTCTTGTATTTCTTATTTGTTAAAATCTTCATTAAAATCACTCCTTATTGATCCAGCGACCAGATTTCTTCATTTTTCTTGCCGTTAAACAACAATGCTTCGAATATGTAAAACGTGATACTGAATAATCAACATTGAAATTGTCATTTAAGTATTTAATAACCTCTGGGTAACATCTCCACGCTTTTATAAACTGCTTAATCATAAATATCATTCTGAATCACATACTCTCAACAAATCCATGAATTTATCGTATTGCTTTTGTGACACCTTGTTATTCTTCTTATCATCTCTGATTTCGATTTTAAGGTGCTTTTCGGCAATACTGGATAATTCCCTTGCCAAGTTCTTTTTGCCTTGCTCAACACCGTCTCTATAGCCCTTTGGTGACTTTCTTTCTCCAATCTGTCCACTAGACCGATCAGAGCCTTGACCACCAACACTGACATTTCGAAGTTGGTAACCGTCATCTGCATATTTCTTAATGTAGTATTTTTCCATCTCATCTAACCGATTTTGTGAAAAATTCTCAAAATTCACGACCCAACCATAAGGATTTTCCTTCGACCATAGTTTATGCTTTTTAAGAGACAAATCTATGTGTTGCTTATACCCCGACAAATGCGATGCAAGTCGTTGTAACAAATTCTTTGCCTGTCCAACATACGCATACTTGAATCCGTTTTCATCAATCCTTGTCAAGAAATAAATTCCACTTCTTTCGTTAAGCCTGGGATTCAGCTTCAACAGGCGTTCTTTGTTCTTTTTTTCTATTGCCATTGCCTGTGCAAAACTTCTTTTATTCATTCCTCTTCATCATCCTCCCAGTAGAATCCGCATCCGCAGTTCATGCAAAAATTAGGTTTAATGCTCTCAAGATGTTCAAATTCCTTTCCGCATCTTGGACATTTGTAAGTTACAACATCTTCCGTATTCTCTGCTTTCAATTCTTCGTCTTTCATTTCAATGCCTCGCTTTCAACTCGTCTGCTATTTTGTTTACCGTACCCTCTAGTTCATCAACAAGTGTTTGATATGGTTTGCACGTGTTGTACGCACTGCTATCAAATATCTCATCAGAATTAAACCACTCAAACAATTTGTCTCGGAACATTTCAACAATCGTTTCTGCTTCGCTCAAAATATCTCCTTTCTAAAAAGGACAATTGTTATTTCTTAATCTCCATTTTTTACCTGCCTCTGCAACGTCTACATTTGCTGTTTTAACGCATTTCTCCATTCTTGCCATGAAGTTGTCACTATCTCCATTACTCTTGCTCAAATGGCACATTATGACGTTTCTAAGGCATTTAGAGTCCGTCACACTTACAAATCTGCAAGCTGTTTCTATTGACATATGACCTCTATATATATGGCTTCGTTTGGTGTCGTTTTCATCAACAATTTCTTTGTCATAATTTACGCCAAGTAAAATATGATTTATTCCCTTGAATCTCCACTTTACATACTGCGTATCCGTTATATAAAGCATTTTTCCCATCTCTTCATGCTCTATCATATATCCGTAGCATGGACATTCTGTTCCGTCTGCATCTGTATGGCAAAAACTGCCATTGTTATTATCCAGTGGAAAAGATGATACAGAAAAACCTCCCAAATAATTTTTTTTAAGTGTTTTTGTATTTTCTATATCGTAGGGCATATAAACATATGCCCCAATCCTTTCCAATTCATCAACGCATCTTGCATGATCCTTATGATGATGTGTTATCAAGCAGCCTCTTAAGGTTTTAATGTCAAAATCAATAGCCTGCTTTAACCTAGATATTGATATCCCTGCATCCAATACAAGTCTTTCACCAGTGTCAGCTTGTAAAATGTAACAATTACCGCTGCTTCCTGTTGCGATACATTCGAGAATCATTTCTATCATTCCTTTCCCTGCTTGAATACTCTGAATTTTTAGGGAATACATAATAGGCGTAATTATCAAAATAACACTTTCTCAATGAATTAAGCACTTTGGAAGCATCCTCTGCTGTATTATAGTTACCCATAACATGACTTTCGCTTGTTTCAGTCATGTATTGTGATGCTACAATCTGAAACTTTCCGCTTATATTTGACTCTCTAATTGATAAAAAGCACTTTTCATATGGAGCGTCATAATCGCATTCACTAGATATGATTCTCATTTTTATCTTCTCCTCTCATATCGTTCTTTGCATCTTCTTTATACGCATTCTTTCCAATTTTATATGCACGTTTAACCAGACTATTCCCCACTTCTCCGTAATTTTTCACAAACATTTCAAACAAGCTCTCTGTCACAGCTGCATATTCAGCCATCAACTCAATTGTAGTTCCAGAAAATTCTACATGTCCACCATTTGCTTTAATCATAGTTAAATCTCCTCTCTTCTATTCAATGTCTGTTGCTTCTCCGTCAATTACATCTTCATCAAAATCAACGGAGTTTTCATTTTCTTCAATTTCATTTTCTGCAATTTTTTCTATGTCTGTTTCAATTGCAACATCTTCAACAAAAATCTTTCTTTGATCCGGGTTCTCAAAATTCAAATCAATGGTTTTGCACAGTCTATGTAAAACTGTCTTTTTATACATCTCCCCGGTATAATCCGTCCATGCAGAACCGTTTTTCATTTTGCTGTGCTGTCTGGTGTTCTCTAACTCTTTCTTGCTCATTTCGTCATATTTCATTGTGCCATCTTCAAATATGACAACCGCAAATGCACCTTTTATCTCTCCGTCATTAAATGGCAACGGCTTATAATTTACTGTTTGATTTCCGTCAACAACCGCAACTTCATATTCGTCCCCATCTCTTACTAATTTTGCATAAATATCTTTGATCGGTCTGGTCGAATATTTCTTTGCTAGTTTGATTGCTCCACGATAATCTGTTTGGTATTGCAATTTGTCTTTGTATGGGATCAAATATGCCTCTTTGTTCATAAAGTCTAATCCCAATGTTGCACCTTTCATCAGGCCCATCATAATTTCAGATTGCTTGCATTTCATAAGGTCTGGATTGTCATGCAGTAATGCTAATGTATTTTGCACAAACCTCTCTCTGTTGAAATTCTTTGGCAGTGCCACTTTGTTTTCTTCCAACTTCTCCGCAAGAGCAACATCAAATGTTCTTACAGATTCTTTTTTCTCCGCAACTACTGTTTCGTTAGTCATTTGTTTTAACCTCCTTAAATTCTCCATCAATCAGCTTGTAAAATGTATCTTCTTTGATTTTTTCTCCGTCTACATACTCTGTTTTTACACATTTTGGTTTCCAAATGGTTTTATCATCATCATTTACTCTTACCCATTCGGCAAGAGTGATCCAACTTCCAATTTTTGCTTTTGCCATCGAGTCAAAACCTGCCGCCATAACCACGGAGTTCTTACCTTCTGATGTGATCTGTGCGTAATCTCCACTGCTACCGATCTGTGCGGAATCTCCACTGCTACCGATCTGTGCGGAATATCCACTGCTGCCGATCTTTGCGTAATCTCCACTGCTGCCGATCTGTGCGGAATATCCACTGCTACCGATCTTTGCGTAATCTCCACTGCTACCGATCTGTGCGTAATCTCCACTGCTACCGATCTGTGCGGAATATCCACTGCTACCGATCTTTGCGTAATCTCCACTGCTACCGATCTGTGCGTAATCTCCACCGCTACCGATCTGTGCGTAATCTCCACCGCTACCGATCTGTGCG
>OGQV01000865.1_pt1 | contig 25696 bp, 17 predicted proteins | sample 1553311 | NCBI WGS metagenome assembly OGQV01 (sample SAMEA2579976, study PRJEB22360) | human gut metagenome
CCTTTCGCAGGTTTCTACGTCAGGCCGGAGTACTCGGAACGTCGCTACCTCTCGGCTTCGGAATTGCAGGCTGTCATGGATGTCAGGCTCCCCAACTATCGGACAGGCATCAACCGGGATGCCTTCGTCTTCTGCGCCTTCACGGGCCTGAGCCATGCGGACGTAGTGAAACTCACCCACGCGGACATCCATACGGACGATAACGGAGAGCGCTGGATTATCGACAGGCGCCAGAAAACAGGTACGCACTTCCGGGTCAAACTGCTTCCCGCCGCTGAAATGCTCTACAAGCGTTATAAGGATACATATCGCACAAGCGAGAAGTTTTTTCCGCTTAAAGGCACTTATAAAACACTGAACATGTCGTTACGGCATGTTGCCAAACATGCCGGATTGTCGTTCAATCCGACGATCCATTGCGCAAGGCATAGACCCTACAAATACCCACTGAATATAAGACATTTACAAGGATCAGCCGCCCGACTGGTAACGATTTGGAGACGAGCGATATTCTCTGAATCGCTCAATTTTGCATAACTAGATTAGAAAGAGCGCTTGATTGTGTTGCAAAGATAATATTAAGTTCCATTCAGTAAACCCTCATGGGCAAAGTAAAACGTTACAATACACTTCATGCATACTTAAAAAGCAATTAATTTCCAATTCAATATCATGCTTCATTCATTTTTACAATAAAATTAATTTTGAGAACATTATTACACGCTAAAAGACAAGAGATTGGTAAAAAATCACCAATCTCTTGTTTGAAATGCACATCATCAATCTAACTATTCTTCTGGCTTTGCCCGAAGCTCCGGTAACGGGCGTAGAGTTTGTCGTAGATGGCCTGCCGCTGCGGGTCGGGGGTGTATTCGGCCGAAAATCCCGGCTTCATCACCTGTTGTGCCGTTGCGATGTCGGGATGGACGCCGCTGACGACCGAAGCGAACATGGCGGCTCCCAGGGCGCACGCCTGGTCGCTGTCCAGCACGCGGATCTTCATGCCGGCAATGTCGGCCATGGTCTGCATGACGAAGGGCGATTTGCGGGCAATGCCGCCGATGGCGATCACCTCGTCGATGCTGACACCCTCTTCGCGGAAGCGTTCGTTGATGGCCCGTGATCCGAAGGCCGTCGCTTCGACCAGTGCCTTGAAGACGGCCGGCGCCGAGGTGCCCAGCGTCAGCCCTTCGATGGCACCGCGCATGCGGGGATCGAGGTCCGGCGTCCGGCGTCCGTTGTGCCAGTCGAGAGCCACGGGGTCCTTCTCCGTGACGGGCAGCTTCTGCGCCTCCTCCGTCAGTCGGTTGAGGATCTCGCCTTCGAGGTCGCTCCGTTCGGGGCACAGCTGCTGCAGGGGCCACGCCAGCATGCGGCGGAACCAGGCGTATATGTCGCCGAAGGCCGATTGCCCGGCCTCGAGCCCGACCAGCCCGGGGAGGACCGAGCCGTCGACCTGTCCGCATATGCCGCGGACGGCCTTGTCGCCGATCTCGTCATAGGTGGCGACGGCAATGTCGCAGGTCGAGGTGCCCATCACCTTTACCAGCGTTCCGGGGCGGATGCCCGCTCCGACGGCCCCGAAATGGCAGTCGATGGCCCCGATGCCGATGGCGATGCCGGCCCGGAGTCCCAGGCGGCGGGCCCACTCCTCGGTGAGGTGTCCGACGCATTCGTCGGCCGTCGAGGTCTGCGTGTAGAGGTGTCCCCGGAACAGGTTGTACAGCGGGTCGACAGCCTCGAAAAACGAAGCCGCGGGGAGACCTCCCCATGCCTCGTGCCACATGGCCTTGTGCCCGGCCACGCAACGGCTGCGGGGCATGGTCTCGGGACGGGTGTTGCCGGTGAGCACGCCGGCCATCCAGTCGCAATGCTCCACCCACGAATAGGCCTTTTCGCGCAGTTCGGGGGCGTGGCGCAGGGCGTGCAGCATCTTGGCCCATGCCCATTCGCAGGAGTACGAACCGCCGCTGTAACGGGTGTAGTCAATCTCCCAGCGTTTCGACAGGGCGTTGATCTCGTCCGCTTCGGCAAGGGCCGTGTGGTCTTTCCAGAGGATGAACATCGCATCGGGGAGCTCGGCAAATTCGGGTAACAGCGACAGCGGTGTGCCGGTCGCATCGGTCAGGACGGGGGTTGAGGCCGTCGTGTCGAAACTGATGCCGCAGATCCGTGCGGCAACCTCCGGACCGCATGCCTGCAGGGCCTCGCGGATGCACTGCTCGAGCGATTCGAGGTAGTCGAGCGGGTGTTGGCGGTATTGGTTCCGGCGGGGATCGCAGTAGAGTCCCTGCTTCCAGCGCGGATAGGTTACGACGGCGGTCGCTACGGTTGCTCCGTCCTTCGTGTCGACGACGAGACTCCGTACGGAATCGCTTCCGAAGTCGATGCCGATGGTGTAGGTAGTTTCGGGTTGCATGGTGTGTATGTTTTAGAGTTTGAATGCATTTTTCACGGCCGCGGCCCCTCCCGGGACAATCGCCTCGAGAACGGCATCCAGACCGGTGGGCTCTCCCGTCAGGTGGTAGACCTCCTGGATGTGAGTCTTCGATGCTCCGGGCTGCAGGAAGGCGGCCGACGACGAGGTTTCGAGCTCGTAGAAGGGACCCATGATCTCGCCGGTCTCTGTGGGGCCGTCGTTGTAAGCGTTGATGACATCGCCGCCGAACGGGTCATCCTGATGGCCCCAGTGACTGTCCACGTAGCGGTCGCCCTCGGTCGAGCGGGTGTGGCGGATGAGGGTGATGCAGCCGGCCTTGGGATCGTAGCTGCCGCAGCAACCGGTGTCGCGGCCCGCCGGGATGCCGATCTTGGAGCGGAAAGCTCCGTCGATGCGCATGCAGACCAGTCCCGGACTGACCCGGAGCCGGTTGGCCGGCATCGCCCCGAAATAGTCGCTGCGGACGATCTCGCCTGAGCCGGGGTTGGCGTAGGGAATGAAGACGGTTGTCGAGGTCGTGGGCGTGAACATGCCGAGCATCCAGATCGAAGGGGCTCCGCTTTGGGGAGTCCAGGCCTGTTCCCCGAGGTTGGTGATGCGGTTTACGCTGCGGTAGATGACGGTGTCGAGCTTGCCTGCGGCCGGAATCTTGCGCAGAAATTCGGATTCGGTGGGGCGGAGCAACTCGATGCTGCGGTCGATGCCGATCCGGAACCGATGTCCGGATGCGTTTCCCAGTTCTACCTCCTGCATCAGCCGGACTTTGCGTTTCGAAACCTCGGCAATCTCGAACGGCAGGGTGTCGAGAGCTGCCGGGACGCGCCAGTTCTCATAGTTCTGCGCAGCTCCGGGTGCAAAATAAAAGGAATAGGGGCCGCCTTCCGGTCCGAGCCAGAAGCGCTCCTCGCCGCCTACGGGATTGAAATGCGGGAGGGTGGATTTCGATGCGATCAACGGGCGGTTGATCCATCCGAAACCCGCTCCCCGTTCGCCGCGGGCCGTGGAGGTCATCACCCGTCCCTGCCATTGGGGGACGATGCAGACTCGTGCCCCGGCGGGTGTTTCGTCGGAGAGTTCGAGGGTTTCGATCTGGCAGGATTTCAGAAAATCCAGCTCCTCTGCATAGTTTCTCATGTCGGATGGAATAAAAAAGGTGGGAAAAAATTTGTTTGTTAAAACGTTTTAATTACCTTTGCAAAGGTAACGAAAATTTCTATCCCTCCAAATTATCCGACAGATAAAAAAATGGGAGAACGGACTCGTAAGATAACAATCAAGGATATTGCCGCGGAAGCCGGGGTTTCGATCGCCTTGGTGTCGTTTGTCATGAACGGCAAATCGGACGGAAAGGGCGGCTACCGGGTCAACAAGGAGACGGCCGAACGGATTCGATCTGTGGCTGAACATCTTAATTATCAGCCGAATGATGCGGCCAGAATGCTACGAAGCGGCAAGACCAACACGATCGGAGTCGTCGTTTCGGACATCTCGAACAAGTTCTTTGCCGACATCGCGCGCTGCATCGAGGATCGGGCCTATAAACATAAGTATACGGTGCTGTTCGGCAGTACGGACGAGAATCCGCAGAAGCTCGAGAATCTGATCGAGGTATTCCGCAACAAGGGGATCGACGGTCTGATCGTGGTCCCTTGCGAAGGGGCAGAACCGACGCTCCGCAAACTGGCCAACGAGAATTTTCCGCTGGTTCTGCTGGACCGCGAAGTTCCCGGGGCCGATCTGAGCAGTGTGGTGCTCAATAACCGTCGGGCTGGCGGTCAAGTGACGGAAGTTCTTGTGAAACAGGGGTACAGGAAGATTGAAATGATCTCTTATTCGATGAATCTTTCGAATATCCGCGAGCGTGAGGAGGGGTATCGCGCCTGCATGACGGAGAACGGACTGGGCGAATATGTCCGGATTCACCACCTGCGCCACGACCGCATGGATCGCATTACCGAGATCCTGCGGGATGCACGCGAACGGCAGGTTGAGGCTTTTGTCTTCGCAACCAATACGTTGGCACTGCAGGGCGTTACCGTCATCTTCCGGCAGGGGTGGCAGATCCCGCGTGACTTTTCGATGGTTTGCTTCGATACGAACGAGGCGTTCGACCTCTACAAGACAGCGGCGGCCTGCGTGAGTCAGCCCATTGAGCGCTTCGGGGCCGAAGCGCTGGATCTGTTGCTGAAGAGCATCGAACATCGGGATCAACCGATGGCCTGCACGCGCGTCGTGCTGTCGCCTGAAATTGTTGAATATAACAAATTTGACTCGTATCACAAAAATTAACAAACAAGTTCCGAAAGTTTCACTAAATAAGTAAAAGTCATAGCTTTTTAAAACGTTTTAAGGAAAATCTTTGCATATAGAAATTATTATATCGAAAAACAATAACAACCATGACTTGCATCAAAGGAATCATTCCGCCGATGATTACCCCGCTGAAAGGGGATGACGAACTGGATCTTGAAGGAACCTCGCGCCTGGTCGAGCACATGCTGGCCGGCGGCGTCCATGCGCTTTTTCTGCTCGGAACGACGGGCGAAGCCCAGAGCCTGACCTACCGGCTCCGCTATGAATTTGTGGAGCGGGTCTGCCGGCAGGTGGCAGGGCGCGTTCCCGTGCTGGTGGGCGTCACGGATACCTCCCTCGACGAGAGTGTCCGTCTGGCCGAGCATGCGGCCAAATGCGGCGCCGTCGGCGTCGTGGCAGCCGCACCTTACTACTTTGCCCCCTCGCAGCAGGAGCTCATCGAGTATTACACGGCGCTGGCCGACCGGCTCCCGCTGCCGCTCTACCTCTACAACATGCCCTCGCATGTCAAGGTCTTCCTGGAGCCCACGACCGTCAAGACGCTCGCCGACCATCCGAACATCGTCGGACTGAAGGACAGCTCCGCCAACATGACCTACTTCCAGACGCTGATCTATCACCTGGGCGACCGGGATGATTTCGCGCTGTATGTCGGTCCGGAGGAGCTGACGGGCGAATGCGTGCTGATGGGAGCCGACGGCGGCGTGAACGGCGGTGCGAACCTCTTCCCGGAGCTCTACGTGGCGATGTACGACGCCGCCTGCAAACACGACATCGCCCGTGTGCGCGAGCTCCAGCATCGGATCATGCAGATCAGCACCTCGATCTACACCGTCGGCAAGTACGGTTCGAGCTACCTGAAGGGCGTGAAGTGCGCCCTCTCGCTGCTGGGGATCTGCGACGACTACCTCTCGTATCCCTACCGGAAGTTCCGCACCGAGGAGCGCAACCGCATCCGTCAGGCGCTCGAAGCGCTGGGCGTCAAGTGTGTCGGTTGATCCGGAATCCCGAAATCCCGAGCGGGACGCTCCCCGGACCGACCCGCCCGGTTTGAATAGCGAATCGAAAATCTAACCTGAACAATCATGGATATAACCATCCTCGATTATATCGTCTTCTTCCTTTTTGTCGGCGGTGTCGCCCTTTTCGGCTGCTCGTTCTACTTCCGCAGCCGCAAGGGCGCCGCGGCCTTCACGGCGGCCGAAGGGTCGCTCCCGACGTGGGTCGTGGGCATGTCGATCTTCGCCACGTTCGTCAGCAGCATCAGCTTTCTCGGGTTGCCCGGCGATGCTTACAAGGGCAACTGGAACCCCTTTGTCTTCAGTCTCTCGATCCCCATCGCCACGTGGCTCGCGGCCAAGGTCTTCATCCCGCTCTACCGCAACGTCAACAGCGTCTCGGCCTACCACTACCTCGAACAGCGGTTCGGCTACTGGGCCCGCTGCTATGTGGCGATCTGCTACCTGCTGACGCAGCTGGCCCGCATCGGGTCGATCCTGCTGCTTTTGGCCCTGCCGCTGCACACGATGTTCGGCTGGGATGTGCCGACGATCATCGTCTGCACGGGAATCGCCACGCTGATCTACACGCTGCTGGGCGGAATCGCCGCCGTGGTCTGGACCGATGCCATCCAGGGCATCATCCTCATCGTTGGGGCCGTGGCCTGCGCCCTGCTCCTGACCTTCACGATGCCCGAAGGCCCCGGGCAGCTCTTCGAAATCGCCTCGGCCCACGGCAAGTTCAGCCTCGGGAGCTTCGGTGCGAGCCTTACGGAACCGACCTTCTGGGTGGTGCTCATCTACGGACTGTTCGTCAACATGCAGAACTACGGCATCGACCAGAACTACGTGCAGCGCTACATGACGACCAAATCGACGGCCGAGGCGGTGAAGTCGACCCTCTTCGGCGGTCTGCTCTACATCCCCGTGTCGCTCATCTTCGTCTACATCGGCACGGCGCTCTTCTCCTACTACACGGCACAGCCCGAACTCCTGCCGGCCGGCACCCCCGCCGATCAGGTCTTCCCGTGGTTCATCGTCCACGGGCTCCCCACGGGCCTGACGGGGCTGGTCATCGCGTCGCTCTTCTCGGCCGGCATGTCCACCGTGGCGACGAGCATCAACTCCTCGGCCACGATCGTACTGACGGACTTCGCCAAGCGTCTCTCGAAGCGGGAACTCTCCGAGAAGAGCAGCATGCGGGTGCTCTACGCCACGTCGTTTGTGGTCGGTGCGCTGGGTATCGTCATGGGACTCCTGATGATGAGCATCGACGGCGTGCTGGATGCCTGGTGGAAACTGGCGTCGATCTTCAGCGGCGGTATGCTGGGCCTCTTCCTGCTGGGCGTAGTCTGCCGCACGGTCAAACGGGCCCATGCCGTCGTGGCGGTGATCCTCGGCCTGCTGACCATCGCCTGGATGAGTCTCTCGCCGCTGATCAACGAGGGGTCGCCCTTCTATTGTCTCCACAGCCCGCTGCACACCTATCTGACGATCGTCTTCGGTACGACGGTCATCTTCCTGGTCGGATTCCTCCTCACGGCTCTGACCCGCAAAAAAGCCTGAACATAACGTAAAATCAACTAAAAAAATAGAACCATGAAAACCAACCAACCCAAAATCGGAATCCGTCCGATCATCGACGGCCGCCGCGGCGGAATCCGCGAATCGCTTGAAGAAATGACCATGGGCATGGCCCAGCGTGTGGCCCGCCTCTATGCCGAGGAGCTGCGCTATGCGGACGGCACGCCCGTCGAGTGCGTCATTGCCGACACGACGATCGGCGGCGTGGCCGAGGCGGCCGCCTGCGCCGAGAAGTTCCGTCGCGAAAATGTCGGGGCGGTCTTGTCGGTGACCCCCTGCTGGTGCTACGGCGCTGAGACCATCGACATGGATCCGCTGACCCCGAAGGCCATCTGGGGTTTCAACGGCACGGAGCGTCCCGGAGCCGTCTATCTCGCCTCGGCGCTTGCCGGACACAACCAGAAGGGGCTGCCGGCCTTCGGAATCTACGGCCGCGACGTACAGGACGTCACCGACGAGACGATTCCGGCCGACGTGCGCGAGAAACTGCTGCGCTTCGGCCGTGCTGCCGTGGCCGTCATGCAGATGCGCGGCAAATCCTACCTCTCGATCGGTTCGGTGTCGATGGGTATTGCCGGGTCGATGCCCAATCCGGACTTCTTCCAGGAGTACCTCGGTATGCGCAACGAGGCGGTCGACTGCTCGGAGATCGAGCGACGGATCGAGCTGGGCATCTACGACCGGGAGGAGTTCGAACGGGCCATGGCCTGGGTGACGAAATACTGCAAGACGAACGAGGGGAAGGACTGCAATCCGGACCATCTGGTCTACCCGCGCGAGAAGAAGGAGCTGATCTGGGAGTATGTCGTGAAGATGACGATGATCTTCCGCGACCTGATGCACGGCAATCCGACCCTGGCGGCCATGGGCTTCGAAGAGGAGGCCATGGGCCACAATGCCATTGTGGGTGGGTTCCAGGGACAGCGCCAGTGGACCGATTTCCGGCCCGACGGCGACTTCTCGGAGGCGATCCTCAACTCGTCGTTCGACTGGAACGGAATCCGGGAGGCGATCACCTTCGCCACGGAGAACGACACGCTCAACGGCGTTTCGATGCTGTTGATGCACCTGCTGACGAACCGTGCGCAGATCTTCGCCGACGTGCGCACCTACTGGTCGCCCGAGGCCGTGGAGCGTGTCACGGGCCGTCAGCTCGAAGGCAAGGCTGCGGGCGGTATCATCCATCTGATCAACTCGGGATCGTGCACGCTCGACGCAACGGGACAGCAGACCGACGCCGCGGGAAATCCGGTGATGAAGCCCTTCTGGGAGATTTCGCAGGCCGATGCGGAAGCCTGCCTCGGGGCTACGACGTGGTATCCGGCCGGTCGTGAATACATGCGCGGCGGCGGTTTCTCGTCGCAGTTCCTCACGCGCGGCGAGATGCCGATGACGATGTGCCGGCTGAATCTGGTGAAGGGTCTCGGTCCCGTGCTGCAGATCGCCGAGGGTTGGGCCGTGAACGTCGCTCCGGAGATCTTCGACATCATCAATAAGCGTACCGACCGGACCTGGCCCACGACCTGGTTCGCACCGCGTCTGACGGGGCAGGGCGCCTTCCGTGACGTCTACTCGGTGATGAATGCCTGGGGGGCCAACCACGGTGCGATCAGCTACGGACACGTCGGTGCCGATCTGGTGACGCTGGCCTCGATGCTGCGCATCCCGGTAGCGATGCACAACCTTTCGGAGGAGTCGCTGTTCCGTCCCTCGGCCTGGGGCGCCTTTGGCACCGATCCCGAAGGCAGCGACTTCCGCGCCTGCAAAACTTACGGACCTTTATATCGCTAAAAAAGATGGGAAAAATCGTAGTCATAGGCAGTTCAAATACGGATCTTACGGTTCGCACTGCACGGATTCCGCAACCTGGGGAAACGGTTGTGGGCTCGGATTTTCTGACTAACGTGGGCGGGAAAGGAGCCAATCAAGCCGTTGCAGCCGCCCGATTGGGAGGGACTGTGACCTTCGTTGCGTCGGTCGGAGATGACCGTTTTGGTCACGATGCGGTGAGTCATTATGCAGAAGAGGGAATCGACACCCGTTTCATTGCCGTCCATGAAGGCGTTGCATCCGGAGTGGCGCTTATCTTTGTGGATGCCGCGGCGGAAAATTGCATCGTAGTGGCTCCGGGCGCCAATTCGCTCCTTACTCCAGCCGATGTCGATGCCGCCGAAGAGCAGATTGCCGCTGCCGATATCATCCTGTTGCAGTTGGAGATCCCGATAGAAACGGTTCTTCGGGCTTCGGAAGTAGCTGAAAAATACCAGGTGCCGATTATTCTGAATCCGGCTCCCGCGACTCCGCTTCCCGATGAATTGCTGCGGAGGATTCATCTGATTACCCCCAATCGCAGCGAAACCGAATTGCTGACCGGACAGAAAATTGCCGACATGGCAGATGCTGCAGCTGCTGTCAAGCTCTTCCGCAGCCGGGGCGTGCACAATGTGATCATCACCATGGGTTCACAAGGGGCCTTTGTCGCAGACGAGCGGGGCGAGTATGTGATTCCGGCCCATCGTGTCGAAGCGGTCGATACGACGGCTGCCGGGGATGTCTTCAATGGAGCCTTGGCCGTCGCCCTCGCCGAAGGACGGAGACTCGCGGAGGCTGCAGAATTCGCTGCAACAGCCTCGGCTATCTCCGTAACCCGCTTCGGGGCACAATGTTCCATTCCTTACCGCAAGGAGTTGGACCTTCAACGTTAATCATCGTCGAAAATTTAAAAAAATCCGGGTTATGTTTATAGTAAACGATTATGCATTAGCCGTAGTCCTTTGCTTCATCACGATGCTTTGCTGGGGCTCCTGGGGCAATACCCAGAAACTCGCTTCGAAGAGTTGGCGCTACGAACTTTTTTATTGGGATTACGTCTTCGGAATGGTGCTTTTCAGCATTCTGTCGGGACTGACCCTGGGCAGCTTCGGATCCGAAGGCCGCAGTTTCTTTGCCGATCTGGCACAGGCCGACTGGCGCAACATCGGCAGCGTTCTGCTGGGCGGAGCCGTATTCAATGCCTCGAACATCCTCCTGTCGGCTTCCGTTTCACTGGCCGGTCTGGCCGTGGCATTCCCCTTGGGAGTGGGTCTTGCACTGGTGATCGGCGTAATTGTCAATTACATCGGAGCGCCCAAAGGCGATCCGGTCATTCTGTTCCTGGGTGTGCTGCTGATCGTGTTGGCAATCATTCTCAATGGTATTGCCTCTTCGCGCCAGTCCTCTGCACAGGCTCAAACCCGCAGCAGCCGGAAGGGAATCATACTGGCCGCTCTTGCCGGCATCATCATGGCCTTCTTCTATCGCTTCGTGGCGGCAGCCATGGATCTTGACAACTTTGCATCTCCAACCCCGGGTATGCTGACTCCGTATTCGGCCCTTTTCATCTTCTCGTTGGGTGTTCTGGCCAGCAATCTGCTCTTCAACACCTGGGCCATGCGCCATCCCTTCGAGGGTGAACCTGTCAGCTACAAGGCTTATTTCCAAGGGTCCGGCACCACACACCTGGTCGGTATGCTGGGTGGTGCAATCTGGGCTTTGGGTACGGCCTTCAGCTACATTGCAGCCGGAAAGGCCGGAGCTGCCGTCTCCTACGCACTGGGACAGGGCGCACCAATGATTGCCGCCATCTGGGGCGTATTCATCTGGCGGGAATTCCGGGGCACGCAACGCTCGGTAAAATGGTTGCTGGGATGCATGTTCCTGTTGTTTGCCGGCGGCCTGGGCCTCATTATCGTCTCGGGCGCCAACTGATTCTTCTCCGATAACTCATGAACCTAAAAGACCTGTTATGAAACTGAAAAATCACCTTTACTCCCTGGCTGCCGTTCTGTGCATGATCGGATGCAACGATGAATCGGCGACGTTGGAGGATGTTCCGTCAACCGTCGGGTTCGGGAACCGGATCTCCGGATTCTCCGCGACGATCGTTGCCGGAGATCACACCTCGGATGAGGCCCCGGCGGAAAACCGGCAAGCTCTGATCTGGGAGGCCGGAAATACCGTTACGCTTACGGATGGAGTCTCCGCGTCCGAATTCGGTGTAGCGGCAGGAATCGGGACCTCCGTCGGCCAGTTCAAGGGAGCTTTGAATAGCGACGCTACGATTCTACATGCCCTCTATCCGTCGGCTGGCACACAGCCGGGACCGACATACAACGTTACCGTGGCAGCCCAGCAGGATGCTCTGCATATTGATCCCAAGGGTATTATGATCGGATCCGGAAAGGATGCGAAACCCGGCGAAGAGACAATAATCACCTTCCAAAGAAAAACGACAACCGTAACCTTGCAATTCGATTTCACGACTGAGGAAGCCACCTATGCTGCCGAAAAGATCAAATCCGTGAAGATCGTGGCCGAAGGGGCACCCCTGGTCGGAACTGCTACGGTCGATCTTGCCAATCCGGATGCGTCCCTGTCCGGCACTTCCGGCAACCTCACGCTGACGTTCTCACAGGCCCCGGGATTGGATGCTCCGATCGAAGCCTCATTCGTAGCCTATCCCTGTGACCTGCGGGCGATAAACAGCGTGCTCTACCTTGTCAGTACGGACAACTATACGTTCCTCTTCAACAAACGTCCCGAAGAGGCTTTCTCCGAAGGCGGTGACTTCATACAACCGTTGGCGCTCCGGGATTTCGTACCCACAACCTCAGAAACTCCGGCTGACGGAGAGGTGAAAATCACGCACGAATTGCCGGCTTTGGATCTCAGTGCCAATGGCACAGCCAACTGCTATCTGGTCGACAAAGAGGCCCGCTGTAGTTTCAAGGCCACCGTCATGGGCAACGGAGCCGCAGGAATTCTTCCCGACGGCGGATTCACGGATTATCTGGGCAATACTCTGACGTCAAGCGCCCAAATCGAACCGGTTTCCGTGGAGCTCCTCTGGCAAACGGTCGACGGTCTCATCTCGGAGTTGACTCTGAGCGACGGGATCGTCTCCTTCAATACGTCGACCGACAAGGGCAATGCCCTGATCGCCGTAAAGGACAGCGAAGGCCGGATTATGTGGAGCTGGCACATCTGGTGCACCGATGGCCCTGCCGACCTGACCTACATGACGAATCAAAGCGGTAATTCCTACACATTCATGGATCGCAACCTCGGTGCAACTTCGAATGCGGACAACACCGGATCGCTCGGGCTCCTCTATCAATGGGGACGCAAGGACCCGCTGCCCGGAGCCTCGCTGTTTTACAGTCTGGAGGAGCCGACTCTCTACGGGACCGTAACGGCCGTAACGCTCCAGGCTTCCGATGCATCGACGGGAACCATTGCCTATGCCATCCAGCATCCCGCAACGATGATCTATGCTGCCGACTGGCTGTCTGCCGGGCGCAACGATGCACTTTGGGGCAATCCGCAGGGCGAAACGGAACTGACAACCGACTCTCCGAAAACAATCTATGACCCGTGTCCTCCCGGATACAAGCTGCCCGGCAAGGATGCCTATACGCTTTTCACCCGTTCGGGCGAAAATACAAACGATCCGAGTGACCACAATGTCGTGAACACGAGCTCCAGCAAGCATGGATGGTATCTCTATTATTCTGCCGAAGGAAGCGGCGATCAAAACTGGTATCCCTACAACGGGTGCCGTCATTACTCCACAGGTGCACTCAATCGAGGTTCGTACTATTACTATTGGACTTCAGCGCCCTCTTCCGGAACAAAAGCCTGCTGTCTCTCGTTTAAAAATGACTGGAAAGAGGTGAATCCGCTCTATACCTGGCAGCGAGGTAATGCCAACACGACCCGTTGTGTCAAAGAATAACCAACCTAAAATGATGATCAAAATGATTCATATGTCACATATCCGGATATGGCCGGTGCTGCTGGTTTGGGCAGCTCTCATGCTGCCGGGAGTCTCCCGAAGCCAAACAGCAGACAAAAGCCACAAAGTCACGGGAACGGTGCTCGGTCCCGACAGCCTGCCGTTGTTGGGCGCAACCGTTATCATTAAGGAAGTGAACCGCGGCTCCGTAACCGATTCCCGAGGCCGTTATGTCCTTTCGAATGTCCGCCCGACAGACCGGCTTGTATTTTCCTACCTGGGCATGGTGACTCAAGAGGTTGCGGTCGGAAGCCGAACCGAAGTCAATGTCATGATGCAGGCTGCGGATGCCAGCCTCGACGAAGTAGTGGTCGTGGGCTACAGCGAGGTGAAGTACAAGGATCTGACCGGTAGCGTCGGACGGGCCAACATCGGTGATATGCTCAAGGCCGATGTCGGCAATCTGGGCGAGGCCTTTGCCGGCCGAGTGGCGGGTGTGCAGGTTTCGTCGAATGAAGGTATGCCCGGCAGTGAGATGAATATCGTCATCCGAGGCAACAACTCGGTCACCCAATCCAATTCTCCGCTTTATGTCATCGACGGATTCCCCCTCGAAGATACCTCCATGGCCGCGCTGAACCCTTCAGACATCGCCTCAATCAACATTCTCAAGGATGCCTCGGCCACGGCCATCTATGGTGCCCGGGCCGCCAACGGCGTGGTGATCATTACCACCAAGCTCGGCAAACCCGGCAAACCGAGTCTCTCATTCGACGCCAGTTGGGGATTCGCCAAAATTTCCAAGAAGATCGAACTCATGGATGCCTACGACTTCGTGAAACTCCAGCAGGAGATCATGACCGAAGCAGATTTCAACAACACCTATCTGCGCGATGGAGGCAGCATTGAGGATTATCGCAACGTGCGGAGCATTGACTGGCAGGATGAGATTTTCCAGACAGCACCCGTCCAGAAGTATTCGCTGAATCTCTCGGGAGGCAACAGCTCGACGCGTTATAGTACGACACTCTCGATGTACGATCAGGACGGCATCATCCGCAATTCGAACTACAGCCGCTATCAGGGCCGCGCCACAATCGACAACCGTTTCGGGAAAAATCGCAAGTGGCATACCCAGGCATCGGTCAACTTCTACCGGACAGAACAGACCGGAGATTCGCCCTCCCAGACCAATTATACCGGAAGCGCCAATCTCCTGCCGAATGTCTGGAGCTATCGTCCGTTTGCATCCCTGAACGACGATGATATCCTCAACGAGTGGGTCGATCCTTCGATCAATCCTTCGCAGGACTATCGGGTCAACCCCATCTACATCGTGACCAACGAGTTCCGGGAGCGAATCAACAACACCTTCCGGGCCAATGCCTACGTCGAATACGAGCCAATAAAGAACCTGAAGGTCAAAATCATGGGCGGTTATCTCAATGATGTCTACACCTATGAACAGTTCAACGGTTCGAAGTCCCGTACGGGAAACAAATACCGTTCGGACGGTGTCAATGCTTCGGTCCAGCAGAAGATGACCCAACAGTGGGTCAACGAGAATACCGTGACTTACAAGACCGATTTCGGGACCAATCAACGGCACAATTTTGACATCCTGGTCGGACAGACCATGCAGGGCAGCCGTTATACGAATACCTATACGCGCGTAACCCATATTCCCAACGAAAACCTCGGAATTGCCGGTATGGGCGAAGGCTCTCCCGTCGCTTCAACCTACCAGTTGGCCGAATGGAGTCTCATGTCGTTCCTCTCGCGCATCAATTACAATTATGACAATCGATACTACTTCACGGCGACATTCCGGGCCGATGGCTCTTCGAAATTCTCGCCGGCTCACCGCTGGGGATATTTTCCATCGGCATCCGCGGCCTGGAACATCTCCAATGAACATTTCCTGTCGCAGAACAAGGTGATATCCAACCTAAAACTCCGTGCAAGCTGGGGCCTTACCGGAAACAACAGGGTCTCGGAATATGCCTATCGCACCCAGATGTACGCCACGGAAGATTCGGAATATCCCTTCGACAACGCGAATACGACGGGGTATATCATCACGGAGTTAGGAAACCGGGATCTGAAATGGGAGACAACGGCCCAATGGGATGCCGGTATCGATATCGGACTGTTCCGCAATCGAATCGCCCTGACAGTGGACTGGTACCGCAAGGTGACTTCGGATCTGCTGCTGTCGGCCGACATTCCGCCCTCGTCGGGTTTCCTGACCAATACGATGAACATCGGCAAGATTCGGAACCAGGGTCTTGAAATCACGCTGCAGACCGAGAACTTCAACACGAAGAATTTCCGGTGGACCACTGATTTCAACATTTCATTCAACCGCAACAAGGTCCTTGCCCTCTCGCACGGACAGGAAAGCATCATCAACGTCATCTCCTATTCCAACGCCTACATCACCAAGGTCGGGAAGCCCATGGGTATGCTCTACGGATATATCTACGACGGAACCTACAAGTATGAGGATTTCGACAACGTGGATGGCAAATGGGTTCTCAAGGCCGATCTGCCCGACAACGGAACGGGACGTTCGGGCGTACAGCCGGGCGATGCGAAGTTCCGGGATCTGAACGGAGATGGCACCGTCAATGATGCCGACTGCACCATCATCGGCCGCGGACAGCCGCTCCACACCGGAGGATTCAACAATACGTTCGAGTTTTTCGGATTCGACGTCAATCTCTTTTTCCAGTGGAGTTATGGCAATGACATCCTCAACGCGGCCCGGATGCAGTTCATGCGGGGCAAATCCGAAGTGGGTTACAACCGCTGGAAGGATTACTGCAACCGGTGGACACCCGAGAATCCCACGAGCGACATTCCCCGAGTCGGCGGCTGGGGATCGGGGCAGTATTCGAGCTTCGAAGTCGAAGACGGTTCGTTCCTGCGGCTGAAGAATCTGGCGGTCGGCTATACCCTACCGTCCAAAATCACCCGCAAGTTCTACATCGAGAAACTCCGGATCTATTTCTCGGCCCAGAATCTCGTTACATGGAGTGATTATTCGGGCTATGACCCCGAGGTATCGACCAAAAACACCGCACTGACACCCGGTTATGACTGGTCCTCCTATCCCCGGGCGAAGAGCTACATTTTCGGTATAAACCTCGTTTTCTAAAAACCTGCATATCATGAGAAAAGTATCATTCATACTTGCTGCCGTCGCATTGTGCACGTCCTGTGACTTTTTCGAGGTCGAGACGGCGGGCTTTGTCTCCCCGGAGACCTCCTACAAAGATGAACAGAGCGTGGAGATGGCTCTGACGGGTGTCTACTCCGCATTGTCCGACCTGTCGTTCTATGGGCGGGACTGGTTTTATGCCTTCAACCTGCAGGACGACCTGAGTTACTACGACCGGAATTACACCAAACAGGAACTCTTCCTGAACAACTACACCTATACCAACGCAACGTTGAACAACCTCTGGGCCAACCTCTATCGCGGGATTGACCGGGCCAATTCATTCCTCGAATATATCCAGAGCGCAAACATCGACTCGGAACTGATCGAACGATATACCGGAGAGGTACGTTTCCTGCGGGCCTATTACTACTTCATTCTTGGCAGTCTGTGGGGCGATGTGCCCCTGCGGCTGCAATCGACGCGGGATTCCGACTTCGCAGCCTTGCAGATGGAGGCGGCGCCAGCCAGCGAGGTGTTCGATTTTGTCGTCACCGAGATGGAAGGGGTGGTCCCGATGGTTGAGACGTTCGACAATCTTCCCGGACCGGGACATATCTCCCGGACGGCTGTCGAAGGAATTCTGGCCCGAGTCTATCTGAAAATGGCCGGATTCCCCCTCAATCAAGGCAAGGAGGCCTATGAAAAGGCCGCTTATTGGGCCCGTGAAGTGTATAAAAGCGGGCTGCACCAGCTTAACAAGGATTACACCCAACTGTTCATCAATCTGGCGCAGGACGTCTATGACCAGACCTATCGTGAAAACATTTGGGAAATCGAGTTCAAGGGCAACAATCAGGACGGACATACCACGGGCGGCTGCATCGGCAGCTACAACGGCATCTACAACAATCAGAACGACGCCTATGGCTTCGGATACGGATATGTCTCTGTCACGCTCAAACTGTTCGATCTGTACGAGGACGAAGACGACGTGCGGCGCAACTGGAACATCTGCGAATACTACTATCGGAATGGCGAGCAGTTGTGGCGCAATCTGAACAACAACCAGCATGTCTACTGCAACGCCGGCAAGTTCCGCCGCGAATATGAGTTGACCGGTACGAAGGACAAGGATTACACTCCGTTCAATTTCCCGGCGCTACGTTATGCCGACGTGCTATTGATGCTGGCCGAGGCTGAGAACGAGGCCTATGGCGGTCCTACCGATCTGGCCTATGAGTGTGTGAATGCCGTCCGCCACCGGGCCAATCTGGCCTACGCAGATGTCGCAGGACTCGATCAAGCCGAATTCCGGCAACTGGTCCGCGATGAACGGGGACGCGAGCTCTGTTTCGAAGGTTTGCGCAAACTCGATCTGATCCGTTGGGGAATCTATGTCGAGGCCATGACCACCGAACGCCGGGCTCAGGTTGCCGACCCTCGCTGGCATGCAAACAAGAGCTATGCTGCGGCCGTGGCCGACTATACCGAATATCGTCACAACTGGTATCCGATCCCCAGCAAGGAGATGGCAACCAATTTCAAGATCAAACAGAATCCGTTGTGGTAAAACTTCAAAAGATCCGACAGATGAAAAAAATAGGATATATTTTGATTTTGGCCTTTCTTTTCGTCTCCTGCGACAAGGTGCTGGAGGAGGTCTCCTTCCAGGCAACCCTCGACGAAGGAAATGTCTACGAAACAGGAGAGGAAATCCGGTTCAATTTTGCGGGAAATCCGGACTACATCACGTTTTATTCCGGAGAACGCGGATGCAAGTACGAATATGCGGGGCAGCTCGACGAGGAGGGTACGGCCAATTTCGGCATTGCCGTCAAATCGATGAGCGCACGCGAGGAATCGTTTGTCCATACTTATACGGAAGCCGGAGAGTACGAGGCGGTTTTCGTCGCCAAAAACATTACCTTTGAGGGCAGCAATGAGGTAATGGTCCGCCTGAAGGTTTCCATTGCGGAGGCTACGGGAGATTCCGGAGACGAAGATTAACCTGAAACCTGCTTTTAAATATGTACGGTAAATTATTTCTGTTGACGGCCCTGGGGCTCTTCTTCCGGATGGAATCTTCGGCGGAAGAGCCGATGGCCGGCATCCAATTCGTTGAAATTCCCGCCGGAACATTTTACATGGGATCCAATGGGCTGGGCCCCGATTACGATGAGGCTCCCCTGCATCGCATTACGCTCACCCGCCCGTTCCGCATGTCCGCCACCGAAATCACCAATGCTCAATACGAGCAGTTCGATCCTTCGCATCGGGCCTTGCGAGGCAAATTGGGCTTCTCGACCGGAGACGACGAGGCGGTCGTGTTTGTCAACTGGTTTCAGGCGCGGGAGTTCTGCCGCTGGCTCTCGGCCCGAACCGGGCGGAATTACCGGCTACCGACCGAGGCCGAGTGGGAGTATGCCTGCCGGGCCGGATCCTACATGGCCTACTCCTTCGGAGACCGGTTGCCCAAGGAGGCTCTGAAGAATCAGGAGGAACACCATGCGTTTCGTCCGGTGGATCTTACGGTCGCCCAAAGCAAACCCAATGCCTTCGGGTTGTACGACATGCATGGCAACGTAGAGGAGTGGTGCCAGGACTGGTACGGGCCCTATCATGCGGGCGATCAGATCGATCCGTTCGGCTATGCCGACGGGCTTTACCGGGTGACCCGCGGGGGAAGCCATTCGACCCCGGTCGTCTATCTCCGATCGGCCAACCGGATGGCAATGATTCCGGAGGACAATCACTTCCTGACGGGATTCCGCATCGTAGAGGCTCCGGATCCCAAAACAAAACCGCTGCCGTGGAAACCCGAAACCCGAAGTGTCCGTCAGACCCGCAAAAAGTGGGCGGAAGGCCCCGCAACGCCACGGTTCGAGGAGCCGCTCGTCTACGTCAAGGCCCCGGAACGATCCGAAACCCCAATGTATCCACACAATCATTGTCCGGCCGTTACCTGGTGTGCAAACGGAGATCTGTTGGCCGTATGGTTCTCCACGATCAGTGAATTCGGCCGGGAGATGGCCATCTGGCAAAGTCGTCTGCCCGACGGTTCCGACACGTGGGAGGAGGCCTCACTGCTGTGCAAGGTTCCCGACCGCAACATGACGGGCTCATCGCTTTGGTGCGATCCCGAGACCGGCCGGCTTTTGTTGCTCAACGGGTTGGAGGCCGGCGGCTGGTGGCGCAATCTGGCGCTTATGTCGCTCAGATCCGACGACAACGGGGCCAGCTGGAGCCGGCCTTCGATTGTGGCGCCGGAACATGTCCCCGGCCATCAGGTCATAGCTGGGATGATCCGAAGCCGGGAGGGATGGCTGCTCAATACCTGTGACGGAGGGCCCGACAACAACGAAGGCTCGGTATTGCAGATCAGCCGGGACGGAGGGCGCAGTTTTTCCTCTCCCTGTGGCCCCAGGCCCGAAACGTTCCAGGATGGCGGTGTCGGAGGTGTGATTGCGGGCATTCACGCCTGCCTCGTGCAGCGACGCGACGGCTCGCTCATGGCCTTCGGTCGCGGCAACGATGTGACGGACAGCTCGGGCCGCCGGCGGATGACCCGCAGTATCTCGTATGATATGGGCCGCACCTGGAGCTATTCGGCATCACCGTTTCCGCCCATTTCCGGAGGACAGCGTTGTACGATGATCCGTTTGAAAGAGGGCCCGATCCTGCTCGTATCGTTTACCCACCATCCGTTACGGGTCCCGTCCGACGACAAACGAATGCGAATCGACGGGGAACTCAAAAGCGGCATGTTTGCGGCGCTTTCGTATGACGAAGGTGAGACCTGGCCCGTGGTGAAACTTATTTCAGACGGTAATTACCGCTTCATGGACGGAGGAGCCTGGACCGGCTTCTTCGAAATGGATGCCGATCGTTCCGAGCCCCGGGGATACCTGGCCATGACCCAGTCACCCGACGGGATGATCCATTTGTTGAGCAGCCGGAATCATTACCGATTCAATCTGGCATGGCTGGAACAACCCAATAAACCGATCCGATGATGAAACGTATTGTTATTTTATTTCTCGCGGTATTTTCGATGACAGTTGCCGCCGTATGCCCGGCCTTCGGCGAGGAACCGATCCTTTTTTCCAACAATTTCTCGCTGAAGGCCCGTACTCCGAAACTCGATGCGGAGAAGATCGTCGTATTCGATCCGATCGAGGAGTGGACCTATTGCCACCACCCTTCGCTGGCCTTTTTCAAGGGACGGTTTTATGCGGTCTTCTCGAACAGTCCCAAGGGTGAGGACGAGTGCGGACAACGGATTCTGCTCACCACATCCGACGATTTCGTCGAATGGAGCACCCCCGAAGTTCTGCTGGCACCCGAAGAGGGCGAATATGGACAGATGAAGATTCTCACGCCAGGAGGATTGACCGTTGTGGAGAACAAGCTGGTGCTCTACTATACGGAGAACGACAACGACGGAGAATCCAATCGCCGTTTGAATGCTACGCTCTTTGCCGTTACGACCGAAGATGGTCAGACCTGGTCCGAACCGCAGAATCTTTCCATCCGGGTTTTTCCCTGCCAACGTCCTCTGACCCTTACCAACGGGCGCATGATCCTTACGGGAAATACGCTGGTCTATTACACGGACGATCCATCGGGTGTGGGCGTATGGCACCGTGGGCGTATGGGCATACTCCGTTACCAGGACGGAGCCGAAACGTTCGATCAGGTACACCCTTCCTTGTGTGAAGGTTCGCTCTTCGAGCACAATGACCATAAGGTTTACTGTCTGTTGCGCAGTACGGGAAAAACCTATGACGGCTATCTGTGGCAAATGCAGAGCAATGACGGAGGAATCTCCTGGACATCGCCCGTCAAGAGCCGCTTTACGGACAACAACACCAAATCGTTTTTCGGGAATCTGCCCGACGGCCGCTATTTCTATGTCGGGACTCCCGACCATACAAAACCCGGGACGCGTTATCCGTTGGTGCTGTCGGTCTCGACCGACGGATTCCACTTCGACCGGAACTGGATCCTTTCCGACGACCGCTATACGCAACTCTACGAAGGTCGCTGGAAAGGCGGCGACTACGGGTATCCATTCGCTCTGGTGCACGACGGATATGTATATGTGATTGTCTCCCGGCACAAGGAGCGCATCGAAATCCTGCGTGTCGAAATATCGGCCCTGCAATGAGACAAGGGTTGCTGGTGTTGCTGGCGGGATGCTGCATATCGTTTCCGGCGTGCCGGGAACGGGCGTTTCCCGAAGCGGACGGAAATTCGGGAGGAGAAACCTCCGCAACAATTGGAAATACGGAGGTGCCTTATTTCCGGAATTCGTTCGAGTTATCGCAGCAGTATCCCAAAATTGATGCCGAACGAGCCGTGATCTATATGCCTGAGGGATCTTGGAGCTATGTGCATCACCCGTCGGTCACCTGCTTCCAGGGGCTGTTCCATGTCGTTTATTCCAATGGGATGCGCGGTGAGGACGAGCCAGGACAACGGATCATGTATGCAACGAGTCCCGATTTCATCCATTGGTCGGAACCCGTCGTGCTGGCAGAACCCAGCTCGGGAGATTATGGAACGGACAAGACCCTGACACCGGGCGGTATTCGGGTCTGCAACGGACGGCTCACGGTCTACGTAACCGAGAATGACAACGACGGAGTCTCCAACCAACGACTGAATCCCCGACTTTTTGTCCTTGCTTCTCCAGACGGGAAAAACTGGTGGCATCCCGTGGAGACGGGTTTTGCCGTTTTCCCTTGCCAACGGCCGTTGCTCACGTCGTCAGAGCGGTATGTAATGACCTGCAACCGATCCTTCTATTACACCGAGGATCCTTATGGTACGGAAGGATGGAGAAAGTGCGGAACAGCATCACAGGATCAACACGGAGAAACGACATTCGAACAAGTGCGTCCGTCGTTGTGCGAAGGTATGCTGTTCGAGCACGTCGACGGAACACTCTATTGCCTCTTCCGCAATTCATCGTCTCCCTTCGACGGCTATCTGTGGCAGGCCCAGAGTTACGACAGCGGGCTCTCCTGGACCATGCCGGTCAAGAGCGGATTCTCCGACAACGGAACCAAATCGTTTTTCGGCGCACTTCCCGACGGACGGTATCTCTATATCGGAACGCCAGACAACACTTCGCCGGGAACCCGCTATCCGCTTGTCGTTGCCATTTCCGACGACGGATTCGAATATGATACGTGTTACATCCTCTCCGACGACCACTATGAACAACAGTACGACGGTCGTTGGAAAAACGGCGATTACGGCTATCCGTTTGCTCTTGTGCGGGACGGATGGGTTTATGTGGTGGTATCCCGTCACAAGGAGCGGCTGGATGCCTTGAAATTCAAATTGACAGATCTGGAAAAATCATGAAACCTATTTTTTTGACATTCGTTTGTACAGTGCTTCCAACACTGCTGGCCGCTGAAATACGCCTCCCGGCCATCATCTCCGACCACATGGTGCTGCAACAGCAGGCCGACGTGCGGTTGTGGGGCGAAGCAGCTCCCGATTCGAAAGTGCAGATTATCCCCTCCTGGGACAAAACCCGCCATACGGTAACAGCCGATGCCGAAGGCCGATGGGAGGCCACGATCCGGACACCTGAAGCCGGAGGTCCCTATGAAATCGTCCTGTCAGACAAGGATGGATCGCGGACTCTGCACGATGTCATGTCGGGTGAAGTCTGGTTGTGCGGCGGTCAGTCCAACATGGATATCAGTTTCCGGGGCCTGGCCAATCAGCCCGTGGCCAATGCCGTGGATGAGATTCTCGATTCAGACTATCCCCAGTTGCGTCTTTTCCGCGTAAAACGGGATTACAACCTCGTCCCGCTACGGGATTGCCGAGGCGAATGGAACGTTTCGGGCCCGCAGTCCGCCGAGACGTTCAGTGCCGTAGGGTTTCTTTTCGGGCGTATGCTCCATCAACGCATGAAAGTCCCGGTAGGCATGATCACCTGCGCCTGGGGTGGTTCGAAGGTCGAAGCCTGGATGAGCCGGGAGAATCTGCTGCGTTTTGCCGGAGTCCGCATCCCCGACCGGGTAGATCCGAATCGTGCGAATGTGACCCCTTCGGTTCTTTACAATGCCATGCTGCTCCCCATCTCCGGATATACGATCAAAGGCTGTCTTTTCTATCAGGGAGAAGCGAATATCACCAATCCCGAAGCCTATCGGGAACGGTTCCCAGCCATGGTGGCCGAGTGGCGTCAGCTTTGGAATGCGGATTTCCCGTTTTTTTACGTGCAACTGGCCCCCTATGGCTATACGAACATGGGGTGGTCTCCGAATGACCGTCAGGTCGCCCGTTTCCGTGAGGTCCAGCAGGCTTGTTTGGCCGACATTCCATACAGCGGACTAGCCGCAACGTCCGACATTGGAGCACTGCATACCATCCATCCGGCTGACAAGCAAACACTGGCCAAACGGCTCTTTTATCTGGCCTGTGCCGATTGTTATGGATTCCGGGGTTTCGAAAGCAGAGGCCCGACCTATCGGGCGATGAAGATTCAGGGCGACAGCATTGCACTCTCGTTCGACCATGCTCCCTACGGGATCAGTTCCGGAGGCGAACCGATCCGGGGTTTTGAAATTGCAGGAGAGGATCGGGTGTTCCATCCGGCCGAAGCCCACATCAAGGGACGTTCGACGGTTTGGGTGCATAGCGAAGCCGTCCCGGAACCTGTTGCCGTGCGCTATTGCTTCACGAACTATTTCCATGCAAACCTGTACAACAATTACGGTCTGGTCGCCTATCCTTTCCGTACGGATGATTGGAATGAATAATTGTTAAATGGATTTATGATGAGAACACGAACGATTTTCAGTCTGTTTTTCGCAGCGATTCTCTCTGTATTTACGATGCGGGCCGAGGAGCCTGTAAGAGTTATTTTTGAGACGGACATGGGCAATGATGTGGATGATGCGCTGGCTCTCGACATGCTGTACAAATATCGCGAAGCAGGGCGAATTCGATTGCTGCTCATCTCGAACAACAAGGCCGACGCCTGGTCCGAACCGTTTATCCGCTTGATGAATGACTTTTACGGTCATCCGGATATTCCGGTATCGACTTCTCCGGCATCAGTGCTCCCCGAACAGCGTCAAAAGGCCCCGGCCTATACCGAGCGGGTTGTCCGATCGGAGAAGTTCGGCCCGATGTCGGATTTTGTCGTGCCCTCCCGCCACAATTCGATTGCCGCTTACCGTGAGATCCTTGCCTCGCAGCCGGACAGCAGTGTGGTCATCATATCCGTAGGTTTTGCAACCAATCTACGGTTGTTGCTGGAGTCCGCGCCCGATGCGACGAGTGACCTTTCCGGTGAAGAGCTGGTAGCCCGCAAAGTCCGACTGCTTTCGATGATGGGAGGCAATTTCGCCAATCCCCAGGTCCGAGAATTCAACATCCGCTACGATGTGCTCTCGGCCCGCACTCTATTCGAACGATGGCCGACGGATATTCTGTTGAGTCCATGGGAGACCGGAACTTCGATCCGATTCCGGGCATCGGCGCTGGATTCCATTGCTTATGCCGCGCCCCATCCGCTCAAAATGGCCTATGGCGTTTATCTGCCTATGCCCTATGATCGGGAGTGCTGGGATGAGACGTCCGTGATGGCCGGCGTGGAGAATCCTTCCGAATGGTTTTCGCTGTCGCCACGAGGTTGTGTGACGGTGGATGATGTGGGACATACCCTGTTTACGGAGAATGAACAAGGTCGAGTCCGGATATTGAGTATTCAGCCTAATGATCAGGAGCGAATTGTTTCGTACATCGAGAATCTGGTTGTGCGGCCCCCCGTGTCTTTCAATGCGAGTTCCAGCGAGACTCCAATTGAAAAATAACGGAATTATATATCTAAAAAGACATGGAGGTCTGTTATTCACAACCAATATCCTGGTTTATACTTTACTAGTAATCATATGGAATCAATCGGAAAAACAAGTTGTTTACAAAATAGATTTCAACAAGGAAAAAACTTTTGGGTACTAAAGTAAGTTGTTTAAATTCGAAATTTAAAATTATTTTGCACCTAATATGGGTCAGTAATTGTCGAAATAGAACAATAAATTGAGTTCTTCATCTACGCGATAAAACAAAAACATCATTTATCGGGGAGAATCTTACAAGATTCTCCCCGATTTTGTGTGTGACAAATCTCAAAAGCAGGCCTTCGCGGAGCCAATTACGAGTGAAAATGGCGAAAATTCCGAATCTTTTGAAAATCAGTGTTGGCACACGAGGTGCCCAGTAAAAAGCGACGACTTCGGAGACGTTTTCCACCCCCCCCCTTGCGGGCAAGTTGTTTTGCGTTACGGAAAATATTTCGCGTAACGGAAAACACAACTTGCCGGGGTCAAAACATAGTAAGTATCCGTTTTACTACATATTTTTTAGAGGTATTCGAAAATATATGGGAT
>OGQV01000868.1_pt1 | contig 25637 bp, 17 predicted proteins | sample 1553311 | NCBI WGS metagenome assembly OGQV01 (sample SAMEA2579976, study PRJEB22360) | human gut metagenome
TCGTCGTGGACGACCGCCCCCCGGGCTCCCCCAGCCGCTGCGGACATCCAACGCCGCCATGCGAACCGCGCGGGGCGCTGCATGGCGTCGTCGGCGTCGATACGCGCGTTGAGCCGCCGTAGCATGGCATCGCAGCGCTCGCCGGTGGCGGGGGAGATGAGCGTCCTGTGTGCGCTCCATACGGCCGCGACTTCGAAAAACAGGCTGCGGTTCTTCTCCGAGGCTTCGAGCCAGGCATATACCTCCCGGTCTTCGGCCCCGCTCGTCCGGCGGACGAGGTATCTGTATAGCAGTCCCTCCATGTCGGTTATGGTAGGGGTATCTGTATGGCGTTCCAATATGTATACTTTTAGGGTGTTACCTATACTATACAGCCATAGGCACAAAAATACCTAGTCTGTTTTCACTTTTTTTTCGAAAAAGTGCATTTTTTCTGAAATCCCGGGAAATACGGGTCGAGGACGAAGCTGCGCAGGGCTAAAGGTAATAAAAATATCCGGGCTTCAAAGCCCGGATATCATCCCGGCCGTACCTCCGGCACAGGTGCCGGGCAGGATACGGAACGGTTCGGTCAGTTCCATTTGCCCAGCAGCTTGCGGGGGTAGTTCGTGCAGATGGCGTAGAGTTTGTCCTTGTAGGCCAGGTAGTAATCCATGTCGACATCCAGGTCGGCATTGTATACGCTGAGCTTCAGCCCCGCATCGAGGAATTTCTGCACCGAATAACCGTTCTTGTTCACGGTCTTCCCCTCGAAATAGAGGTTTTCGGTCGAGAGGTTCGCCCACGGATAGCCGTAGGAGATGTAATCGGCCGGGTTGCGGAAGCTCATCCACCCGGCATTGCTGCCCACGGCGCCCGCCGCGGCGAGCGAACGCTGCCAGATGGTGACGGGGCTGCTCGAACTGATTTTCGTCGCATTGCCCGTGACGATGAACTCGCAGAAATTCTGCGCGCCCATCTCTTCGATGATCTCGCACGCCCGCTCGCACGCCCTGGCCGAAGCCTCGCGCCCCTCTTCGGTCGATTTGCCGTCGATGGTAATGTTCTTCACGTCGAGCCACAGGCGCGTGGTTCCCGCCTCGAGCACCACGTCGATGAAGTCGGCCAGCGAGGGCAGCTGTTCCCCGTTGGCCAGCGTCCCGGCGGCACGCAGTTCGGCGAGCGTATGCTCCCACGGCTTGAGGTTGTTGATGTAACACCCCGCCGATGCGTGCGCCACCACGACATCGTCGTCCTTCGTAAGGTAGATGTCGCACTCCGACGCGTAGCAGCCCAGCCCGATGGCATAGTTGAGCGCCGCCACCGAATTGTCGGGGAACTGCCGTGTCCCGGCCTCCGTCGAACCGCCGCGGTGCGCGACGACACGGTTGCCGACCTCGGCCGGGGTTTTGATCTCGGTGCCGGGCTTCGACGGCCCCGTCCAGTCCTTCAGCGGATCTTCGTCGTCGCTGCATCCTGCCGCCAGGCCGGCTGCGACAAGGGTGAGGAGCATAAGCATTTTATAGTATTTCATAGGTTTTTCTTTTTTTATTCGTTGTCGTTCCATGGCCGGAGCCCGGGCCGGACAGGGGCGTTCTCCCGTCCGGCCCGCTCCGGATTCAGAAATTCTCGTAATTTTTCACACAGCGCACCGCGGCTCCCGAACCGTTGCCCACGTCGAACCCGTCGTCGAATACCATATCGGCCGAAGTCGTACAGTAGGCGCGCCACAGGGCCATCTTCGAGGCCGTGGTCTGTCCCATCATCGGAATCAGGCAGTAGAAGCGCACGTTGCCCGAGTTGGCGCAGTAGTCATAGCCGCTCTTGTAGAGGCGCCACCCCTGCGGGTAGAGGTTGAAAGCGAAGGCCTCGGCACCGTTCGAAATGGCGGTCGCGGGGTTGAACTCGGCGTCCTGCCACTCCTTGCAGCGCAGGTGCGCCGCCACATTGGCCGCATTGCCCGAGGTCATGGCGCCGTACGATGCCGTCGCAGCCGCCACGGGGTAGTCTGAATAGCTCTTCGACGACTCCGCCACCGCGTAGATCAGGTCTTTCCAGTCGGACATGTTGGCGATATGCCAGCCGTAGGGACAGATGCCCTGCACCTGCATCGAGAGCGACGGGTGGTCGGCCTCGGCCTGCGTATTGCCGCCGTCGGAGGCTGCGTAGTCTTTCAGGTCGGCCTTGAGGATCGGTTCCAGCGTGATGCTGTTGCCCACGGCATCCACGACCACCGTCCCGGCGCCTCCCAGCGGGAAGGGCATCAGCAGGGCTGGGCTCAGCGCGCCGGCCGGGTCGCCCGTCAGCGTTTCGTACGAACTGTAAAGGCGTCCGTAGACCGAAGCGCGCGTCGTCACGCCGTCGGGCATCATCAGCTCCTTGAGCGTACCGCCGTTCTCCTCGGTGTCATAGGCCGGGTTGCGCATCGAATACTCCGCTTCGTCGTAACCGCCCGTCTTCGAGCCCCCGACCAGACCGCTGCCCAGCTTGTAGGTGCCCATCGCCGCGCCGCCGTTCCAGTGCAGGCCGGTCGTCATCCACGTCTTGGTCTTTCCGTCACGCGTGACGTATTCCTTGGTGGGGTAGCCGGCCAGTTCCGATTCGGGCATGCTGTTCACGGTCGAGATGCGCGTGAACTCGGCCTTCGAGTCGGCTGCCACCACGTTGTTGTCGTCGTCGAGCGCGATCGTCACGCGCAGGGCGTTCATCCCCGCAATGCCGAACGTGAGCTCGGGCGCCGCGGCCTCGGCAGCCGCGTCGGCCAGTACGGCGAGTTTGCCGTCGGCCGTCAGCGCATAGCGCGGATAGGCGTCCGGCGTACGCGAAGTCGAGAGGATCACCTTGCCGCTGCGGAAATAGTGGTCGAGGCCGAACACCAGGTCGTTCTTGTTCATCTGTGCGGCATCGCCGAAGGCCGCAAAGTGGGGTATGCCCGACCCGTAAATAAACAGGTAGGTTTCGTTGGCCAGCTGCCGCACCTTGATCTGCCTTGTGGCGAGGCTCGTATCCTCCGTCCCGGCGCTCACAGTCACCGTCGCCTCCCGCATGTCGGTGGGCGAGGTGTTGTCCGAAGCCGCGAGGACGACCGTCCCGGCCTCCCTGTCGAGCGTGCAGGTGAGCCACTCCACGCCCTCTTCCAGCTCGGCCGTGACGGTCGAGGCGGGCATGTTGGTCTCGAAGGCCACAGTCACCTCGGCAGGCTCCAGGGCCATCATTTCGATGTCCGATTCCGTCGAGAGGGTGAGCGTGGCATCGGGTTTGAGCCCGACCTGCGTGATCGGAAAATCGACGCTTTCGCCCGTCTTGGAGAGCGTTACGCGCAGCGTTCCCGTGCGCTTGTAGTCCGTATTCGCGGAGCAGGTGATCCGCAGCGCCTTTTCGACCGCGCCGTCGGGCGAGGCCGTATGGTAGTCGAGCGTGGCCCAGTCGGTGCCGACCAGTTCGGCATACCAGTCGCTATACATTTTGCCGTAGGGGTTCACCGTCACGATGTATGTGCCGAACGCCAGTCCGTCCGTCGTCCGCCCGTCGGCATCGAACCCGATCGCGGCGGGCGAAATCGAGATGCGCGCCTCCCGGCTCGTGTTGTCCGCATCGGTGCCCGACTCGTAACAGCCTGTGAATGCCGCGGCGGCGATGGCGAGCAGGCCGGATATGAATTTTCTCATAGCTGAATAGTTTTCTGTTGGGTAAATGGATTAAGACCAGCCTTCGGTCTGCCTGAGGTTGCTGTTCTTGTTGATCGCCGAGGTCGAGATCGGGAAGAGGTAGATGTTGGGGTTCGTCGAACCGCCCACGCCGCCCTCGACACCCGTATTGGGCCAGTATTTGAGCGGGCAGTAGGTGTCGATGTAACCCAGGCGGATGTAGGTGAACCACAGGTTGCCCTCCTCGGCGAATTCCCAGCGGTTCTCCGCAGCCAGCGCTTCGAGCACGTCCTGCTGCGTGGCCGAGGTGTAGAAGTCCGCCTTCCCGTAGGCGCGCTGGGCGACCACGTTCAGCTCCCCGAGCGCCTCCTTGTACTGTTTCCTGTAATAGTACAGCTCGGCACGGAACATATAGTACTGCGCATACCGGTAGAGGATCAGGTCGTCGTCGTAGAGCAGCGTTCCCGAAGACCAGTCGCCTGTGAACTTGTTGGGCCATCCGACCTTTTCGTACATGTCGCTCACGCCCGTGCGCTCCATATAGGTCACGTCGCTGCGCTGGTCGTTGTTCTGCTCCTTGTTCCGTTTCAGTTCGCCGATGAATTCGTCCGCATAACAGAACCACTGGTTGCTCGATACCGGCACGCCGCCCTCGACGTTGCGGTAGGAGGCCTTAACCTGCGTCGAGCCCCAGATGAAGCGCTGGATGTAGCTGGCCGAATGCACCTCGTTCGTCGCATCGACATGCAGCGCGAAGGCGATCTCCTTGTTGGCCTTGTTCTTCACGTCGAACACATCGGCGAACTTGCCGAGCAGCGGCGTGCGCGTAACGGCGTCGAGCGCCTCCCCGGCCATCGTCAGGTAGGAATCGCCGCCTTTCTGTGCGGCGTACATCCACAGCGCGAAGTCGGCCTTCAGCATGTTGATGTTGTCCACCGTGGCATAATAGCAGCCCTGGGCGTTGGAAGTGATGTGCGTGAGCGCGCTTTCGATGTCCTGCGCCACCTGAGCGTAGACCTCGGCCCTGGGCGAACGCGAAGGGTAGATCTCCCGCCCGGTGCTCTCGGTGGGCGTCAGGATGACGGGTGCGTCGCCCCATACGCGGGCGATCCAGTAGTAGACGTATGCCCGGACGAAATAGGCGTTCCCGAGGCAGTAGCTGCGCGTCTGGTCGGACATTTCGACCGATGGCGCGTACTTTATCACCGAGTTGCACTGGTTGATACAGGTGTAGAGGTTCGTCCAGCTTACCGACGACGTGCCTCCGTTGAGCAGGCTGTGCAGTACTTCCAGCATGTCCGAGTCCATCAGCGAACGGTTCGTACCGCGGTCCCACATGGCGGGCCCGACGCGCAGTTCGCCCCAGAAGAACTGGTTCGTGTAATTCTGCCGGAAGGCGTTGCGCAATTCGAAATAGATACCCGTCGTCGCGCCCGTGACATCGCTTTCGTCCACCCACATGTTCGTCGTGTTGAGCTGGTCGGAGTTGACGATATCGAGCTCGCACCCCGCCATCGCCATCGAGGCGGCGCCTATCGCTGCAATATATAGCTTATGGAATTTCATATTCGTATATTCGATTTAGTTGTTGAGAATCATCCCGTTCAGAACGTGGCCTTCAGGCTGAACATCACCTTGCGCGTGGGCGGGTAAATGTTATAATCGGCCGAGCTGGTGTTCACCGCGCTGTACATGCCCGTGCTCGATCCCGAGGAGGCCACCGCCGACTCGGGCGACACGCCCTTGACCTTCGTCCAGTATACCAGCGTGTTGCCCGATACCGAGACCGTCAGGTTGCCCAGCCCGAGCTTGCCGATCCACCGCTTGGGAAAGCTGTACGACAGCGTCACGTCGCGCAGGCAGAGGTAATCGCCCTTCTGCACGTTGATGTCCGAGATGCGCGAATAGTTCTTGTTGCCGCCGTCGGCGTCGTTGGCCGACAGGCGCGCCAGCTTGGTGTTGTCGCCCGGCTCCTGCCAGCAGTCGTTCGCATCGTAGATGAGGTTCCAGTTGCAGTTGCCCATCGAGGTTTGCAGGCCGCGCGTATACATGTAGTTGTAGACCGAGTGCCCCAGCGCATAGTCGACGTAGACCGACAGCGAGAGGTTCCTGTACTTGAAGGTATTGTTCATACCGCCGGTGGAGTGGGGCGTCACGTACCCCAGCAGGAACATGTCCTCGTCGTTGATCTGCTCGCTGCCGTCCGCCGTACGCGCCGACCCGGCGCGGTTGAGCCATTCGTAGTCGCCGATGTCCTTGCGGCCGGCGATAGAACGGCCGTCCGAACGGCGGATGCCGTGCGAATTGACGTCGTACAGCGCCGCGTCGGCCTGCGCCTCGGTTTCGATGATGTAGGCGGTCTTGTAGCCGTAGATGCGCCCCATGCGTTCGCCGACGGCCGTGCCGCCGAAACGGAATCCCGTCTCCGACATCGTGTACCCGCCGATACGCCATGCATCCTTGCCGTCGACGTCCTTGTACCTGTACTCGTCGGGGAGCGACAACACCTTGTTCATGTTGAACGAGTAGGTGAAGTCGGTCGTCCAGGTGAAGTTCTTGCTCTGGATGTTCACCGTCGAGAGTTCCACCTCGGCGCCGTAGAAGCGTACCGAACCGACGTTCTGCCGGGCCGAGCCGTAACCCGACGTATCGGGCAGCGTGACGCTGAAGAGCAGGTCGGTGGTCTTCTTGTTGTAATAGTCGGCCATCAGGCGGATGCGGTCGTTGAAGAATCCCATGTCGACGCCGATATCCAGCTGGTGGGTGGTCTCCCATTTGAGCCTCATGTTGGGCAGCGCCGTGGGCAGGATGGCGCTCGCACCGTTGTAGATCGACGTTGCGCCGAACCCTCCGTAGGCATCGTAAAGGCCGATGTAGTTGTTACCAGTCAGGCCGTACGAGGCGCGTATCTTGAAGCTGTTGAAATTGCGCACGTTCCAGAATTTCTCCTCCGAGACCACCCAACCGGCCGACGCCGCAGGGAAATATCCCCAGCGGTTTCCCTCGGCGAATTTCGACGAGCCGTCGGCGCGGAACGTGAACATGAAGAGGTACTTCTTCTTGTAGTCATAGTTCAGACGCCCGAAATAGGAGGAGAGCGCCTCGTTGGTGTTGGTGTCCGCCCAGCCCGTGGCGTCCGTCCCTGCGGCCAGCGTCGGCACCTTGTCCGAATCGGCGCCCGTGACCGTCAGCGAAAGGCCGTTGACCGTGTTTTTCATGTAGTCAAACCCGACCGTGCCCTCGATCGTATGATCCTGCGCGAAGGTCTTGCGGTAGTTCAGGTAGCCCTGCGTGCTGAAGCGGTTGGTCTGCCCCCACTTCTCGTAGGTGCGGCGCTGGTTGGAGATTGCGTTGCCCGCCAGGCGCTGGTTGTCGATCCTGTAATAGTTGTGGTTGGCAACCTGCATCACGGCGCGCAGCCCGTCGACGATTTCCCATTCGAGGTTGAAATTGGCCGTCATGCGGCGTGCCGTGTAGTTGCTCGTATAGTAACGGTCGAACCATGCGGCCGAGATGGTCGTGTTGTTGGTTCCCTGGGCGGGCGTGCCGTCGTCCAGGTAGTCGCGGTGCGTGGCGGGCATGAACATGCCGCGGCCCACGGTTGTCCAGTAGGTGGCGATACCCGACGAGGGGAGCGTGTTGCCCTTCGTTTCCGAGTAGTCGAACACGGTCGTCGCCTTCAGGTTCCTGAGTATCTTGAACGAGGTGTTGCCGTGGAAGGTGAAACGCGAGAAATCGGTGTTGATTCCGATGCCGCCGTCCTTCGTATAGCCGGCCGACGCGGCATACTGCACCTTGTCGTTGCCGCCGTTCACGCCGACGTAGTAGTTCATCCAGTACGAGTCGTCGAACCATTGCTTCTGCTGGTCGTTGTCCTGGTAGGCGATCAGTTTCGAGTGGTCGATGGGGTCGACCATCACCTTCCAGCCTGCGGGGACATCGGCCGGCGTATCCACGAATTTGGGCGTCCACACCGAATTGTCGCCGTTGCCGATGCCGGCGGAGTTGGCGCCCGTCAGGATGCCCGAGCCGTAGGCGTAGGTCGAAGGGTATTCGTTCAGCATCGTGCGCATCGTGCGCAGGTAGTCGCCGCCGTTCATCAGGTCGAACCTCACGGCAGGCGAAGTCCATGCGGCCTGCGCCTCGAATGTCACCTGCGGGCCCCGTGCCATGCTGCCCTTCTTGGTCGTGATGAGGATTACACCGTTCGAGGCGCGGGCGCCGTAGATACCCGCCGAAGCGGCGTCCTTCAGCACCTCGATCGACTCGATATCGTTGGGGTTCAGGCCGGTCATTTCACGGTTCACGCCGTCGATGATGATGATCGGGGCGTTCGACTGGTTGATCGACGAACCGCCGCGGATCAGGAACACGGGGTCGGAACCCGGCTGGTTATCGGCCGACGATACGCGCACGCCGCCGACACGTCCCTTCAGGGCATCGCCGATGGAGTTGACCGGTGCGCCGGCGAGTTTCTCGCCGTCCACCTTCGAAACTGCGGCCGTGATCGTGCGGCGCGACTGCGTGCCGTAGCCGATCACCACCACGTCGTCCACCATCAGCGCATCCTCTTCGAGCACAACGTCGATCACCGAGCGGGTACCTACGGGCACCTCCTGTTTCTTGTAGCCTATGAAGCTGAATTCGAGCGTCGCATCGGGGCCCGCCTGGATCGAATAGCGGCCGTCGGCCCCGGATGTCGCGCCGGTTGCGGTTCCCTTCACGATGACGGTGGCGCCGATCACCGGTTCGCCCTTCGCATCCCTGACCGCACCCGTTACGAGGTTGCCCTGCGCCTGCGCGTCCATCCCGCACAACACCAGAGCAATTATACATACACTTTTCAAAAGTGTCGTAAGGACTCTTTTCATAATAGGTTTCTTTCAGTTAAGTAATTAATGATTTGCCGGGCTATTTCTCCCCGAAGGTGATGCCCGACGACGAGCCCCCGTCCTGGAAGCCGACCGCCAGTTCCGCATAGTTCGTCCCGGTGAGTGCCGTGCCGTTCACCGAACCGCCTGCGGTGCTGTCCTCCACGCTTTTCTTGTTCCAGCCCACGAGCGCCCCCGCATGCAGCGCACATGCCACCGCGCCGAAATTCCTGCATCCGGACACGGCGCCCACGTCGTTGCGCCCGATGATGCCCCCGGCCGCCAGCAGCGCCGAAGTGCCCTCGACGGTGGCCTGTACCGCACCGTTGTTGACATTGCCCGTGACGGCCGACTTGTCCTTGGTATTGTAGTCGTAGCCGACGATGCCGCCCGCATAGGAGCTCTTGCCCGCCTGGGCATTGTGCATCCAGACCGCACCGTCGTTGGTGTTGTTGGTCGCATTGCCCGACTTGATGATGCCCGCGATGCCTCCGGCGCCGATATTGGCGTTGCTGGAATTTACCGTCGCCCAGACCTTGCCGCTGTTCGTGCAGCCGTTGGTCACCGCCGTGCCGTCCGTGCCGTCGTAGAAACCCACGATGCCGCCTGCGGCCTCCCAGTTGTTGGCCGTCGCCGTATAGGCCAGGGTGATGTCGCCGCTGTTCGAACAGTCGTCTATCGTGCTGGCGTTGTGCGTACCGACGATACCGCCGATGCGGGTCACCTGCAGTTTGTCGGAGCTGACGGCCGCCCTGTTGGCACATCCCGTGACCTTCGCCCCGCTGTACGTCTGCCCCGCGATGCCGCCGATGCAGAGGTAACCCGCGCCTGCGGCATTGGCCTGCACGAATTTCACCTCGGCTTCGTTCGTGCAATCCCGGATCGCCGCCGCATAGTTCACGCCCGCGATCCCGCCGATGAAGCAGTTGCCGTTCATGTTCGAGACGACGGTGCCTTTGTTGGTGCAGTTGTCGATCACCAGCGTCGGGCAGCTGTCCACGATATAGGCGACGATGCCGCCGAGGCGGTGGGCTGCCGACGCGCCCGCGTTGTCGAACCGGATCTCGCCCGCATTGGTGCAGTTGCTGATGGTCGTATTGACCGCGGTCTTCATCACCGAGGCCGTAATTCCCGCCACGGCGTTGCCCAGCCCGAGCGAAGTCATCACCGAACCGTGGTTGTGGCATCCGTCCAGCGTGATCGCCCCGGCCGCGTCGCCCGAGCCGTCGACGATGCCCGCGATACCGGCCACATAGCTCGCCACGCCCGCCGTCGCCACGTTGCTCACCGCGCCGTAGTTCCTGCAGCCGCTCATCTTCCCGTTATACAGGCTGCCGACGATGCCGCCCGTGCGCGACTTGCATCGGGAATCCGCCGTGACGGTCACGGGTACGAAGCTGGTCACGCCGGTGAGCGTATTGTTCGATTGTGCGACGATGCCCGCATAACACCACGTATCGGTGTCGGCGCTGTATTTGAGCTCGATGCGGCTCGTCCCGTCATAGGACGTGCCGTCCTTCGACCCGAAAACCACATCCGAGATCGCCCCCTTGGCATAGGCGAAGAACCCGGCATAACGCCCGTCGGCCGATACGTTGATATTGTAGATACGGTGGCCGTTGCCGTTGAACGTCCCCGTGAAATTCTCGATCGGCGTCCACGGGACATTCCGCATGTCGATGTCGGCCTGGAGGTCGACGATGGCACCGCCGTTGTCGTCGGCGCACTCCTGCGCGAAGTTCACCATGTCTTCATAGGTGGCGATCCTCAGCCGGAAGAAAAGCTCGGTCGCGGCTCCGACGCAGTTCCCCGCAAAGGCCACTTCCTGCGTTTCGAACAGGTTTTTGACGAAGACGCTCCCGTCCGTACAGGAGATCGTCGCCTTCAGCCCGCCGTCCACCTTCGTACCGCTGGCGATCAGGAAATTCACCGTCTGGGCCTGCACCAGCGACATTTCGCCGATCTCCATCGTGAGGATGTCCGACACCGCGGCATCCTCGCCGACAGTCACCGCACCCGTCCGGGGATCGACCACGGCCTCCGATACGGCCAGGTGCCCCTCCACACCGTCGGGGTCGACCGGTTCGAGCGTGATTTTCGAAATGGTCTTCGAAGCCTCCTCGCCGATCGTGAGCGACAGCACCGAAGCCAGCGGCTTGAAGTGCAGGCCGAGGCTGCCCTGGGCGGGTACGGCGTCGGCCGCATAGGCATACATCGGCAGGGTAGCGCCCGTTTGGTCGGCACCGACCGCAAATACGCCGTCGACGGCCTTGAAATAGGCCGTCACTTCGCCGCGTGCGTCCGCGGGCAGCGAGAGGGCCACCGGATGGAACTCGACACCGTTGCCGGCGTCGTAGGTTTCGTACACATAAGACATCCCCTTGTAGCCGACGATGATCTGGTCGCCTTCCTGCCATAGGGGAGCATACGCCTCGCCGTCCCCGGTAGCGGACGGGATCGCATCGATCGTCGCAAGGATCGTCACGGCATCCGCCGAAGGTTCGTCCACGGGGGATACCTTCGGATGCGTGTTGTCCTCCGAACAGCCTGCGATCGCCAGCATTGCTGCTGTGAAAAGAAAAATTTTTCGCATGGTTTTGTTTTGTTGGTTAAGAAATATTTGGTTGGTGGAAATACGGGTTGCAGGGTTTGCCCGACGCGGGCAAACCTTTCGTCCGGCTGTCGCGTACCGGCTCTGACGGCGGAAAAACACACTTAAAGCCATCGTGCAGGTAAATCATACGATATGTTTATATATCAAATTTATGACACCTCTGCGAATGCGGGTGCTATCGGCGGCTGAAGGCGCCTTCGGGAATGTCGTTTCCATCGGTCGTGTAGTTTAGGCGGTGTTCATAGATACATACAGCCGACCCGCCCAAACCACTTACCGGAAATTGAAAAAATCGGGAGCGGGATCAAACGAAAAAGCGCCGGGATACTATGTATCCCGACGCCTTGGGGTCTGTGCCGCTCCGGCCTATACGCCCCGCATGAAGAGCAGCGAAAGCAGCAGCAACAGTTGTTCCTTGGAGAGTTTCCGGCGCAGTTGCTTGAGCGCCGCATACATGTGGTTTTCCACCGTGCGCGGCGAAATGCCCAGTTGCTCTCCGATCTCGCGGTTCGAAAGGTCTTCGATGTAGCTCAGACGGAACACTTCGCGGCATTTGGGCGGCAGCGACTCGATGGCCGCATCGAGGCTGGCGCGCAGGTCGTCGTTGTAGAGTTTCTGCACGACGGGGCTGTTGTCGGGTGCATAGTACGAACTGCCCAGCGCGGCGATGCGCTCCCGATAGTAAGCGCCGTATTCGCCGGCGCGCCTGTTCTTGTCCAGGTAGTTGAGCGAGCGGTTGTAGACCGAACGCAGCAGGTACTTGTACAGCGAGTTCGAATCGTCGAGCGTCTCCCGCCGCTGCCATACGTTGTAGAACACGTCCTGCACCACGTCCTCGGCCCAGTCGTCTTTCAGGAACAGGCGGGCATAGGAAACCAGCATGGCATAATATTTCCGGCACAGTTCGTCGAACGCCTTGCGGTCGCCCGCGCGAACCCGTGATATAAGCGAGATTTTCTCCATCGGATAATCAGATTCGGTACAAAAATAAACATTCTCGCCGAACGAAACAATGTCCGGTGCCTTTTTTAATTTTTTTGTAATCCGGTTAGGTGGTTTCCCGCGATCGGTTGTATTTAATATGACACGACCAAACTACACGACCGATGAGAAAAAACCTTACCCTCGCATTTTTTGCCCTTTTCTGTGCCCTGACCGCCGCCGCACAACTGCATAACGACGATGTCCACGTCCATGAGGCCGTCAGCCGCCAGAACTACCGCCAATACCTCCGCATACCCGACATCGGCGGCTATATCACGCTCAAATGCGATTTCCACCTCCATTCCGACATCTCCGACGGACAGGTGTGGCCCGTCGGCCGGGTCAACGAAGCGTGGAACGACGGACTGGACGCGATCGCTATGACCGACCACATCGAGGTGCACAAGAACGCCGACATCATCCGTTGCGGCCTCAATAAACCCTACGAACTGGCCAAGGCACGCGGCGACATGATCGGGATGATCGTGATCCCCGGTGCGGAAATCACCCGCAAGAAGCCGTTGGGGCACATCTGCACGCTCTTTATCCAGGATGCCGACAAACTCGACGTCGAGGACGAGATGCAGGCCGTCGAGGAGGCCTGCCGCCAGGGCGCCTTCCTGCTGTGGAACCATCCCGGCTACCCCGACCGGAAAAGCGACATCTATCCCGTCCACGAACGCCTGATCGCCCAGGGCAAACTCCGCGGCGTCGAGGTGTTCAACAAGACCGAATCCTATCCCCGCGCATTCGACTACGCGGTTCAGTACGGCCTCGTGCCGTTCGCCAACAGCGACATACATTATATGAGCGGGAGCATCTATCCCGTGCGCGGCAGCCGTCCGATGACCCTGGTCTTCGCCACCGCCCGCACGGCCGGGGCGATCCGCGAAGCGCTCCTCGCCGGGCGGGCCCTGGCCTGCTTCGACGGCAACCTGATGGGGCGCGGGGAGTACATCGGCCAGATGATAGACGCTGCGCTCGAAATCCGCGAGATCCGCCAGGTCAGCAAGACCAAACGCACGTTCGAGATCGCCAACAAGTCCGACCTGCGTTTCGCCGTCCGTCCGGCCTCCTACGACTATCCCATGCCCGTCTATGCGGGGCAGGTGCTGCGCATCGACATCAGGCAGGGCGAGCAGGTCGAATTCACGAACTGCATCCTCGGCAAGGGCAGGTATTACACCCGCATATTCTGGGAATAGGGCGCAGGGCATACGCCATCGGGGCTCAGCGCTGCGACGGGCCGCGGCAACCGATACGGTATTTTGTTACAGAAGCTATATTTAAACCACGAATGCAATGAAGAAAGCTATTCAATTCGGAGCCGGGAACATCGGCCGCGGATTTATCGGCGCCGTGCTGGAACAGGCGGGCTACCATGTGGTATTCGCCGATGTGAACGAACAGGTCGTCGCGAGGATCAACTCGGACAGGGCCTATACGGTTCAGATCATGGACACGGTCTGCGAGCAGATGCGCATTACCGACATTTCGGCAATGGACTCCCGGAGCCCGGAACTTGCCGCCCAGATCGCCGGGGCGGAACTCGTCACCACGGCGGTGGGGCTGACCGTGCTGCCCCGCATCGCCGGGGCCATCGCGGCGGGTATCGCCGCACGCAGGGATGCAGGCGTCACCGAGCCGCTCAATGTCATCGCCTGCGAAAACGGCGTCCGCGCCACCGCACAGCTCCGGGAGGCTGTCCTCAAGCACCTCGACGAGGCCCAGCGTGACTGGTGCGAGCAGTACGTCGGCTTCCCCGACTGCTCGGTCGACCGCATCGTGCCGCCGGTCAAGAGCGAGAACCCGATCGACGTGGTCGTCGAACGCTTCTTCGAATGGAACGTCGAGCGCGCCGCATTCAAGGGCGCCGTGCCCGAAATCCCCGGCATGAATCCGGCCGACAACCTGATCGCCTATATCGAGCGCAAGCTCTTCACGCTCAATACCGGCCACGCCATCACGGCTTACCTGGGACGGATGAAAGGCTACATGACCATCTGCCAGAGCATCTCCGACGAACATATCCATACCATCGTGAAAGCCGCCATGCGCGAAAGCGGACGGGGGCTGGTGGCGCTCTACGGCTTCGACCGCGACGCCCACTTCGCCTATATCGACAAGATCATCGGGCGCTTCCGCAACCCCTACCTCTGCGACGACGTGACCCGCGTGGGACGCGAGCCGCTGCGCAAGCTTTCGGCAGGCGACCGCCTCGTCAGACCCATCCTCACGGCCCGCCGCTACGGTATCGGCACGCCCGACCTGCTGCTGGGCGTCGGCGCCGCGCTGCATTACGACAACCCCGAGGACGTGCAGAGCGTGGAAATGCGCCGTCTGGTCGAAAAAGAGGGTGTCAAGGCCGCCCTGGCCCGCATCGCCTCCCTTCCCGACACCGACCCGCTGCTGCCGCTCGCCGCACAGGCCTACGACGAAGTGGAACGTATCATCGCCAAAATCCCCGAAGCACAATGAAAAGACCGAGCCCCCTTCTCCTGCTCCTGGCCGTATGCTGCGCCGCCGTGCTGCCCGCGTGCGCCCAGGCCCCGATACCGCACGCCGTGCGGATCGGGTCGATCGAAGAACTGCAAGCCTATTTCACCTATGACCCCGGCCGTGACATCATCGTCAGCGGACACCGCGGGGGCATGATGCCCGGCTATCCCGAAAACTGCATCGAATCGTGCGAAAAGACGCTGTCGATGATGCCGACCTTCTTCGAGGTCGACTTCAGCTTCACCCGCGACAGCGTCATGGTACTGATGCACGACCTGACGATCGACCGCACGACCACCGGCAAGGGGCGCGTGGCCGACTATACCTACGAAGAGCTGCAACAGTTCTGCCTCGTAGACCGCGACCGCAACGTCACCCCCTACAAGATCCCGCGCCTGAAAGACCTGCTGGAATGGGGCAAGGACAAGGTCGTCTTCAATTTCGACAACAAGTACATCAACACCAAGGGCGTGAGCGACGAGGTGCGCCGCGCCAGCCTCGACTACTATATCAAGCAGTTGCAGCCGGGCGGCGACTGGTCGATGTACCACAACATCATGCTGAGCGTCCGCTCCATCGAAGAGGCACTCTACTACTGGGAGCACGGCATCCGCAACGTCATGTTCTGCGTCGAGATCAGCTCGATGGAACATTTCAGGGCTTACGACGCATCGCCCATCCCCTGGAAATACATCATGGCCTATATCCGCCTGGCCGTGAACCCCGACCTGCAACCGGTCTACGACCTGCTGCACGCCGAGGGTGTCATGACGATGACCTCGATCACCGGCTCGTCCGACAAGGTGAAAAACCCCTACGACCGCCGTGTGGCCTACCTGCGCGAGCTGGTCGCCGAACCCGACATCATCGAGACCGACTACCCGTCGGAATTCATCGGCCTGCCGTGGTCGCGCGATGCGATCCACGCCCTGCAGGAAGCTGCGATGCGCAGCCACCGCACCAACCTGAAGTAAAACCCGAACCAACCTGAATAAATGTCTGCAAAACAACTCAATCCGGCCTATGACGGCATGACCGACCAACAGGTCAAGCGTTTTAAATACTGGGAATTCCGCACCATGGCGATGTGCATCTTCGGCTATGCGCTCTTCTATTTCGTGCGCAAGAACCTGAGCATCGCCATGCCTTATCTCAACGAGGAGATGGGCATCTCGAAATCCGACCTCGGCCTGTTCCTCACGCTCCACGGGCTGATCTACGGGCTCTCCAAATTCTTCAACGGCATCTGGGGCGACCGCAGCAACGCACGCTATTTCCTGGTGACGGGGCTCGTCTTCTGCGGCATCTGCAACCTGCTTTTCGGGTTCAGTTCGTCGGTGCTGGCGCTGGGTATCTTCTGGGTACTCAACGGCTGGTTCCAGGGCATGGGCGTCCCGCCCTGCACGCGACTGATGACCCACTGGATCGTCCCCGAGCGGCTCGCCACCAAGATGTCGGTCTGGAACACCTCCCACTCGATCGGCGCCGGCCTGGCCATCATCTTCTGCGGCTATGTCGTCAGCCTGAACTGGGGCGCATGGTTCGACGCCTCGTCGATCCTCTCGCAGCACTGGCGCTGGTGTTTCCTGCTCCCGGCGACGATCGCCATCCTGGGCGCCGCCGTCGTCTGGGCTTTCGTGCGCGACACCCCCTCGTCGGTAGGGCTGCCCGAACTGAAGACCGGCAAGGCGGCCCCGGCCGACGCCAAACCGCATACCAAGGCCGAGGAAAAAGCCGAACACAAGGCGTTCCTGCGCCGCAAGGTCTTCCTGAACCCGACGATCTGGATCATCGCCGTGGGCAATTTCTTCGTCTACATCGTGCGCTTCGCCGTGCTGGACTGGGGACCCACGATGCTCAAGGAGCACCTCCACATGGACATCAGCCACGCCGGATGGACGGTCGCGGCATTCGAAATCGCCGGCATCGCGGGTATGCTCGCCGCAGGCTGGGCCACCGACCGTTTCTTCGGCGGCCGCGCGCCCCGCACCTGCGTGATCTGCATGCTGATGACCGCGCTCTGCCTCGTGGGGCTCTATACCCTCAATGAACATACGCCGCTGGCCGTTGCCATCGCCATCCTGATGTCGGCCGGATTCTTCATCTACGGCCCGCAGGCACTCGTCGGCATCGCCGCGGCGAACATCGCCACCAAGCGCGCCGCCGCCACGGCAGGCGGTTTCTGCGGCCTGTTCGGCTACGGCAGTACGATCGTCTCGGGCTGGGGGATGGGTATACTGGTGCAGTACACCGACTGGAGCGTAGCGCTCTACACGCTGGTCGGCATGGCGCTTGTCGGCACGGCGGTCTTCGCCGCCGCATGGAAGGCCAAGCCGAACGGCTACGACGACTGACGCAGTTTTAGGTTAATGATAATTGTGTGTAGAGAAACCCCCGCAGACTTCCTTGACTGCGGGGGTTTCGTTTGCAGCCGCTTTCCGGGCGGATCGCACGGCCGGCTGCGGCACTCTTTCCGCCGGGAGGTTATTCCACCGTCACCGACTTGGCCAGGTTGCGCGGCTGGTCGACGTTGCGGCCCTTGTTGACGGCGATGTAATATGCCAGCAGCTGCAACGGCACCGACACGACGATCGGCATCAGGCAGTCGGTGACCACCGGCACCTCGATCGTATAGTCGGCACTGCGGCGCACATGCGTGTCGTCGCGGGCGATCACGGCGATGATCTTGCCGCCCCGGGCGCGGATCTCCTCGATGTTGCTGGCCGTTTTCTCGTAGGTGTTGTCCGGCGTGGCGATCGCCACGGTCGGCATCTCGTTGTCGATAAGCGCGATGGCGCCGTGTTTCATCTCGGCGGCGGGGTAGCCCTCGGCGTGGATATAGGAGATCTCCTTCAATTTGAGCGCCCCCTCGAGCGCCGTGGGGTAGTTGTAGCCGCGCCCCAGGTAGATGAAGTTGTGCGCATAGGTAAATATCTTCGAGAGGTCGGCGATCTGGTCGCCCAGCCCGAGCACGTCCTCCAGCACGGCGGGCAGTTCCAGCAGTCCCTTCGCCACTTCGCGGTAATACTCTTCCGTCACGGTGCCCTTTTCGCGGCCTACGGCCAGCGCCAGCATCGCCATGACGGTCACCTGCCCCGTGAAGGCCTTGGTCGAAGCCACGCCGATCTCGGGCCCCACATGGATGTATGCCCCCGAGTCGGTCGCCCGGGCGATGGACGATCCCACGACGTTGCAGATGCCGAAGACGAAAGCCCCGGCCTTGCGGGCCAACTCCACGGCGGCCAGCGTGTCGGCCGTCTCGCCCGACTGCGACACGGCGATCACGATGTCGTCGGCATTGATGATCGGGTTGCGGTAGCGGAATTCCGAAGCATACTCCACCTCCACGGGGATCCGGCATATATTCTCGATCAGGTGCTCGCCGATCAGCGCCGCATGCCACGATGTCCCGCACGCCACGAATACGATGCGGCGGGCCGCGAGGAATTTCCCGCGGTTGTCGATCACGCCCGACAGCTTCACCTCGTACGTGTCGGGGCTTATGCGCCCGCGGATACAGTCTACGATGGTCTTGGGCTGCTCGTATATCTCCTTGAGCATGAAATGCGGGTAGCCGCCCTTTTCCAGCTGCGAGATGCTCATCTGCAGCTTCTTGATATCGACCCGGCCCTCGTGGTTGTCGAGCGTGACGATCTTGAGGGGCTTATGGCGGTTGATGACGGCAATCTCGCCGTCGTTCACATAGACGAAATCCTGCGTGTATTCGATGACCGAAGCGGCGTCCGAGCTGAGGAAAAATTCCCCCTCGCCGATGCCGATGGCCATCGGGCTGCTCTGGCGCGCGGCGATGATCTCGTCGCGGTTGCCCTTCTCGATCACGGCGATGGCATAGGCGCCCACGACCTGCCGCAGGGCCTGCTGCACGGCTTCGAGCAGCGTGCAGCCGCCCGTGGTGCGGATGTACTCGATCAGGTTCACGAGCACCTCGGAATCGGTGCTGCTGCGGAACGTGTAGCCGTTCTCCTCGAGCGCGTCCTTGAGCACCCGGTAATTCTCGATGATGCCGTTGTGTATCAGTGCGATGTTCTCCGATTCGGAGTAGTGCGGATGGGCATTCACGTCGTTTGGCACGCCGTGCGTCGCCCAGCGCGTATGCGCGATGCCGATGCTACCGCCCAGCTCCTTGCCCTCGAGGAAATGCTCCAGGTCGGAGACCTTGCCTTTGCACTTGTATACGTTGAGCGCACCGTCCTTGCCGACCATGGCGACCCCCGCGCTGTCGTATCCGCGGTATTCGAGCCGGTGCAAACCCTTCAACAGAACCGGGCAGGCCTCGCGCCCCCCGACATATCCTACAATCCCACACATTCGTTCTCAAAATTTTTATCCTGCCAAAAATAAGAAAAAATTTTAAAAACATATTCCCTGTGGGAATAAAAAAGGACATTCAGGCATAACTTTGCGTCATTTGCCGCAAACGGGCAACTGCCTCCGGAGCGCAAAAAACGGGATGCGGATCGAATGTCCGCACCCCGTAATACCGGTTGCCTGCCGTCGCAGCGCCGTGCTGCCCGGCCTATCGGATATATTTGAGCATCTCCCCGACGAGCACCTCGTTGCCCGCGGCCTGCGAGACGCCGCGGTTGCGCCTGAAATTGCAGACGACGCCCCCGGCTTCCCGCACGATCAGGTTCGCGGCACAGACGTCCCACTCGTGCAAATCCAGCTCCCAATAGCCGTCCAGCAGCCCCGCCGCGATGCAGCTCAGGTCATAGGCCGCCGATCCCAGCCGCCGTATGTCGCGCACATAGGGTACGATCCGCGCGACGTTGTCGCTGTTGTTGTCCGGATTGACATCCTTGTCGTAAGGGAAGCCCGTGGCGAGCACCGACGTGGCGAGGGTCTGCTTGGCGGAGACTTGCAGCCGCTTCACCTCGCCTGAACGGCTCTTCATGTAAGCCCCGCCGCCTTTCGACGCCCAGAACAGCTCCCCCAGGTAGGGTGCATAGACCACCCCGACGACGGTTTCCCCGTTGTGCTGGAGTGCGATCGACACCGAGAAGATCGGCAGCCCCTGGCTGTAATTGGTCGTGCCGTCGAGCGGGTCTATCACCCAGCGGTAATCACTCCCCTCCGTGCCCATTACGCCGCCTTCTTCGCCCAGTATCCCGTGACCGGGATAGCGCCCGAGGATCGCCTGCACGATGTAGGCTTCGCTCTCCTTGTCGGCCCGCGTCACCACGTCGTACGCGTTCGATTTGGTCTCTATCCCCAGGTCGTCGCCCCGGAAATAGGCGAGTTGTATCTCCCCGGCCCCCTTTGCGAGCGGGAAGATGAAATTCAGGAATTCGTCGTACATGGCGCTATTTCTCCGCTGCGAAATACTTGTAAAACAGCGGGATGGTCTCCACGCCCCGGTCGAACTGCTCCAGCCCGTAGCTCTCGTTGGGCGAGTGGATCGCATCCTCCGCGAGCCCGAAGCCGATGAGCAGCGACTTGATGCCCAGGATCGACTCGAACCCGCTGATGATCGGGATCGAACCGCCCGAATAGAAGGGCAGGGGTTTCTTGCCGAAGGTCTCGGCGATGGCCTTCTGGGCAGCCTTGTAGGCCGGCATGTCGGTCGGTGCCACGTAGGGCATGCCGCCGTGCAGCGATTTCACTTTGACCTTCACGCTCTTGGGCGCTATCGACCTGAAATATTTTTCGAACAGCCTGCTGATCTTGCGATAGTCCTGGTTCGGCACCAGGCGCATCGAAATCTTGGCCGAGGCCTTCGACGGGATCACCGTCTTGGTTCCCTCCTCGGTGTAGCCGCCCCAGATGCCGTTGACGTCGAGCGACGGGCGTACGCCGGTGCGTTCCAGCGTCGTATAGCCCGCTTCACCCTCCACGTCGCCGATCGACAACGATTTCTTATAGCCCGCGAGGCTGAACGGGGCCTTGTTGAACGCCTTGCGCTCGGCAGGCGTCAGTTCGCGCACGTCGTCGTAGAACCCGGGGATCGTCACGCGGCCGTCCTTGTCCACGAGCTGTGCCACGAGGCGCGTCAACACGTTGGCCGGGTTGGCCACGGCGCCGCCGAACAGCCCCGAGTGGAGGTCTTTGTCGGGGCCCGTCACCTCGACCTCCATATAGGCCAGCCCGCGCAGGCCGCAGGTGATCGACGGGGTCTGCATCGAGATCATCGAGGTGTCCGACACCAATATTATATCCGCCTTGAGCATTTTTTTGTTCTGTTCGCAGAACTTGTAGAGGCTCGGCGAGCCGATCTCCTCCTCGCCTTCGAGCATGAATTTCACGTTGCAGGGCAGGCTCTCCGTGGCGCACATCGCCTCGAATGCCTTGGCGTGCATCCACAGCTGCCCCTTGTCGTCGTCGGCACCGCGCCCCCAGATACGGCCGTCCTTTATGACCGGCTCGAAAGGCTCCGTGCGCCACTCCCCGCGCGGGTCTACGGGCATCACGTCGTAGTGGCCGTAAACCAATACGGTCTTGGCCTTGGGATCGACAATCTTCTCGGCGTAAACGACCGGGTTGCCCTCCGTCGGGAAGACCTCGGTGCGGTCGGCGCCCGCCCTGGCCAGTGCCGCGGCCAGCCATTCGGCGCACCGCGTCATGTCGGGCTTATGCTCGCTCTGGGCGCTGATCGAAGGAATGCGGAGCAAGTCGAACAACTCGCTGATAAACCGTTCTTTATTGGCTTCTATATAACTTTTTACTTTATCCATCCGGCAAGGGTTTTATTCGGTTTTCTTCAATACGTAATTTTCGGCCAGCGCCCCCGTGACGGGTTGTTTGTCGGCATTGAGCTTGCGCACCTGATTCTCCTCCACCTTGTAGTACTCCGGCTGCCCGTCCATGGGGGTCAGCGTCAGCAGGTTCCCCTTGACCTTGTAGGCGCCCTTCTCGTCGAATTCCGAGTCGCGGTCCAGGTATTTCATGTGCAGGCTGTACGTGCCGTCCTTCTTCAGCGTGAGGCGCATGTCGATCCCCGGGCAGTCCGCCGCCGGGAAAACCCCGGTGTATGTCCCCTGGTAGTCGAGCGAGCTCTCCGCATCATGCATGTCGACCTTCACGGCATCCGCTTTGACCTTTTCAGATACCGCCTTTTTCTGTTGGTTGCCCCCGCAGGCGACAAGCGTTATCGCAGCCGCGAGGATCATGACTTTATTCTTCATAGTCGTTTCGTTTAAACTGTTTATATTTTACAGATTTCCTTGATTTCCCCGATGAACCGCTGCGCCAGCGCCTCGGCCGCAGCCATCGACTTCGCCTCGGTATAGACCCGGATAACGGGTTCGGTATTCGACTTGCGCAGGTGCACCCAGTTCTCCGGGAAGTCAATCTTCACCCCGTCCGTATCGTTCACGTTCTCATCGGCATAACGTTCCTTTATCTCACGCAGCACTTTATCCACGTCGATCGCCGGTGTCAGCTCGATTTTATTCTTCGACGCATAGTAGGCCGGATAGGTCGCACGCAACTGCGTCATGGTCATCCCCGTCTGTGCGAGCCATGTCAAAAAGAGTGCCGTTCCCACCAGCGCATCGCGCCCGTAGTGCAGCCCCGGGTAGATCACGCCCCCGTTGCCTTCTCCGCCGATCACGGCGCCTACCTCCTTCATCCTGGCCACGACGTTCACCTCGCCGACGGCCGATGCATAATATTTGCCGCCGTGCCGCTCCGTCACGTCGCGCAGCGCCCGCGACGAGCTCAGGTTGGAAACGGTGTTCCCGCCCGGGTGCTTCGTGAGGATGTAGTCGGCCACAGCCACCAGCGTGTACTCCTCGACGAACATCGAGCCGTCCTCGCTGACCAGTGCCAGCCGGTCGACATCGGGATCCACGACGATCCCCAGGTCGGCCTTCTCGCGGCGGATCACCCCGGCTATTTCGGTCAGGTTCTCCGGCAACGGCTCGGGGTTGTGGGCGAATTCGCCCGTGGGGTCGCAGTTCAGCTCCACGACCTCGCACCCCAGCCGTCGCAGCAATTCGGGCATCACGATGCCGCCCACCGAATTCACGGCGTCCACGACGACCTTGTAGCGGCGCGCACGGATGGCCTGGGCATCGACCAGCGGGAGCGCCAGCACCTGCGCGATGTGCCGTTCGTTGAACGGTTCGCGCGAAAGGACGCGCCCGATGCCGTCGACGGTGGGGTATTCGTAATCCTCCTCTTCCGCCATCGCAAGCACCTGTTTCCCCTCGGCGTCGCTGAGGAATTCCCCGTCGGCGTTGAGCAGCTTCAGGGCATTCCACTGGCGGGGGTTGTGCGAGGCGGTGATGATGATGCCGCCGTCGGCCTTGTGCGTGATGACGGCCATCTCGACCCCCGGCGTGGTGCACAGGCCGACGTTTATCACATCCGCACCGCACGCCAGCAGGGTGCCTTCGACCAGGTCGGCGACCATCTCGCCCGAAATCCGGGCGTCGCGGCCGACGACTATGGTAAGTTTTTTGCCCGGGTTACGGCGGGCGGCCAGACGGGCGTAGGCCGTGGTGAACTTCACCACGTCGGGCGGCGTCAGGTTCCCGGCCTGGGCCCCTCCCACGGTGCCCCGGATGCCGGAAATGGATTTAATCAATGTCATATTTCAAGGCTTTGATGCGGAGTTTCCGCTATACATATATTTATGAAAAATTCCCTTCGAAGTTTTGATATTCGAGGTAAATATATTACTTTTATGCCAATTATGAAAATTTAAAAACGACTATTATGAGAACGATTCCAGCTTCCGAATTGATTATCAACGACGACGGTTCCATTTTCCATCTGCACCTGCTTCCGGAGCAGTTGGCCGATACGGTGATCCTCGTCGGGGATCCGGGCCGCGTGGCCCTCGTGGCGGAACATTTCGATACGAAAGAGTGCGAAGTCGCAAACCGTGAATTCAAAACGGTGACCGGCACCTACAAAGGCAAACGCATGACGGTGCTCTCGACGGGCATCGGCATCGGCAACATCGACATCTCGGTCACGGAGCTCGATGCGCTGGCCAACGTCGATTTCGCCACCCGGCAGGAGAAGGCCCAAAAAAGGCAGCTCACGCTGGTCAGGCTCGGCACATCGGGGGCCATCCAGCCCGATATCAAGGTGGGGGAGTTCGTCTTCTCGCGCACGTCGGTAGGCTTCGACGGCCTGCTCAACTACTACAAGGGGCGCAACGAGGTCTGCGACCTGGAGATCGAAAAGGCTTTCATGGAGCATGTCGGCTGGAACGAGCTGCTGCCCAAACCCTATTTCATCGACGCCGACAAGACGCTCTTCGAGCATTTCAGCGACGTGACGCGCGAGGGCATCACCATCGCCGCCCCGGGCTTCTATGCGCCGCAGGGCCGCTGGGTTCGCCTCGAACCGCAGGATGCCGAGCTCAACGCGAAAATCGAATCGTTCGACTACCACGGCCGCCGCATCACCAATTTCGAGATGGAGGGCTCGGCGCTGGCCGGCCTGGCAGCCCTGATGGGACACCGCGCCGCGACCATCTGCACGATCATCGCACAGCGTATCGCCCAGAATGTCGACACCGATTACAAGCCCTTCGTGCGCAAGATGATCTCGACGGCGCTCGACAAATTGGCAGTATTGAAATAAGCAATCCATATAACAGAAAATAAAAGAAAGGAAACAACGTATGAAATTTTCAGTATCAAGCTCGGCCCTGCTTTCGCTTCTGGCTACCACCGGCAAGGTTATCAGCAATAAAAACACGCTGCCCATCCTGGATTACTTCCTCATGGAGCTCAATGGCAACGAACTGAAGGTCACCACTTCCGACCTCGAAACGACGCTCATAGGCTCTATCACGGTCGACAGCGTGGAAAGCGAGGGCACCATCGCGGCTCCCGCCAAACTGATGCTCGACTCGCTGAAGGAGTTTTCCGAGCTGCCGCTGACCATCGACGTCAACGACAAGAACTGGGAGATAACGATCAACTGGAAGAGCGGTTCGCTCTCGATCCCCGGCGCCAGCGCCGTGAGCTATCCCGCCGTGCCGCAGCTGAGCGCCGAGAAGAAGGAGCTCCGGCTGGATGTGGACATGCTCGTGAACGGCATCAATAAGACCATCTTCGCCACGGCCGACGACGAGTTGCGCCCGGTGATGAACGGCATCTACATCAACCTCGCGCCCGGGGCGCTGACGTTCGTGGGAACCGATGCGCACAAACTCGTGAAATACGAGTCCGAAGCCGAAAACGAGGTCAGCGCATCGTTCATCCTGCCCAAGAAACCGGCCAACCTGCTCAAGTCGGTGCTCCTGAAGGAGGACGACGCCATCGAGGTCTGCTTCGACTCGAAGAACGCCATGTTCAAGCTCAAGAGCCACACGCTCGTATGCCGCCTGATCGAGGGCAACTACCCGAACTACAACGCCGTGATCCCGGCCAACAACCCCAACAAGGTGCTCGTCGACCGCATCGAGCTGGTGAACGGCATCAAGCGCGTGGCCGTCTGCTCGAACCCGACCACCAACCTGATCCGCATGGACATCGGCGACAACCGGATCAACCTCACGGCGCAGGACATCGACTTCTCGGTTTCGGCCAACGAGACCATCTCGTGCAGCTACGACGGCGAGCCGATCTCGATCGGTTTCAAATCGACGTTCCTGGTCGAGATACTCTCGAACATGGACACCCCGACCGTGGTGGTCGAACTGGCCGACTCGACCCGCGCGGGCGTATTCAAACCCGTCTACGACGACAAGCAGACCAGCGCGACGCTCATGCTGCTCATGCCGATGATGATCAACGCATAACGCCCGACAGATGAAGTTAAACCTCAAGCGCCCGATCGTCTTCTTCGACCTCGAAACCACCGGCGTGGACACGGCCAAAGACCGCATCGTCGAGATCTCGATGGTCAAAGTGATGCCCGACGGCGAGCAGATCGTCAAGACCCGCAAGCTCAACCCCGGGATGCATATCCCGGCGGAAGCCACGGCCATTCACGGCATCACGGACGAAGACGTCAGGGATTGCCCGACCTTCGCGCAGGTCGCCAAATCGCTCGAACAGTTCATCCGCGGCTGCGACTTCGGCGGCTTCAACTCCAACCGCTTCGACCTCTTTGTCGATG
>OGQV01000872.1_pt1 | contig 25558 bp, 17 predicted proteins | sample 1553311 | NCBI WGS metagenome assembly OGQV01 (sample SAMEA2579976, study PRJEB22360) | human gut metagenome
ACCAACCTTACCACAAGGGCAATGACGAACGGGGCGAAAGCCGATGGGAAGATCGACGCAGACACCGTGTTCATCGAGCCTACTTCGGGCAACACCGGTATTGGCCTTGCTGCCATTGCTGCCGCTCGCGGCAACCGCATTATCATCACCATGCCTGAAACGATGAGCGTTGAGCGCCGCAACCTTATGAAGGCATACGGTGCCGAACTGGTTCTCACCGATGGCGCTAAGGGCATGAAGGGCGCAATCGCTCGCGCTGCCGAGCTTGCTGAGGAGATTCCGAATTCCTTCATTCCCAGCCAGTTCACCAATCCCGCCAACCCCGCTGTTCACGAGGCAACCACCGGTCCTGAAATTTGGGAGGCAACCGAAGGCAAAGTGGACATCCTGGTTGCTGGCGTGGGTACCGGCGGAACGGTTTCCGGCACGGGCGCTTATCTGAAGAAGCAGAACCCCGAGGTCAAGGTTGTTGCCGTAGAACCTGCCGGATCTCCGGTTCTTTCGGAAGGCCATCCGGGCGCTCACAAGATTCAGGGTATCGGTGCAGGATTCGTTCCTGATACACTGAACACCGATATCTATGATGAAGTTATCACCATCGCCGACGAAGAGGCTTTCGAGGCCGGCCGCGAGCTTGCTGCAAAGGATGGCTTGCTGGTGGGTATTTCCTCAGGCGCTGCCGTTGCTGCAGCGACTAAGCTCGCTCAGCGCCCCGAAAACGCTGGCAAAGTCATCGTCGCTATCCTCCCCGATACGGGTGAGCGTTATCTCTCTACGGCGATGTTCAACTTTGAGTAAGATCCGAGCAGGCGTTTTGACGTACTGCTCTGGCAAGTGAGGCATGAATGTCCTACGAGCAAGAGAACAAGCAGGCACTGGTCGCTTACTTCACAGAGGGCGCGAAGGGGGACAAACCCCTTGGCGCCCTCGGCGTTGAAGTGGAGCACTTTGTGGTTACCGCCGAAGGCGAGTACTCCGTATCGTATGCAGGAAGAAGCGAAGGGGAATTCGGCGTTCGCGATGTGCTGGCGCATTTGGCCGATGCCTATCCTCAACATACCTATGGCCTTGAAGGCGACCTTATTGGGCTCGCTAGCGATGAGGCCTCCATTACGCTTGAGCCTGCTGCTCAGCTTGAAATCAGCATCGCACCGTATTCGTCTATCAGCCGGATCCTTCGTGTGTACAACGAGTTTCGAGCGAAGGTCGATCCATTCTTGGCCGAACACGGGTGCAAGCTGGTTACCAGCGGCTATCATCCTACGGCGCGCGCACTCGACCTTACGCTGATTCCGAAGCAGCGTTATCGCTTCATGAACGACTATTTCAAGGAAATCGGCACTCGCGGTGAACGCATGATGCGCGCTTCTGCTTCTACGCAGGTTTCGGTGGATTATCAAGATGAGGCTGATGCCATTCGAAAAATGCGCATTGCCCAGGCGTTGGCGCCCATCTTCGCAAGCGTGGCCGACAACACGGCGGTGTTCGAGGCGGAGCCTGCGCCCCGGCTGGCGCGATTTGCCCTGTGGCGCAACGTGGACAACGATCGATGCGGTTCGGTGCCTGGCCTTTTCAACGAGGGTTATAGCTTTGCGGACTACGCCGAGTGGATTCTTCGCACGTGCCCCATTTTCGTTACGCGCTCTTCCGCTGATGATCCCGCGGGCTCCAATCTGCGCGCGGTGTATGGCCAGTCTGCCTATGAGGCATATGGCGAGGCTCCCATGACCCGTGCCGATATTGAGCATGTGCTCTCGATGTTTTGGCCCGACGTTCGCTTGAAGAACTTTGTGGAAATCCGCCCAGCCGATTCGCTGCCTGCGCCACTGATGGCGGGATATGCGGCGCTTGTGAAAGGCGTCTTCTATTCCCGGCGTTCTCTTCAGGCAATCGAGGAGGCGTTCGGAGTGGTAGAAGGCGTGTGGCCTTTGACCGACGACAGCGCCAACCAAGCCCTTAAGTCTATTCAAAGGGATGGTGCCGAAGCGGTCGTCTGCGGCAAAACGCTTGCTGAATGGCAAGAGCTTATCTTCGAAATCGCAGATGGGGCGCTTGACAAAGAGGATGCCGCCCATTTGCGTGACCTGGTGGCATTTGCTCGCGGCAGGCGATAGCTCGCATCTCGGCATTTTGGCCGTGCTATTATAGTCTTATTCCTATATGATTACAGGTTGTTTTGTGCATTGCCCGTTGCATCGGGCCAATGTGCCGATGATGTTCACCATTCCGTCAGGAGGCACCAATGAAGATATCTACCAAAGGGCTCTATGCAGTGCGCTTCATGGTGTTTTTGGCAGGGCATGGCGGCACGGAGCCGGTGCCGCTGAAGGAAATCGCTGAGGCTACCAGCATTTCGCGTAAATACCTGGAGCAAATTGCTTCGAGCTTGGCGGCAGCGCAGCTGGTTCGCAGTGCCCGCGGTGCTTCGGGTGGCTATCGCCTTGCGCGCAGTGCCACGAACATCACTATGCTCGATGTGCTCACCGTAACGGAAGGCTCGCTTGCGCCTGTCGATTATCTCGATGAGCTTTCCGGGGAAGCGTCTCCTGGCGAATCGTGCTACGAGATCTTCGTTTGGAAGGGTCTGCACGATTTGGTGAAAGATTATCTGGGCGGTATTTCTTTGCAGGATGTGGTGGATCGTTCCTCCCAGCTTGCGATAGACAGCTATACCATCTAGCAATAAAGCGGCTGGCTTGTATGTGCTGGCCTGCAGAAAGGGAACGTCATGACGGTAGCGAATGGAAGTGCTAGCAAGATGAAGCGCTTGCCTGTTATCGGCATCGTTCCTTCCCAGAACACCACCGAAAAGATGGTGAGCTTCCCCGAGCGCTACGCCGACGCTATCATCAAAGCTGGTGGCGCCCCCTTGTTGCTGCCGCTTTCTGGCAACCCCCATATATACGAAACGCTATTTCCTTTGATAGATGGTTTTGTCCTTACCGGCGGCAACGATATCGACCCGGCTCGCTATGGCGCTATTCGCGATAGCGGCAAGATCGATGAGCATACACCCGAGCGTGAAGAACTTGAATATTTGATCTTGAGCTATGCGTATCGCTTTGATTTGCCGCTGATGGGTATTTGCCGAGGCATGCAGATGATAAACGTGTGTTTGGGCGGTACCTTGTTCCGTGATTTAGGGGATCAGTTTCCCGGTATGGTGAGGAAAGGCATCAACGACGACAAGGATGGTCTGCCCCAGCTTGCGCATTGGCAGCCAAAGCCTTACAGCGAACCCACTCATCCAGTGATCATTCTGCCCAATTCCAAATTAGGCAAGTTGTTGGGCGTACGGGACATCATGGTAAATTCTATGCATCATCAGGGGGTTTGCGATCTTTCCACGCGTGTTGATGCGGTAGCATATGCGCCCGACGGCCTGGTTGAGGCCATAGAGGTGCGCGACAAGAGCTTCATGATCGGAGTGCAGTGGCACCCTGAGTTTTTCACGGGGCGCCATCGCATGGAGTGCGTGTTCGATGCGCTTATCGAGGCGGCGGCGCATTGCCATACTCATTGCGGTGAACGTGGAAGCGTTGTTATTACGCGCAGTGAGCCCGTGGGCATCCAAGCGCAATGGCCCGAAATCACATTTGCCGATTGCATCTGACTTATCTGCGGCATTAAGTCCTCCGCTTCTGCGCAAGCAGCCTATCTTGCCATATGCGAATACAGGCGTACGCGCTGCTCGAATTCCTGGAGCGAGATTCCTTGGGCATTGCTGATGCGGATGGCGAGGTAGCGGGCATTGTCTTTGATGGCGTAGATCATTTCCTCCGGGAAAGAAGAGCCGTCGAGCTTTCCCTCGCGATAGAGATAATCGATAACGCCGATCAGACCGCTGATGGAATACTCGATGATGATGCGCGCATTAGAGGTGAGCTCCTCTCCCTCGTTGCAGAGGATGGTTTGCCACATGTTGGCTATGATGGCGCGGATATTCAGCGCTACGCATTCTTGGCCACAGCGTTTCATCACAAGGCCGCAGCGCTGCGTGCGTTGGGGCAGCAGCACCTCGGTGAGCGCCTTGCTGTCGTTGCTGAGCATATAGAAGATGCCAAGTGGAAGGCCTTTGCTGTTGAGCAGCTCTTCTTCGATAACGGTGAACAGCAGCGCATCGAGCGATTCGTAATGGTAGTAAAACGTGCCGCGGTTGCAATGTGCCTTTTGGGTGACCATATTCACCGTGATGTGCTTCAGGTCGTTTTCTTCAAGCAATTCCCAGAATGCATTTTTGATGCGTTCTACTGCAGCGGGCTCCTGTTGATCTTTGCGGGGTCGTGCCATGATGGGTTCCTTCGTTGTGGGGCAATACGGGTTATGGCTCGTCCGCTAGGACGTGCGAGGTTTGCGTGCGTTCATGATGAGCATTTGCAGTCGGTTTTCGATATTGGCGAAGCTGACGTCAGGGTCGAAGTCGAGGGGCAGAATCTGCGCGTCAGGATATAGCTCTTTCAGGCGCTTTGATATGCCGCGGCCAACTACGTGATTGGGTAGGCATCCAAAGGGCTGCAGGATAACGAACGCGCGGCACCCTTGCTTTGCATGGTGCAAGATCTCTGCAGGAATCAGCACGCCTTCACCGGCATCGAAGGTGTGATGGATGATGGGATCGCTTGCCTGTACCAATTCGGGCATGCGGCATGGCGGCGTGTACAGCGGGTGTGCTTTGGCAATTCTGTCGGTAACGTCGTGGGCCAACTTGAAGAAGGCATCGGATATCGAATTGTTCAGCTTGATGGGAAGCGGGCGATGTACCTTGTATTCGCGTTGCTGAGATCGCTGGTAGAAATACGTTTTGCGAATAACGTCGGTCATACGCGCTTCGATGATTTCCAGCCCGTTGCTTTCCAAGTACCGTTCCATATCGTGGTTTGCACCTGGATGGAAATTCAGCAGGTACTCGCCCACGATCAGCACGGTGGGGCGCGGTTTACTTCGGTCGTACTGCACGGAAAGCATCAAGGCTATAGCTTTCTTGAAGCCCTTCTTCATGCCCCCGATGCCGTTTTGGCGCAAGCCGCTTATAACGGCATCGATAGATTTGTCGAATGCAGCATCGGCGCTGCCCTGTTCCAGCTCGTAGGGGCGTATTTTGCGCAGCAGCTCTTCCAGCGCATCGATCATGGGCAAGCCGAATGCAATTTGCATAGCGGTTTTTAGGCTCATCTTAAAGCCAGGATGAACGTTGTGGGCGTCTTCGGCATCGTTGGTGATGATGGGAACTTGAGGATAGCCGGCATCATCGAGCGCTTTACGCAGAAGCGCAGCGTAGTGGGTAAGGCGGCAGTCGCCGATGTACTTGCCAGTGGCGATAGCAACCTTGTCGGGGTCATATTCTCCCGATTCAAGTGCTGCCAGCGCTTCGCCGATCACGATTTGGGCAGGGAAGCAGATGTCGTTATGAACGTAGCGTTTTCCCAGGTAAATTGCGCGTTCTCGGCCAATAGGAAGAGAAACGGTGGTCAGGCCCTGATTGGCAAACGCCGCCGCCATAAGTTGGCTGAAAGCGTGCGAGGTATTGGGGACCAATACCGTTTTGGTGGCGGCGTCCTCCTTTGTGAATTTTTGCGGATAGGGATCCGCGAGTTTTTCTCCGGTGGCGCGAGCTAGGGCCTCGTCGATTTTGCGTTCGAATGCGGCTGTGCAGGCTGCGCATTGAGAGGATTCGCATGTTTGTGCGCTGCCACAGCAAGGGGCATCCAAGTTTCTCTGTTGATCTGCATCGATAGCATGGGCTGTCTGCGAAGATGCTGCCGCTTTTTCTTTTTCGCGACGTTCGTTGACCGTTTCGATAAACGAACGAACGCGGATGCCTAAGGGTCCGCGGATGTCGCTTTCATCCACCTTGAGCACCAGCGGTGTTTTGTCGCTGATCTCTTTCATCAGACGGATGATCTCATCGGATAGATACGCATCGTGGCCGCAACCGAAGCTTACTATCTGCACATATTCCATGTTGGGGCTTTGCGCTGCCAGGGTTGCCGTTGAAAGCATGCGGGCATGGAAGTTGTTTGCGATATCGATCAGGCTGTTTTGAAGTGGTACTTGCGTGGCGCCTGGAACGGAATCGGCGGTGATGACGGGAATGCCGTGCTCGGTAAACAGCGTTGGCAGCTCGTGGTTGACCAAGTCGTCGTTATGGTAGGGGCGTCCTGCCAGCACCACAGCGTAGGTGCCTTCGTTGCGGGCCTGGGCCAGTACTTCGGCCCCGCGTTGCTGAAGGGCAGCGCTGAACGAAGCCTGCGCGTTGCGCGCCTGATCGAGGGCGGCTAATGTTGCTTTCTCAGGGATTTGGAAGGTTTCCTTGAAATACTTCATCAGCTGGGCGGCGCAGTCTTCTTCCGTGAACCAATGGAACATCGGGTTATCGAAGGGGATATCCCAACGACGGCTGGGGTTGTCAGAGTTTTGCACCACCAGGGCGTATCCCTTGACCACAGCGCACATTGACTGGCTGTCCTTTGAGGTGTTTTCCGAGGGTACCGTGGTAACGATTGGCATGAAAATGCGGTCGACACCCTGTTTGTGCAGGTTGCGAAGATGACCATGAACCAGTTTCGCGGGGAAGCATACGGTGTCGGATGTAACGGCGGAAAGACCGTTTTCGTAGATGGCGCGTGTTGATTTGTGGGAGAGCTTTACGGCGAAGCCCAGCGCTTGCAGCAGCGTTTTCCAAAACGGCATGCTGTCCCAGAAGAACAGTACGCGCGGAATGCCCAAGGTTATTCCTTGGGAAGGCATAACGGGAGTACAGGGCCAATCTTTGAACAGCAATTGCTCTCGTTCGTTGTACAGATTCGGCACGCTTTCCATGGTGCGGTTTGCTTCGCGCACCTGCTCGCGCACCTTTGTGTCGGAAAGTTCGCCTACGATTTCACCCTTAGTGCAGCGATTGCCAGTAATCCATGAAGTGCCATTGGAAAACGTGATGCGTGTGCGGTTGCAGCGGTTTGAACAGAACGGACAGATCAGATTCGTTTCTTGCGAATAGCTAAAAGATTCCAAGGCATCCCAGCCGATAAAGGTAGAGGCGCGGTTTGCCTGCTCTCTTTCTCGGGCGATAAGCGCTACGCCGATAGCCCCCATAAGGCCAGGATAGGGCGCTCGAGTAACCTCTTGGCCAACGTATTGTTCGAATGCGCGCAGTACTGCGTTGTTCAGGAACGTGCCACCTTGGACCACAATGTGGTCGCCGAGCTTTTCCAGGTTGGAAACACGAATCACCTTGGTGAATACGTTTTCGATGATAGAGCGGCAAAGGCCTGCCATGATGTCGTTCGGGTTCTTGCCATTCTTCTGTTCGGTTACGATGCTGCTGTTCATGAACACCGTGCAGCGGCTTCCCAGGTCGGCGGGCGCTTCGATTCGAAAGCAGCGCTGGCAATGCTTTTGGTGGGGATGTTCAACGTGGATGCGAAGCTTTCGAGGAACGATCCGCAGCCGCTTGAGCAGGCTTCGTTTACTACGACATTGGTGATAATGCCGTTGTCGATCCAGATCGCCTTCATGTCTTGGCCGCCAATGTCCAGGATGAATGACGCGTTGGGGTCGAATTGCTGAACAGCGCGCGAGTGGGCAACCGTTTCAACGGTGTGGCAATCAGCGCCCAGGGCGTTGGCAAACAGCATTTCGCCGTATCCGGTGGTGCCGCATCCTGCTACTTCGAGTTCGCAGCCGGCATCTTGGTACCGTTTGTGCAAGGCGCGCAGTGCTTCCACGGCGACATCGATAGGTTCGCCTTCGTTGGAGGCATAAAACGAATCGACAAGTTCGCCTTCTTCGTTGAGCAGGGCGAACTTAGTGGTGGTGGATCCGCAGTCCACGCCAAGGTATACGCGGAGAGTTTCGGGAAGGTTCCCCTGTTCAAGTGCGGTTTTTGTTTGGGGCAGCTGATGGCGTTCGGTGAAGATGGCACGCTCTGCGTCGGTTTCGAAGAAGGGCTTGCCGGCATAAGCGCTTTGCGATGCGGCGCTTCCCGCCGCATCGTCTATGACCACGATGTGAGCGTCTTCCAGCGTCTTGATTGCTTGGGAAGGAACGAGGCGTGCCTGACGGTCGGCGAAGAGCTCTTCCAAGGCAAGCGCTGCGCCCACTGCAACGATGGTTTCGGGGTGATCGGGGATGATGATGTCTTCCCTGCCTAGCTCAAGGCGTTCGGCGAAAACAGCGATCAGGCGTGGGTTGAAGGTGAGCGGCCCGCCTTCGAATACGACGGGGGCTTCGATTTCCAAGCCTTGAGCCAAGCCGCCGATGGTCTGCTTGGCGATGGCGTGAAACGAAGAAAGGGCGATATCGGCCTTCGGTACTCCCTGGTTGAGCAGGGGTTGAATATCGGTCTTTGCGTATACGCCGCAACGGCCGGAAACGTTATGGACGGCTTCGCCCTGTTGGGCGAGGTCGTTGAACTGTTCGGTGGGCACTTTAAGAAGCGTGGCAATCTCATCGACGAAGGCGCCCGTGCCGCCTGCGCAGCTTCCGTTCATACGCATATCGGCAACTGACAGGCAATTTGCCTCATTGTCGAATTTGAAGAAGATCATCTTCGCATCTTGGCCGCCGAGTTCGATGGCGGTGCGCGCGGTAGGATAATTCGCGCCTACCGCGAGGGAATTTGCCACAACCTCCTGTACATAGGGCAGGTTCAGGGCTTCAGCAAAAGCCGCACCGCCCGAACCGCACAAGGCGGCGCGCATGGGAATGCCTCCGAACTGCTGATCCAATTCGACAAGCAAGCTTTTCAAGCAGTTTGCCTGCTGGGCATGATGGCGCACGTAGCGGCGCATAAGCACTTTATGAGACGTTGCGTCCATAACGGCTATCTTTGCCGTCGTGGACCCAACATCTATACCTACAAGGAGCTGCGATGATTGGTTGTTCTGCACAGGTGAAGCCACGATAGTAAAAACTTCTTTCTAACTAAAACAACCCTGTCGAACAGGGCATAGTTAGTTTATCCAACAATGTGTTTAATAAAAACAGACATTTGCACTAACTCCATTTATTTTTCGTTGTTGTGGGCACGGTTTCGCTCGGTGTGGCGGTTGAGGGGTCTGCGGAAGGCGCCGATCCGATGCATGCCAATGCTCTGATGCCCGATGGCGGAAAAGGGTTGGCGGGCGGTGTCCAAGCGTACCAATGCTTGGGTGCCCGGTAGCGGTTGGGGCCGCAGATGGTGTCGGTTGCCAAGGTTGAGCGGGACGTTTTCCTCTCTTGGGCCTTGAATGTCCCGTTTCCTTGAAACGCGTTCAAGCTGCTGAAAAGCCGATATAATAGAGGGCAGGGATCACCATCTACTTACTACCTGAAACGGAGGGGCTATCATGGCTACTGAATTCGAAAAGGGTTTCCGCGATATTTTCCTGGCGGGCGTTGGCGCTATGGCCATCACTGGCGAAAAGGCGAAGGAAGTGCTCGATACCCTTATTGAAAAGGGCGGTGTTACGGTTGAGCAGGGCAAGGACATCAACCGCGAATTGCAGCATAAGGCAACCGAAACCGTTGCCAAGGTTCGCGAGGAAAGCATTGCCGCTGCGATGAAAACTATGAGCGCCGAAGAGCGCGCCGAGTTCGCTGCAACCGTTGCTAAGCTCGCCGCGGAACCTGCCGCTGAAGAGGCAGAGGAAGCCGAAGAGGCACCTGCAGAGGAAAAGGCGGAATAACCCCGCATGCTCAGAACGTGGCAGGGCGCTCCTGCCACGTTCTTTTTGTATGGGGAAAAAACTTATATGGGGAAGAAGCTTCCAGTCTATTTGGTTGGTAGTACGTTCTAAGGTTATTTGCAAAGGCGGCAGCCTTCGCGGTTGCTTGCTTCGTCCCTATAGCGCAAAACGCGTCCACTTACTTGTTTCGATGCTGGTTGGTCCATTAGAGGAATTTCATGAACGAAAACACCTTGCTCAAACGTTTTTTCGAAAACGGTACCGAATTCGATCCCGATAAGCAGTTTGGTTTAAGCCACAAGGTGCGCACACGTCGCATCCGCGAAATTGTGCTGCTTATGCGCAAGCATCATGTCATGGATGGCCTTTCGCCCACGGAGCTGCGCGACATTCTTGTTGATTTGGGGCCAAGCTTCATCAAGATAGGCCAGATGCTTTCCCTTCGTTCGGAGATTTTGCCACAGGCGTATTGCGATGCGCTTTCCGATTTGCAGATGGATTGCGACCCTATGCCGTTCGAGGAAACGGTAGCGGTGCTTCGGGGCATTTATGGCGATAAGTTCGACTCGATATTCAAGGAAATTGACCCGAAGCCGTTGGGTAGTGCCTCTATGGCGCAGGTTCATCGTGCGGTTTTGACAAACGGTGATGAAGTTGCCGTTAAAGTGCAGCGTCCTGGCGTGCGCACCACCATGGCCCAGGATATCGATGTGATGCGTTCAGTAGCCAAGCAGGCTTCTCGCTTCATGAAAGATAATCAGATGCTCAACCTGCGCGATGTAGTGGAAGAGCTGTGGGTTACGTTCCTGGAAGAAACCGACTTCTTGAAAGAAGCGCGCAACTTGGAAGAGTTTGCGTTGCTCAACAAAGACGTGGTGTATATTTCCTGCCCGAAGCCCTACATGGAATATTGCACTGAAGAAGTTCTGGTCATGGAATACGTTAACGGCATTTCCATCCGCGATACGAAGCGTCTGCTTGAAAATGGCTACGACCTGGAAGAAATCGGCGTAAAGGTTATGGACAATTACGCCACGCAGATTATGGAGCATGGCTTCTTCCATGCCGATCCTCATCCTGGAAATATCTTGGTTAAGGACGGCAAGGTAATCTATATCGACCTAGGAATTATGGGGCGCCTATCTGCTCGTGATCGCGGGGGTTTCAGACGGATTGTAGAAGCGGTGGGGTCCAAGAACTCCGCCGAACTGAAAGATGCCCTCATCGCGTTTTCCGTAGCGCATGATATGAACGCCATCGATCATCCGCGTTTCTTGGCGGAGCTCGATAACGTTTTGGAAAGCTACGGTTCAACCGACGTTGTCGATATCGATATTGGTGCTTTGTTGGGTGACATCATGGTGCTTACGCGCCAGTGCAAGGTTACCCTTCCCGCTTCGGTTACTGCCGTTTCGCGCGGTATTATCACTATGGAAGGCTCGCTGCAGGATTGCCTTGCCAACGCCAACATCGTTGACATCATTAATGGGCACCTGCAGCGCTCAAAAGACATCAAGACGGAAATCGAGAATCAAACAAAAGATTTGCTGATCTCCCTGAACTCTGCAACCCATAGTTTAATTAAGGCCGCTGAGTACTCGGGCGACACGCTTCATATGCTTTCGCGTGGGCAGCTGAAGGTGAACATGGAAATGCTAAGTTCTCCGGAACCCTTGTACAAGGTGGGGCGCATCATGAACCGCCTTGCTATGAGCTTGGTGATTGCCGGTTTGCTGGTAAGTGGCAGCCTCATCATTGCGGTGGATATGCCGCGTTTGTTTGGGATGCCTGTCCTTTCTCTAATCGAGTATGTTTCCGCGTTTATCCTTTCAGTTTGGCTCGTGTGGGACATGTTCCGCAGAACAAGATGAGGTCGTTTTGAGCGCCCTCTTGCCGCGTGTCTTATTGGCTGATGTAGCGGGTCCGATTACCTGAATTGGTTGATGAATGGGTGTTTGGCGCTCACGGCGTCGCCGCGGGCGGCGTGCATTCGTCTTTGCGCTGGCAGATTGACATTGCCCTGTAATGTTGTCGGCAGGGTGGCTCGGGTACAATGCTGTCAATGGTTATGCCTACGAAAGGGGCTTTTGATGAATCCTGACTCTCGTGTTGTTAGGGGAGTAAGTATCGCAGCTATCGTTTTGTCTGCTTTAGGTATTTTGGGTGGTTTGGTGGTGGCCTTGTTCATGGGGATCGCTTCGGCCTCCTTGAATGATCCCACTGTGGTTAATGCTCTTATCTCGGAGTTGGAATCATCAAGCACTTCTTCGGCGTTTGATGGCTCTTCATCGTATTCGTCGTACGATTATTCTGACATGACTCAGGATGAAGCCATGGCCGTGGCTTCCGCCAGCATTTTCTTAATGGTGGGTTTGAGCTTGGGATATGTGCTGTGCAAGGTTATCTGCCTGGTTGCGGGCATCATTGCTTTGCGCAACTGCAACAACCCCGCTAAATTGGGTGGCGCCTTCGGCTGGTCTATTGCTGCTGCTATTGTGAGCTTTTTGGTCGGTGGCATGATCTCTATGGTGCTGTTCATCGTTTCGGCGGTGTTTATCAGTCGTGTTCGTAGGGCCTACACGGCTGCGCCAATGGGGGCCTACGGTTACCAGCAGTACCAGCAGTACCAGCAGGGGTTGCAGGTTCCGCAGCAGCCTACGAATCAGCAGGTGCCTTTGCAACCGCAGCAGTCGACGCAGGGTCAGTCTTCGGCCGCCCCTCAGGCTCCGGTAGTCCCACAGGCTCCGGCTGAGCCCCAGGCTCCATCGGCTCCGCAGGCTCCAGCTGCGCCCCAGGCTCCGACTACGCCTCAAGCTCCAGCCGCCCCGCAGTCTTCTGCTCAAAATGATCAGGGCGAAGGCTCCAAGCAATAATAATCTCGAGCATTAAAAAAGCGTCGGCATCAAGCCGGCGCTTTTGTTTTTGTTTTTGCTTCGATTGCCTTTGGGGCTATTACTTCCAAACCTCTTCGGCGACGTTTTTGATGAGGGCGATCTTTTTCCACTGATCCTCAGGCTCGATGATATTGCCTTCCTCGGTGGATGAGAAGCCACACTGGGGGCTGATGCAGAGGTTGCGCAGCGGAACGTACTTGGCCGCCTCTTCAATGCGATGCTTCAGATCGGTTGGGTCTTCCAGGGCACCATCTTTGGAAGTAACCAAACCGAGAACCACCTTCTGATCTGCGATATGGTGCAGTGGCCCAAAATCACCTGCGCGTTCCGAGTCGTATTCGAGGAAGAAGCCGTCAACCTTCAAATTGGGGAATAGGATAGGCGCTACGGGGTCGTATCCACCGGAAGAGAACCAAGTGGAACGGAAGTTGCCGCGGCAGATGTGAATGGTGACAGCCAGATCTTCGGGCTTGTCGCGCAAGGCCTCATTGATCAAGTTAACGTAGTCGCGCTCCAGCTTATCCAGGTCGAAGCCACGTGACTCATAAGCGGCACGCTTGTTCGGGTCGCACAGCTCGCCCCAGGAAGTGTCGTCGAACTGCAAGTAGCGGCAGCCTGCATCGTAGAATGCTTGGACTGCTTTGCGGTACGCGGCGGCAATATCGGCAAACAAGAGCTCTTCGTTGTTCTCGTAACGAGCGATGGGTGTGTAATTCTCTTCGCGCACGCAGCAAATGAGGTGAAGCATGGTGGGGGAAGGAATGGTTTGCTTGACCAGCGTGCCATCTGCAACGCTGTTGGTGAAGGCGAAGTGCTTCAGGAAGGGGTGTTCGCCGAAGTCGACCTTGTCGGTAATGACGACGGTCTTCGATTTCGGCTGATGGCCCTTGAAGTGAACCGACCAATGCTCCGCCCCCGCCTCTTCGCAGCCAAGAAGCTCGGTAAGGAAGTCCAAATGCCACATAGAGCGACGGAACTCGCCGTCGGTTACTGCGTGAAGGCCAGCGGCTTTTTGCTGAGCCACCAATTCCTTGATAGCTTCGTCCTCGACGGCTTCGAGTTCGTCGTGAGAAATGGCGCCTTCAGCGAATTGGGCGCGTGCGGTCTTGAGCTTTTCGGGGCGCAGGAAGCTGCCTACGATGTCGTAATGAAACGGTGCAGCGATATCGGACATAGGGGTTTCTCCTTCAAGTTAGCTAGGTACAACTACCGTATTTACATGGGGTTTCGGGGTGGATTTGATGGCACCCTTTGCACCTCATCGATTATAGGGGTGCTGCACCCTGTGTGGTTATAGGCATTGTTTCTAGCGAGTTATAGGCGGTCGGGGACGTGGCGTGGTTCGCGGTTTGGGCGCTTTTCGGTCGCTGGCTAGGTTCGTGCCAAAAAAATGAGCCCCTTCGAGGGAAGGGGCTCGGCTTTGGGAAAGGTATGTTGATGCAACGGGGTTAGTCGAGTTTTGCGAAAGCCTGCTCGAGGTCCCAAATGATGTCTTCGGCGTTTTCGGTGCCGATGGAAAGACGAATAGTGGAAGGCGTGATGCCCTGATCGGCCAGTTCGGCTTCGGTGAGCTGGGAATGCGTGGTAGAGGCGGGGTGGATTACGAGGCTCTTAACGTCTGCCACGTTTGCCAGCAAAGAAAAGATCTGAAGGTTGTCGATGAACTTCCAAGCTGCTTCCTTGCCGCCTTCGATTTCGAACGTAAAGATGGAAGCTCCTCCGTTGGGGAAGTACTTCTGGTACAGCTCGTGGTCGGGGTGATCGGGAAGGCTGGGATGGTTCACCTTGGCAACACGGGGGTTGTTCAGGAGGTATTCCACAACCTTCTTCGTGTTTTCCACGTGGCGATCTACGCGTAGGGAAAGCGTTTCCGTGCCCTGCAGAAGGATCCATGCATTGAAGGGTGAAATGCAGGGGCCTTCGTCGCGCAGCAAGATGGCGCGAATGTAGGTTACGAAGGCGGCGGGACCTACGGCATCCGCGAAAGAAACGCCGTGATAGCTGGGGTTGGGAGCGGCGATGGGGGCATACTTGCCGCTTGCCTTCCAGTCGAAGTTGCCACCGTCGACGATTACGCCACCGAGGGAAGATCCATGCCCGCCGATGAACTTGGTTGCGGAATGAACCACGATGTTGGCGCCATGCTCAAGCGGGCGGAACAGATACGGGGTGCCGAACGTGTTGTCGACAACAACGGGCAAGCCGTGCTTCTTGGCGATTTCGGAGATTGCGTCGATGTTGGGGATGTCGGAGTTGGGGTTGCCCAGGGTTTCCAGGTAGATGGCCTTGGTGTTTTCTTTGATGGCGCCTTCTACTTCTTCCAGGTTGTGGGCATCGACGAAGGTGGTCTCAACGCCGAATTGGGAAATGGTGTGCTCCAGGAAGTTGAAGGATCCACCGTAGATGGTCTTCTGTGCCACGATGTGGTCGCCTGCCTGGGCAAGCGCCTGAATAGTAAGGGTGATGGCTGCAGCGCCAGATGCTACCGCCAGGCCTGCTACACCGCCTTCAAGAGCAGCGATGCGGTCTTCGAACACGCCCTGGGTGGAATTGGTAAGGCGGCCGTAGATGTTGCCTGCATCTGCCAGGCCGAAGCGGTCGGCTGCGTGCTGGGAATTGCGGAATACGTAGCTGGTGGTTTGGTAAATCGGCACTGCGCGGGAATCGGATGCCGGATCGGCTTCCTCCTGGCCAACGTGCAGGGCCAAGGTGTCGAACTTGAATTCGTGATTGGGGTTGTTTACGAACTGGCTCATGGCGAGTTCCTTTCTTTATGTGGAGGGGTGTGTTTCCTGTTTGCTAGCAAAACGAAGTAAACTCCCCAAAGCCCCTAGGGTCAATAGGAATTGATGAAAAAGCGCAGCTCAGGGGCATGCTTTATTCGGATAGCCTGGGTTTGGGAAAACCTATAGCGGCCTTTTGCCTGCGAAAACGCCGTTGTTTTGAGGCGTTTGTCGGGCCGATCGTGCCTCTGTGGCAAGCGCCTGGGGCGGCAATGTTGCGGTTGTTTCCCCTCTGTTCTTCGCGCTGGTTGTGCACATGTACGTTATCAATCTGGATTTGGCATCGCTTTCCAGCATTGTCGGTTAGCCTTTGCTTCGCGGGCCCGTAGGGAACTGCGGGCCTTTTCGTGCTCAAGGGTGTAAAAATGGGACGGGTACGAAATTTGTACTTCCGTAAATTTGTACCCGCCCTTTTTTAGCCCTCTTCGAAAGGTCATGCACTGTGAAGCTTCAGCAACTAATTTATGCCGTTAAGGTGGCCGAATGCGGCAGCATTACCGAAGCGGCGCGCCGTCTGTTCGTTTCGCAGCCTTCAGTTACCAGCGCCATTCACGACCTTGAGCAGGAAATGAACGTGCGCATCTTCGACCGTACCAACAAGGGTGTGGTGGTTTCCGCGGAAGGCGATACGTTTTTGGGTTATGCCCGCCAGGTGATAGAGCAGGCCGAGCTGCTGGAGGGCAAGTACAAGAACGCGAAGCAACGCATGCCGCATTTCGCCGTTTCGTGTCAGCATTACTCCTTTGCGGTGAACGCCTTCGTTGATGTGATTCGCGAATTCGATGCGGAACGCTATGACTTCACCCTGCGCGAAGAGCAGACCCATGAAATCATCGAAGACGTGGCCCGCATGAAAAGCGAGCTGGGAGTGCTGTACCTTTCTGCTCGCAACCGCGAGGTTATAAGCAAGATGCTTGTTGCCAGCGAATTGGCATTTGAGCCGCTGTTCCGTGCCGAGCCCCATGTGTTCGTATGCTCCGATCATCCCGTTGCCCAGCGCGCATCCGTAACTTTGGAAGACATGGCTAGCTACCCGTTTCTTTCCTATGAACAAGGCAGCTACAATTCCTTCTACTATTCGGAAGAGTTAACTTCTACACTCGACCGCAGCAAGAACATCCGCGTGCGCGATCGTGCAACGCTGTTCAACCTGCTTATCGGCCTGAATGGCTACACCGTGTGTTCGGGTGTGATCAGCGCGGAATTGAATGGGTCTTCCATCGTTTCGGTGCCGCTGGATATCGACGAGTATATGGAAGTTGGCGTGGTAACCCGTAAGGGCACCCAACGTTCCCCGTACGGTGCGGCATACCTGGAGGCCATCAAGCGTCACATCCCGTAAGCAGGGGCGAGAGAGGGACGAGAGGGGCAGGGGGGTCCAAGAGGGACAGGTACAGTTGGTTGACGCGTTCAGGATATCCAGGAGGGACAGGTGCGGTTGGCTGGAGGGGCATGTACTATTGGCTCATTTGGGCAAAGTTTGCCAATTCCCAGTTATCTCATCAAATGTGCCAACCGCATCTGTTCCTCCTGCGTCGGTTTGTTGGCGCTGCCTTGTCGGTTCGCCCCATTCAAAAGGGGGTCGGCCCTAATTTGATATTATGTTGTCATAGGCTGTTTCTATTGCAAGCGCAAGCATTTCGGTATTTTACAATCGCAAAGCGCCTTCGCATACTGTTCGATGTTCAATGAAGCTAACTCGAACAGAGGATGAAACCATGACCGTTTCCACAGAAAACAATGCGCCGTTCCGTTGCGATGTGGTGGGTAGCTTCCTGCGCCCCGATGTGCTGAAGCAAGCCCGCGCTGACTTCGAGGCGGGAACCATTACCGCTGCACAGCTTAAAACTGTTGAAGATGTTGCCATTCGCGATTTGGTGGCAAAGCAGAAGGCCGCAGGCCTGAAGGTGGTTACCGACGGCGAGTTCCGTCGTAGCTACTGGCACCTTGATTTCATGTGGGGCTTGCAGGGCATCGAGCGTCGCACCAGCCGTGAAGGCTATATGTTCCACGACGAGGAAACCACGGCCGATACCGCAGTGGTTGTGGGTCCCATTTCTGGTGAAAACCACCCGTTTGTGGAGCATTTCAAGTTCACGCAGGCCCTTGCGGGCGAAGGTCATAGTGCCCGCCAAACCATCCCTGCCCCCATCCAAACGTTTTCCGAGGTAACGCTCGATCGATGCGACGGCCAACAGGAAAGCTTGCGCAGTGTGTACGCAACCGATGAAGAGCTGTTCGATGCCATTGCGGCGGCATATCGCCAGGTAATCGCCGACTTGTATGCTGCAGGCTGTCGTAACATCCAGTTCGACGACTGTACTTGGGGCATTTATTGCGACACCGACTTCGTGGCCAAAACGGGTATGCAGGCAGTGGATATCCGGAAGGTAAGCGAGCTGGGCGTGGCCCTGAACAATGCTGCTATCGAGGGCAAACCCGCCGACCTGGTTATCAACACGCACGTGTGCCGCGGCAACTATCATTCCACCTACGCCTTCGAAGGCGGTTACGACCCAGTGGCTCCGTATCTGTTCGCCAACGAAAATGTGAATGCCTTCTACCTTGAATTCGACACGCCGCGCGCTGGTGGTTTCGAGCCATTGAAATACGTGGCTGAAGGCAAGAAGGTCGTTCTGGGCCTGATTACTTCCAAGCAGCCTGGCTTGGAAGACAAGGAAGCCGTTAAGGCGCGCATCGCCGAAGCGGCGAAGTACGTGCCGCTGGAAAACCTGTGTTTAAGCCCCCAGTGCGGTTTTGCCAGCTGCGAAATCGGCAATAAGCTTACCGAAGAAGAGCAGTGGGCCAAGGTTGCCTTGGTGCAGGAGATTGCCCGCGAAGTTTGGGGCGAATAGCTCTTGGCCATCGACAGAGCGTCAGCAGCAGGGCCTGCAGGTTCACCTGCGGGCCCTGCTCATGTTCGGGAGGTCCAAGAGGGGTCCAAGAGGGACGGGTGCAGTTGGCCATTTGCATGGAGCATGTCAATCCCGAAGTGCTCCGGTGAATGGCCAACTGTCCCCGTCCCTCTTGGACCTCTTTTACAGCCGGATATCCGAGGCGGGCAGTTCATCGGCTACTTCGGTGATGTTCTTCCATAGGCGTTTAGGCATGAAACCGCGCCGCAACTCGGGGTTGTATCGGTCGGGTATGGCTACGGCATCGTAGAAACGCTTCCAGGCATCGGCCATTAAGGCTTCGTCGGCGGTTTCTTCGGGCAGGGTAAGCTCGTCGCTTTTCACCAGCGTCCAAGCACCCTTCTGGGAAACGCCAGCAAGATGGTGTACCTCGTCGAAGATGATGAACGGCTGCGTGTTGAAGCGGGCAGCGAACCAGTCCATAAGGATGGGCACCACATTCGCCTTGGGGTTGCAGGCAGCGAACCACACGCCGCCCTGCATTTCGCGGAAGCGCAGGAACTGCATCATGTAATGGCGCTCATTCATCACTGATTTGTGCAGCTTTACCAGCGGTTCCACGCAAGGGTGCGCCAACTGGCCCAGTACGTTGCCCCGTTCCTGCATGGCATAACGCACGAAGGTACAGATGTTTGTGCCTTTTCCCGGTTCGTCGGAAAGGAAGGCGATGCGGATGGCGTCGAACGTGCTGCCGCCACAGGTGCGACATATGCCGGCGCGCACGCGGTTTGCTATGGCGGGGCTGGTGGGTATGCTTGCAGGTTGCTGGCCCAACCGCAGTTGCAGGTTTTCCTTCGTGGCTATTTCGCTGGGAACCAGCTTGCGTCGATACGTTTCGAAGATGGCGCACAACAGCCCTTCCAAGGTGCTGTCGTAGATGAAGGCATATCCCGGGTTCGGGGCAGGGTAGCCTGGTGCTGGCGCAGGTGCACTGTGCTGCGAGACGTTGTTGGTGCCCATCAGGCGCACCAGCCAGGAAGCTCTTCGGCGGCGGTAGGCAGGTTCAGGCGTGTTGCGAAGGGCTCGGTTTTGCCCGAGGTGCTGGATGTGCCTAATGGACTGCCAAATGCACCTGTCCCTGTTGGACCTGCTGAAACATTCGGAACGCCGAACTCGAAGATGCTTGTTTGACCAGGCGCCACCTTGGCACTGCGCCTTCCATGGGCGCCGCCGTTTATGGGTGCGGCAAGTTTTGCCCGTAGTGTTTTCGGTTCGAATTCGCCCATGCTGCCTTGGTATTTCCCGGCGCAGGTTATGAAATAGCGGGCGCGTTTGAATGCGATGCCCAGCTTGCGCAACTCTGTCTCGCGCAGGCAGGTGGCCCGTCGGGCACGGATGATGTTGCGGGCACCGCGTGGCCCGATGCCCGGTACGCGCAGCAACGTTTCCAAGTTTGCCGTGTTCACTTCCACAGGGAAGCACTCGAGATGGTTCAAGGCCCAGTTCGCCTTCGGGTCTAGCTGTGGGTCTAAAAACGGGTGCGCTTCGTCTATCAGCTCGGCGGCATCGAACTTGTAGAAGCGCATCAGCCAGTCGGCCTGGTACAGGCGATGCTCGCGGTTCAGCTGCACTCCCGATTCCGGTAGGCGTTTGTCGGTGCTTATCGGTAAATACGCGCTGAAGAATACGCGTTTCAGCGAAAGCGTGCGGTACAGGGCGCTGGCCAGGTTCAATATCTGAAAATCGGATTCGGGCGTGGCGCCTATTATCATCTGCGTTGATTGCCCGGCAGGCGCGAAGGCGCGGGTTTTGCGTACAATGGGCGCTTGCGCATAGTAGGTGGTGTTCTTGCGCATAAGGGCACGGGTGTCACGGTCTTCGGCGATGGATCCTTTTATCTGCCGCATGGGTGCGACGATATTCTGCTTCGACTTGTCGGGTGCCAATAGCGCCAGGCTTTTTCGCGAAGGAAGCTCCATGTTCACGCTTAGGCGGTCGGCCAAATGCCCTAGTTCTTCAATAAGCTCGGGTGAAGTGCCGGGTACGGCTTTGGCGTGGATGTATCCGCGGAACTTGTACTCGTTTCGCAGGATGGAAAGCGCTTCTATCATTAGTTCCGTGGTGTAATCGGGGCTTTTGATAACGCCTGAACTGAGGAAAAGCCCTTCGATGTAGTTGCGGCGGTAAAAGCCCACGGTTAAGTCTGCCAATTCGCGTGGCTTGAACAGCGCACGGCGCACCTCGTTTTCGACGCGGTTCACGCAGTAGGCGCAGTTGTAGATGCATACGTTGGTCATAAGCACTTTTAGCAACGTGATGCAACGCCCATCAGGTGTGAAGCTATGACAGATGCCCGCATCGATGGTGTTGCCCAATTCGCCTGCCTTGGCATGACGGTTTATGCCCGATGAAGTGCAGGCAACATCGTACTTGGCCGCATCGGCCAGCACTTCCAGCTTTGTTGCAATATCCATACGTACATCCGTTCGCCGCTTTCCTCCAAAAGATTACGCGAACATTTGTACGGTGTCAATGGACCTCATCGCCGAAGAGGCGTTCTGGCTTCAGATGCGAAAGAGAGCAGCCAATTATCAGTCAGTACAGCCCGTTCTTCTCTGGCTAGTTGGCTATGTGGGAGCGCCTTATAGATAATAGGCAGGGGAAGCATTTGCGTGGATCAACGGAAGGCGTGCTGTGCGGCTTAATAAGAATAGAGTAGGGGTAATCGGCGGTTGGCGGGCAGCGTTTTTGCCTGCTTTAGCCGTGATCTCTCTTTATTTGGTTGTTTTACCTGGTTGCGTCGAACAAGGGCCTATAGAAGGTTCTGATAAAGCGGGCGAAAACACTGAGGTCATGGAAGTGAACGATACCCCTCAAGACCATCTTCCCGTACTGAATTCAAAGGCTTTGTCCGAGCTGAAGGGAACCCCAGAAGGAATGAGCGGAGGCTTGATGTCTCATCAATGGGAGGTGAGTGGCCAGGTGGTTGCGTGTGACGAGGAAAGCGGCGCCGTTGCCGTATCCGTCGACAGCGACAACGATTACGCCCAGTATTTGAACAGCCCGATTCTGGTTTCCGCTGGGAACGAGGCAGGATTTGCCGTGGGAGATGGGGTCGTTATAACGTTCCTGCCTCCTGGCAGCGAAGAAACCGTTTTGCATCCAAGCAACCTGGTGAAAAGCCAGTAAAAGAAAAAGGGGAACCGCAGGTAAACTGCGATTCCCCTTTTTGGACGCATGCATGCGTGGTGCTCGCTAATCCTCTTCGGTGGGTTCGGGGAGGAAGGCGCGGGCGTTGTAGGCGGAAATGCCCACGGTTGCGGAGTTGTGCAGCAGCGAAGATGCTTGCGGCGTAATGATGCCGCCGATGCCCAACGCCAACAGCAGCGTGTTGAACCCGATGGTGACGCGATAACCCTGAGCCATGCGCTTTTCCAGGATGCAAGAAAGTTTGCGCAGCTCAACCAGCGAATGCAAATCATCGGAAACCAACGATATGTCGGCCGCTTCACGCGCAACGGCACTGCCGGAGCTCATGGCGATGCTCACATGCGCAGCTGCCAGGGCGGGCGAATCGTTCACGCCGTCGCCTACCATAACCACGCGGTGACCTTCGGCTTGCAGCTGTTCCACAATCTCGTGCTTGTGCTCGGGCAGAAGGTCGGCCTTGAACTCGGAAATGCCGGTTTTCGCGGCAATGCGGCGGGCGGAACGCTCGTTGTCGCCGGTAAGCATGATTACGCGCTTGAAGCCGGCTTCCTTCAGTTCGTCCATCACTTCGGCAACGTTTTCCTTCAGCGGGTCTTCGATGTACAGAACGCCCCACAAAACGTTGTCTACCGCCAGGAACAAAGGCGAAGTGCCACAGGCCTTCTCATGGATGGCCTCAAGCTCGGCAGGAGCAATGGGCACATGTTCGTCTTCCACCACGAAGTGCTCGGAACCGATCACGCAGCGCTTGCCGTTGATGCTGGAGGCAATGCCGTGGGCAACTACGTACTCCACTTCAGCGTGGCGCTCGCGGTGCTCCAGCCCTCGCTTCATGGCTTCGTTCACCACGGCGCGCGCAACGGGGTGGGGGAAGTGCTCCTCCAGGCAGGCAGCCAGGCGAAGCACCTCTTCAGCGGGCATTTCGTTGTAGCTGGTTACCTCGCGCACCGAAGGCGTTGCCTGGGTAAGCGTGCCCGTTTTGTCGAACACGATAACGTCGGCTTCGGCCATGTGCTTGAAGTAGCGCGAGCCCTTCACCGTGAAGCCGCGCTTGGCGCTTTCGCTTTGCGCCGCCATAACGGCGATGCTGCCGGAAAGGCGCAGCGCGCAGGAGTAATCCACCATAAGCGCGGCGGCCGTTTTGGTGAGGTTGCGCGTGGTAAGCGCCACGATGCCTGCCAGAAGGAAGTTCCACGGCACCAGTTTGTCGGCCATGGCTTCGATGTGCTTCTGGTCGGACGATTTCAGTGCCTCGGACTGCTCTACCATCGAAACGATGGAGCGCAGCTTGCTTTCCTCGGGGTTGCCGGAAACGCGGATGAATATCTCGCCTTCCTCAACCGTGGTGCCAGCATACACGGTGTCGCCCTTCTTGCGCACGATGGCCAGCGGCTCGCCAGTAAGCGAGCTCTGGTTCACGCCTGCTTCGCCGGAGATTACCTCGCCGTCGGCGGGAACCTGACAGCCCAGGCGCACCACCACCGTGTCGCCGCGCTTGATTTCGGCAATGCCCACCTGGCGCTCGATGTCGCCTTCCACTACGGTTGCGGTGCTGGGAATATCCAGAAGCGAGCGAACCAGGCTGCTTTCACTGCGGCGCTGGGTGTAATCTTCCAGGATTTCGCCCACCTTCAAAAGGAAGATGGTGCTGCCAGCGGTTGCCGGCTTGCCCTGGATGAAGCCCATGGCAATGGCCGCGCCGTCCAAAACGGGCACGTCAAGACGGCCATGGCGCAGAGAATCGAGCGCTGCTTTCCAGAACGGGATAGCAGAAATGATGGTCCATGCGGTGCGCAGCGGTGCTGGAAGGAACCAGCGGCGCATAGCGCGGAACACGATCATGTTGGCAATCTGCGTGAACAGATGACGCGGACGCGGTGCCAGCATAAGCGAGTTTTCGGGCTCCCAGGTTTTAACCTCCTTGTACGTAAGCGCTTTGAGCTTGCTTACGACGGTGGTGCGTGCCAAGGCAAGCTCGGCTTTGCCGGTTCCCTCGAAGGCTACGGAAAGCGAGCCTGCCTTTGGGTAGGCAACGCATTTGGTTACGCAGGGGAGCGTCAAAAACGTTTCCTCGAGCGCGATCGCATCATGCTCAGGGATTTTCCCCTGAAGATCGAATCGGATCCTTCCGGGGATCTCGTGTTTGATCGCGAAACGCATGGCTATTACTTGCCTTCTGCTTCCTGGGCTTCGGCGAGTTCCTTGGCAGCCTCTTCCTCAGTTTCTTCTGCACCCTTGTCGTAGCCAGCTTCAGCGAGGATGTCGTCGAGCTCCGCCTTCGCCTCGTCGACGATGGATTCAGCTTCTTCCTTGACCTTCAAGCCCTGGGCAACGGTTGCTACAGCCGCCTTGCGTACTGGTTCGCTTTTCAGTGCCTTGACACCGAGGGTTCCCAGCAAAAAGCCTGCTCCTACGAGAATTCCATGATTCATTGCGTCCTCCTTAGAACTGCTTTTGTATGGTGAAAGTTCACCACCCATAACGTTCAAAGCTTACCATTGCAAACATCGTCTGGTTAAAAAAGTTTTGCCAGTGTTAACGGAAGTGCAAGGCGACAATTCGAGGCAGATGCAACCAAGCTCATAAGGTGTATGATCCCGACTTGAAACGCGCTGTGTTGTGGGCTCGGTTAAAAGGAGAGATCCCAATGCGATAATGCGCTGTTCGCAAGGGTGGCATTCGGTCGATAAGGGGCGACTATCGCATCATCGGAGGCGAACCATCGGGCCATTCGCTGTTTGCGGGCAACGACCTTTGCGTTTTTCGATCAATGCCATTCACGAAGGGCGCATGGCTGTTGTCGATGGTCTATTTAGCAGGCGCTAAACCAATGAGTAACGGAGAACGCTCTGCGCGTCCTCTTCTCTGCTTATTTGACCTTTGTCGGCAAGATATTCAAGATACGAAAACGTCATGGCTATGCGTCGCACGCGCATGCCGAACTCCAGCTCGTCGAACGCCCCATGAGAGTGCTGCGCAGAGGCGGCAACCTCTTTCGCTGTTGCGACCTTTAGTTGAGACATGATTTCCATTCGCTTGGCCAGTGGTTTTTTGAACTTGCCAATCATGTATTCGTAGAACGCATCGATGCGAGCTGCTCCATAGAGCGGTTCGTGATGGGACATGAACACCGTTTCGAAGTCCATCGCCTTTAGGCGGGGGAATGTGCTCAGGAAGCGGTCAAGCAAGTGGTCGTTGCGCCCAAACTGAACAAGGGAGGGCGCGGCGTCTACCACGTGGTCGCCACTGAACAATATCTTTTTTCGTGCGTCGCCAAAGCACAGGTGCTCAGGTGCGTGACCGGGTGTTTCGATTGCGGAAATGGCCCAATCGCCAACCGATATGGTATCGCCATCATGAAGGATGCTGGCGTGGGGCGTGGAAGGTTGCTGCACCTGCATGATGTACAGCAGCGTGTCGCGAAATTCCTCCCAGCAGGTGTCCAGTGCTTCGGGCCATCCGATCGCGCGTGCGTAATCGCGGCAAAACTCTTCATTCACCTGGGGCAAGGCGCCATGGTATACCGTGCGTCCTTCTTGGCTCAAAAAATAAGAGAGGTTGCCTACGTGGTCGGCGTGAAAATGAGTTATAGCAACATCGGTATTGCTCCAGGGCACTTCGGCTCGTCGAAGCATGGCATCGAGGTGTTCTGTTCCAGTGAGCTGGGGGTGGCCGAGGTCGATGAACAAGCCTTGTTTGCCACGTTCAAAAAGCAGATATCGATCAATACGATCGGCAAAGTAGAAATTCTTGACATCGAATACGGCATGCAAGAGTCCGGGCACTGGTTCTTCCAGGGAAACCATTTCGTACGTCACATCGCCGAGCATATCGTCAAAACCGCTTTTGTCTGCGGTTGAGCTGCTGAATGTATCGGCTTTCGCTGTTGGCTGAATCGTGGGGCTGGGTTGCGCTGGGCTCTGTGACATGGGGGGTTCCTTTCATCATTCCTATGATACGGGCCAGGGCCCTGTTTTGCGCATGGATTGTCGTTATTCGCTCGCGAGTGGCCAATTGCTTGCCATAGCTTCGGCCGGCGCCTCAATTTATCTGCGGATTAGTGTTTCGTCTCGCTGCCGCAACAACTTTTCGCGCGATTTTGCAAGAAAATTGCGATTGCGGACGATTCGAGCTCGTAAGGTTGGGGTTTT
>OGQV01000874.1_pt1 | contig 25514 bp, 39 predicted proteins | sample 1553311 | NCBI WGS metagenome assembly OGQV01 (sample SAMEA2579976, study PRJEB22360) | human gut metagenome
ATCTTCACCTGCTTGATTGCGTCCCTGATGTTGCTCTCAAACGCGTTCAAGAACGTGCTGTTCAGTAAGCTGTGGATGGTGCTGTTCTCCAGATTGTTATCATCCGAGCTGTGCCATCGTGTGGTCTCGAAGATGTCCTTCATCAGCAACCAAGTGCCGTCGCAGGATTCGTCATACATGGAGCTCGGCTTGCCCTGATGGACGACCAAGAATTCTTTCGCTGTACCGCCTACTTTTAGTTTGACAATACTGCCGACGGCCTTGGTACCGAGTTTTGCATTTGCCATCTTCGCGCCTCCTTAGCCGTACACCCAGTTGATCGCGTAGTTCTCGGTGGGCGTGGTCTCTGTCGCAACCAGCGTCTGCTTGACAATGTTGCCGGATGCGATGTAGTCGCTGCCGCGCATCGCCGCAACAAGCCCGCCCGAGCCATTGCCCTTGATGAGAGAGGTGGTGGAGGGGACATTGACGGGGCCTGCGGGGCCCTGCGGGCCGGTCGCACCGGTCTCGCCTTTCTCGCCCTGCTCGCCCTTTTCGCCCTGGTCTCCCTTGGGGCCTTTGATGTTGACCGTCGCGGGGTTGCTGAGGCCGCCGTCGTTCGTCCAACTCAGGTCTCCCACCGCGGACACAGCAGGGGTAAAGGTCGCGCCTTTTGCGCCGTCCGCACCTTTCGCGCCATCCGCCCCGGCAGGGCCCTGCGGGCCCGTCAGGCCTTGCGGGCCGGTTTCACCTTGCGGACCAGTTTTGCCCTGCGGGCCCTGTTCCCCCTGCGGACCCCTTGGCCCCTCTGGTCCGGTATCTCCCTTCGCGCCGTCAGTGCCGGCAGGCCCCCGTGCGCCCGTGTCGCCCTTCGGTCCCTTGAGGTTCACGGTCTGCGGATTCGCCTTGCCGCCGTCGTTCGTCCACGACAGGTCGCCGTCGTCGCTCATTCTCGGCGTGAACGTCACGCCGTCACGTCCGTTTGTCCCGTCCTTACCCGGCGCACCGTCTGCGCCGTCTTTCCCGGGCAGGCCGTCCGCGCCCTTTGCGCCGTCCTTGCCGGGGGCTCCATCCGCCCCGGCAGGGCCTTGAGGGCCAGTCTCGCCGGGATCGCCTTTCGGGCCCTGCGGACCCTCAGGCCCCGTGTCACCTTTCGCGCCCTGTAGCGGGCCGTTGTTGACGAACTCTCCGGTAATGCCGTCGAAAATGTAGATGTCGTAGGGCTCTGCCGTGCCCACGCCGTAGGCATCGCCTGCCGCTGCGGTCGCTTTCTGCGCGGCATCCAGCGCAGCCTTCGTGCCGTAGTAGCCCAGCACCTTGAAGCCGCTGCCGGTCTCCCCCTTGGGGCCTGCGGGGCCCTGTTCGCCTCGCGGGCCGGTCTGCCCCTGCGGTCCCTGTTCGCCCTGCGGGCCGCGCGGACCTTCGGGGCCGGTCGGTCCGGTCGCGCCGGTGTCACCTTTTTCTCCTTGGGGGCCGGTATTGCCCTTGTCGCCTTTCAGCGCGGCGAGCTGTGCCGCCGTGAAGTCGGAATAGGTAAAGGCATCGCCCTTGTCTCCCTTTGCACCCTGCGGGCCAGCGGGGCCGGTCTCGCCTTGAATGCCCTGCTCTCCCTGTGGGCCGCGCGGGCCGGTTTCACCTTTGGGGCCCTGCGGCCCCGTCGCGCCGGTCGCGCCGGTATCACCTTTGGGGCCCTGCGCACCTGTCGCGCCCGTGTCGCCCTTCGGGCCGGTTGCACCGGTGTCTCCCTTCAGGCCCTGCGCGCCGGTATCTCCCTTGGGCCCGACCTCGCCCTGCGGCCCGGTCGCGGCAACGCCCGTGTCGGCAAAAGCGCCCGCCGCGGCGTCCCACTTGAACCAGTTGCCCGTGGTCTCGTCGACGTATGGCATCTTGGAAACCGCCGTCTCCGCATCCGCCGCCGCCTGCAAAACCTCATCGACCCAGCTTTGGTAGCCCGGAGGCGGTGTTTCGCCGCTGTCTTCCAGCGTTTCGCGCACGCGCGTCTTGTATATCTGGCTCTTTACGATAGTATCGCCCACGGTATAGCGCAGCTCTGCCGCGCCCTCACCAGCAACCGCCGTATCAACGCTCGATACCAGCCACACGAGCGCGCCGTTATCTTCCGTCACCGTCACGGGATACGGCTGCGCATCGCCGTTTCGCTGCACGATCAGGCTCGCCACGCCATCGCCATAGCCCTCGCGCCACTTTCCCAGCACGTCAAAGACGACCTTGCGCGCCTGATTCTCGCCCCTGCGCCCGAGCTTGATCTCTTCGAGCGCGTAAGCATTTTCAATAACCATGTTGTCACCTCTCTTATGGAAAACGGCGCAGCAAGAGCGACTTTTTCGTCCCTTGCTGCGCCGTGTCGCAACTCATTTTTCGTGTCTCGCGGTCGTATTCACTTACGCGTTGTGGGCCTTCGCGCTCTCAACGTAGTCGCTGCTCATCGTCTGGATGAGATTTGCGGTCGAGGCATCCTGTCTCATCTGGTTCTGGATGGCCCATAGGAACTTTCTCTTGACCTGTACGGTCACGCCGCGCTGGATCAGGCAGCTTTCGCCGTTCACGCACACCAGCAGGTCATCCTTGTACTTGCCGCTGTCCTTGAACAGGCGGACGCTGACGTACTCCTCGCCTGCGCGGTCGGCGTTCACAGCCGCAACGGCGTTCTTTGCTTCGCTCATCGGTCTTTCCTCCGTTTCAGTGTCGGGGGCGGCGTTCACAGCCGCCCCCTTGGTGGTTAGGTCAGCGGGGTTTCATCGAACGTGGAAGTCGTTTCCACGCGAATCATATACGCCTCAACCAGACGTTCAGCGACCTTGGTTGCCTTCCAGCCGACGGTTGCACGCTGGTTCAGCGGGTCAGCCGTACCGGCAGAGCCGAGCGGCTTGACGATGTGCTCAAGGCCACCGCCGGTCAGCTCGGTCGTGCCGTAAGCCTCCGCGCCCATGATGAGGGTGGAATAGACGTTGCGGCCCTTCGCACCGGCTTCGCCCGGATAGATGGCGGTCGACGCCGTCGGGGTGGTAGCAGGCGCTTCTTTCAGCGTGATCGTTGCGCTTCCAGCAGACGCAGCCGAAGCGCTCTCGATCTCAAGGAGCGCACCGCCGATGACGACTTCACGGCCAGCCAGCTTTGCGGCGTCAGCAGTGGTGATGGCCTCGTTTACGGTCAGGACCTTGCCGGATGCGCTCTTGACGGTCAGGTCGCGTGCGCCCTCGGTCAGGTCGTCCGCGTGGAACACCTTCGCTTCGGTCGTCTCGATGAAGCGGACGCCCGCGATCTTGCCGATCTCATCGTCGTAGATGTTGCTGGTGTCCTTATACTCGTGCGGGCGCTTCCAATCAGGGTCATCCTGAATGTCGTAGGAACAGTCAGGGTGAATGATGGCCCAGTAGGAGCCCTCATAGCGCGGGGCGTTCATGGTTTTCAGGAAGCGAACCGCCTTGCGGACGGCACGCACCGTGAAATAGTGGTTGCCCGTGGTCTCGCCGCCAACAAGCAGATGGCGACCCGTCACCTGACCTTCGCCGTACTGGACGTTAGAGCCTCCGTTGATGACCTCGCGGGTGATGGTGTCGAGCGTGCGGCCCGCCTGAGAGCCGAGCAGCACCGTCGCTTCCTGCAGGTTATTGTCGATGGCGGTCAGGTCGAGAATATCGGAAATCTCGACGAAATCGCCGTACTGGTCGACCTGCGCGGTCAGCGTGGTCATGGACAGCTTACGGCCCTTGGGCGTAACGCCTTCGGTGATGGGCGTCAAGGCCTTGGGCAGCGGATCATACTTGCGGAACTCGATTTCCTTGCCCTTGCCCTTGGGGATGTTGCGCTTCTGCGCGAAACGGTCATGCACCAGCTCAGGTTCGGCGTTGTCGATCAGAGTGTCGCAGTAGTAGGTCTTCATCTCGCCCGAGAGACCGGCATCGGTCGTCACGTTCGTCTGGCCCTCAAACAGGCTCAGAATAACGGGCAGAATGAAAATGTCTTTGAACTTCTTCATAGAGTTTTGTCTCCCTTCTTGCAGTCGGTAAATTAGGCGGGCATCAGAATACGATGCGCTCGCCGCGCCGCACGCGCCTTGCGATCTCTGCGCGGTCGGCCTTCGTGAATTTGCTCGGATCACTCTTAACGATGACCCCCGGCTGGGAAGTGGTTCCGTTCTCGTTTGGGCGCATTCCTTTCGCGCGGACGTTATCCATCACGCGCTTTTCCATCTCCGCCGCAGCTTTCGCTGCGCTGCGAGCCTGAATGTCGCCTAAATGGGATACCTCGTAAGCGTCTTTTACAGGAACGCCAGCACGCAGCATCGCAATGAAGCGCGGATTCTCCGCGACTTCGCGCTTGAGGTCGAACTCAGGGTACTCGCCCGGTGCGTCCGCCGTGCCGACCAGCTCGCTCGCCTGACGGATCCAGTCGTTATAAGTCTCGTCGGCTTTCTGCTGGCGCCGTCTGTCTTCTTCCTGACGTTTGAGCGCTTCGTTTTCCTGCTGCATCCGCGCATACTCGCGGTACTGTTCAACGCTCATGCCCATGCTCTCCGCTTCCGCATTGTAGAGCACGCTATTGAGCGCCGCATCGCCCTCAAAAGCCGCACGCAGCTTACTCATATCGCCGTCCGACACGCCATAATGGCGCATCAGTGTGTCGATAATGGGCTGCGAATCGGCGATTTTCTGGTCTTTGGCCTTCTCTTCGCCAAATCTGCGGTTGATGATGCGCTGCGTCTCCGCAGTGTACACGTCCTTGTATTTGCCGTTTACGAGGTCAAGGAACTCCTTTTTCAGGTCTTCCCCGCCTTTTTCCGCAGCCCCGGCGTCGCGCTGCTGCATCTTCGCGCCCTCGCCCTTCGGCTCTCCAGAAGAGGTCCCCGTATCGTCAGGTGTCTCCTGCTTGCCGAACACGACGTTGGCGTATTCGCCCGTTTTGCCCTTCCGGGTGGGAGAAGAGCTTGCGTTTGTGGTATCGCCCTGTGCGCTCGCGCCTCCCTCAGCGCCGCCCGATGCACCGGCAGCGGCCCCCGCAGCGGCAGCGCCGCCGTCAAAGAGGCTCAGGATCACGCGAAGCGTGGTTTTGAGGTTCATGGTATCCCTCCTGCTTGTCAAATCGCGGATATTCGGCCCTCCGTGTAGGCCGTGCAGCGCTTCCCATTGCCCGCAGGGGAGGGGGAGAGCGGCGAAAAGATGAAGAAAAACGCCGCCCCTCCCTCGCGGGCGTATGAATAGGAGGAAGCCACTCGCACGCCTAAAGCGTAACATGCGGCTTCCTCCGTCTCACCACGGGCGAGAAAAAATTTTTAATTTTCTTCTATGCACGCGCAGATCGCGTCCGGCCTCGTGACCTCAAGCTGCTTGAGCCCGATGCAGGCCGCAAGAAATGCCGCCTCAATGCGCTCATCGCCGCCGCAGTGGATAAGGAAGCGCGGCGCACCCTCGTCTATCTCGAAGCCATAGACCTCGCACTCTCCCTCGGCTTCCATGTTCTTCACATAGCCACCGAAAGCGTACATCACGCCAGTAATGTAGTTGCAGCATTTTTCGTCCGACGAATGGCCCTCGCACAGTATCATGTAGCGGCCGATTTCGTGCTCGATGTGAACCATCGTCATGCACTTACACCCCCGGCATCGCCGCGCTGCTGCCCGTGTCCATGTTCGGCTTAGACTGTTCGGCAAGCTTCTGCATGTACGGTGTCTGCGCGTTCTGTGCGTCGGCGTTCTTGCTCTCAATTCCGCCGCTGCTGCCGCTCTTGCGGGTCGTGCCACCGCTCTGCGTGCCGCCAGTCATTCCGATGCCCATGTCCTGTCCCGTAAGCTGCTGGATAACCGTGAGCGCCTTTTGCAGATGATCGCTCTGCTGCTGCACGACGTTGTAGAGCGTCGCGCCTTTGTTGACCTGGCTCTTGATCTTGTCGATCCCTTCGAAGTCCATCATGTCGAGCGCAATCATGCTTTCCTGTGCCCTGTCTGGGGAGAAGAACCCAAGCGAATACAGCTCTTTCGCCCGCTCGTTCTGTTCTGCGCGGGAGAATGGGTTTTTCTTCTGCGCCTTGATCTTGATGTCAAAGACCGGTCTGCGGAACAGGTCATTGCCGAGGCTATCCACGCCCGTCACCTGATCGCCCAGCTCGTTCACGCCGATCTGCGCATACTCGTAGGGCATTTCATTTGTGATGCGGAAAGTGCGCGCTGCGTCGTAGAACTGCCGCATGCGCTCGATGCACAGCTTCACGATCTTCGCCTGCGCGCGGTAGCACGCCGAAATCATATCGCGGCTTGCCTTGTTGCCCGCCTCCTGCAATGCAGAAATAGCCGCCGCAGCCGTCGCCCCGCTGGATGTTCCGCCGTTGGACACGTCACGGTTTGAGCTCGTTTCCTTCATCTCGTCGATCTTCATCTGCACGATATTCGCGTAGATGGAATCGAGCGGGCGCGTCGTTACCTCGCGGAGCCTGCTCTCGTCGATCTGGCCGGACACGTGGATGATCGGCTTGCGCCAATCAAGGAACTCTTCTTCGTTGATATTCAGGCTTTCACTCGCGAAATACCGGCGCTTGCTGCCCATCATTGAAGTTTCGAGGATGTTTCCCCACAGTTTGTCGATGTAGAGCTGCGGATCCTTTGCAATGGCCGTATACCCAAACCCCGCAGGTGTGCCCTTTTCGGGGAATAGCACATCGAACACGAACGGATATTCGCCATCTTCGTAGAAACCGCCCTCCGCATATTCGGGGTCATTTTCGCTGGCGTAGATGATATGCTCCTCGTCGATGAACTTCGCGTAGTGCAGCACCGTTCGCCCGTCTGCGGTCTTCTTGCGGTAATACCAGTCAATCACGGCGACCTTGTTGCTCGTGTCCACCGTGTCATCGTACTCGTATTTCGCCGTTTCAATGCTGCTGCCGCTGAGCTTATCCGCAAACTGCGGGTATTCGTCCTCGATGATGTCGCGGTCGACGAGCGCCACCGTAAACACGTTGCGGCTCTTCTGGATGTCCTCAATACCCGGCTCCCAAAAGATATTCAGCGGGTCAATGCCCTCGATAGCGATGTCGCCGAGCCCGTTGTCTTTCTCTTTGTCCCAGAACACGCCGTAGATCGCCACACCGTGTTTGAGCTTTTCCCACCACTCGAAGCTGTATGTGCTGTCAAATTCGTTGTATTCCATGATGACCGGCAGCACGGACGAGAGCGTCTGCGCGCTTTCCTCGTCGCTCTGCTCGCGAGGCAGGCATACGGGCTCGGGGTAGTTGTCCATCGCGTCGGCGTGCTTATTCATGATCGAGTTAAACAGCCACGCACTCGCAGGCTCGGGAGATTCCCCCGCGTCTTTCGTCCCGCGTCGGATATCCTCCCAATGCCGCAGCTTCCACCAGCGCTCCTCGCTGATGATACGGTTCTCGAAGTTGCTCTTGCCCTGCTTGTACTTTTGCAGCGTTTCTACGGCGTCACCGATCTCCTTGCTGCCGATGGCTGCGCCGCTGTTCATCGCCGCGTCGCTGTCGCGGAATGCTCCCACAAGCGGCGCTTCTGCCTTTGCATCCAACATCGCAGCAGCGCCAGCCGCGTCGGCCTGCTGCTGCGTCTGCGGGAATTTTCTCGTTCCTGCCATGTCTTCCCCTCCTGTCAGTTGTGTTGGAACCACGCATATTTGTCGTAGCTCGGCGTATTGATGTCCAGCGGGTCGTACAAGACCGGCTTCGGCGGCTTATTTACCCGCGCCGCAATGGGATTCTCCATACACACATAGCGTGTCATGTCGTAGATATGATCCTCCTGCTCGGTGTTCACGTCCTCAACGTCCTTTTCGTCGTAGACGAGGTTTGGCACCGTGCGGATGAAATTCTTGCACGTATCGAAGATATACAGCATCGGAACGCCGCTCTCATCGAACGCGAATCGGTTGTGCAGCTGCATCTTTCCGTCGATGCGGGCGTTATCCCCCTTCTCGAAGTAGACGCGCTCGCGCTCAAAGAGCGAACCGATACTCTCCGTGCCCTGCGTGCCCCAGATGGCGGGGTCACCCACACGGAAGATGTGCCGCCCCTTAAGATTCGGGTCTTCGTCCTCGATACGCTTCATCTCGCGGGCTACCGCCGTCGGTTCCATCTTCACGCCCTCGTTCGGCGTGCCCGTGCAGCCGTAATATTCCCGGATGTGGTAGAGCCGCCTATCTTGGTCGACCGCGAACCAGCCGATGGCGAACGGCCTTGAATAGCCCCAGTCCATTGCGCACCAGATCGGCCACTCCTTCGGCACCTGAAACGGCGCGATGACGTGCGTATGGATGCGGTCGCGGTAGTGTTCGCTGTCATTGCGCCACTCGGTAAACACCTGCCCGGAGAACGTATCCCAGTCGCCGTAGAGCAGTGCTTTCTTCTCCGCCTCCGGCATCGACGCAAGGCGCGTCAAATAGCTGTCGTCGTTCTTGAGCAGTATCTTATTGTCGAATACCGTGCTCGGCACAAAGATGCGGCTCTTCTGCCGATGTTCTTCGTGCCCATCTGGAAAGCGCACGACGGCATCCTCGCGGATGGTCCTCATCGGCGGCGCTGCCGTGATGAAACGTTCCTTGACCCATCCGTGCCCCACACCGCCGGGGTTCGCCGTGCTGCGGATATACACCCGCGTCCCCGGCCCGTTCGGTCGGTTGCGGGAAAAGAGGTAGCTGTATTCTTCCCATGTAAAGTGGGTCAGCTCGTCGAATGCGATAAAGTCATACGCCTGCCCCTGATACTTGATCTTGTCCTTTGCGTACTGCATCGAACCGAAGATGATTTTCGCACCACTTGGGAATGTCCATGTGTGGCTGCTGCCGTTATAGCGCGCGCCCGGATAGATACGCGGGTAGTAGTTCAGCGTCTTGTCAATGAGCTCGGCAAGCTGCGGGAAGGTCTTTCGCAGGATGATCGCCTTGTAATACGGGATATTCACCTGCCGCAATGCTTCGATGACCAACGCATCGGATTTTCCCCCGCCTAACCGGCTGCGCCGCCGTATAGAGCCTCGTCCTCCCAGCGGCTCATAAAGAGTGCCTGTTTGGGCTGCGGCTTCCATACCACGCTACGCTTCGCCATTCGCATCACCTCCCGCGTACTGAGGAACAGGCATTACAGCGGGCAGCTCTGCCACGCCGCACACGCTTTCTCCACCGTCGTCCTTCTTCTCGTCATTTGCCCAGCGGAAGTTGTATTTCAGGCTGAATTCCGCGCCACGCTGACTGGCTCGGTCGAAGAGCCGTTCCTCGGCATAAGCCTCGATGCGGGCCTTCGCGCGCGTAACCGTGTCAACGAATCCTTTCTTTGCCTGATAGTTCAGCAGCGCTTGCCTGCTCGTAAACCCCAGCGCAAGCGCGAGCCCTGTCACCGTCGGCGGGCGCTGATGAATGATAAACGGCTGCCCTAATTTGTCGAGGATCGGCATCCCATCGTCCCCGATGATCGGCTCGCCCTTGCAATCCTCGAAGTATTGGTCAATGACAGCCTGCATTTCTTCGACCGTCGCATATTTTGGATGACACCCCGCTTTTGCCATGCCGCCACCGCCTTTCTTTTTTATGCTGCAAGCCCCCCGCCCCCGGCCTTATCGCGCAGCATTCTTATCCCCGCTCGGGGAACCGAGCTTCCTATTTCCGACGGTAACACGCCATCTTTTATTTCTCACCACGGGCGCGGAAACTTTCTTTCTCCTTTCTGTGCTCTCCTCTGTATAGTTACATACACACAACATAGATACATGCTACGTATAGCACCCTCTCCCGAAAGAAAAGAAATATAAAAGAAAAGAAAGAGGTTCTCCCTCACTGTAAAAAGAGAAGCAGGGCTTTCGCCCTGCCTCTTCTTATGCCATTTTGAGCTTTCTCTTGAGCCACGCCCGCAGGTTGCGCCACGGGTGGGATTCTGCGTAATTGGCGCGTTGCTCAGCGTTGTATTTTCTATTACGCATTACATTAAGGGCCTCTTGCTTAAAAGCGCACTCATCATTCGCCCGCCCCAGCGCCGCCTCAGTGTCAGCAAGCTTGTTTTGCAGCGCATCCGCGTCCGCTTTCAGCTTCTCGATCTCGTTGGCCTTGTTGATGGCCTCGCCGTTCATCTGGTCGATCTGCTCGGTCAGGGCGGCGTTTACCCGCTTTAATTCCTGCGCTTCTGCCTGCGCGTCCTCCACCATCTTCGCCATCTGGTCTTTGGTGTACTTCTTTACATTGATGCTCATAATTTGGCTCCTTTCATTCGTAGTTGTTCTTCCCGTCCCCGGTCGCTCACGATGCTCACGACCTTTACGTCGCCGTATCGCTCAATGTCCATGGCGATTCGCTCCTTGATGCCCTGCGCGTCAGCGGCGGGGACGTTGGCTTTAATCGTGATCGTCAGCATTTGCGCCCTCCTTCGGCTTTCCGTATGCGCAGAAGAAATCTTCCGGCACAATGCTATCTACGAGCGGCCCGTAACCACAGCACAGTCCACCGATATCCTCCCAGCTGTGCTTGCACCCCTTGCACCGCACCACCGGGGCAACGTCAGCGGTGGGAAGTTCATAAAGATATTCTGCGAACTCTTCTGGCGTCAGAAGCGTGAAAGGCGGACTATCCGCCTTACCAGCGTCAAAATTATTAAATGCTTTTACAGCCGCTTCGAGCTCAATGAATTCAGGCATGGTCAGCACCTCCGCCCATCTTTTTTCTCCGTTGTTTCAGCTCCTCCAAAAATGCAAGCAGCTCCTTATGGTCTCGTTTGCACTCCTCACACTCAAAATCATGATTGTCTACAAGTTCCTTATGAGCGTGGTGAAGCATAAAGCCAAACCCACTATAGGGATGTTCTCTATATGCCTCATCATGCAGATTCCCTTCGTCATCGCACAGAACAAGGCTAACTTTACCACCGCAGAACGGGCAGGATTTTAATTCAAACATCTTCCATCACCTCCACATAGCACCAGCTCTGGGGCGGGTGTTTTATTTCCCGATCAAATATGCACCGGTTGCAAGCGCTTGCCCGAGTTTCATCGCACTTTTCGCAATCGCGTATTCTACCAAATTCACTTAGCTCACGCGGCTCATCGTAAATTTTCAGGTCTGAGATGTGCCAACCATAGAGATCGGCGTGGCTTCCGTATAGCTTCAGCTCAATTTCGGACAGGCAAGTGTCTCTAAGCTCCTCCTCGTATATGCCATACCAGCCATCCGCGCAATCTCTGGCACCATTCAATTCGGGATGGTTACGCTGTACAAATGGATATGTGTCAATACGGTCGCACGTAAATTCTCCGACAACCTTGACGTTCATAATTTTCCGCTTGTAAACAATGCTTCCATCAATATTTTTGCAGTAAGGCTTTTGGGGCGTCCGAACCGTTTTTCCACTGGTGCAGTAGATATAACACTTAAACGGCGTGTCCAACTTTGGCCGCGTCTTGCGCACCTCAATCGTCTTATTGCCGTTGACGATCTTCTCGCACCACTTCGGGTGGATGCTCAGCATAACAGCTTTACTCATTCTTCATCGCCTCCAATGCCGCTTTGGCCTCCTCGCGGGTGAGGAATACGGTCTTGCCGATTTCATCAACCGGTACGCCAAAAATGGATTTATCAACAAACCCGGCTACGATATCCCATTCAATGAATGTACAAAACAATTCCACGCGAATTGCCTTTACTCGGTATTCGCTTATGGTTTTTCGACTTGTAACCTCATACACCGTATCGCCCGCCTTGCACGGCAGCACCACCAGCCGCCCGTCCTTGTCGGCCTCGGCAAGTTCGCGCAGACGGGTATAGCTGCAAAGGCTTTCCAAATCAGCAAGACGCATGAGCTTCAGCACGATCTCGTCCGCCTTATCTTTCGGTAGAACTTCTTCCGGTTCACACGCGCTGTCCTCGTAATCGGCCAACCGTTCAACACATCTTTGTCTAAAAGCACTTTGCGCTATTTTGTCTGGGCCAGAATCATCATCAAAGTAACAACTTGCAGGATAATTATAAGTAGGAGCCCCACTGGATAAACGCTTAGTCAGTCGTTCCATCACTCCACCTCCCTAAAACTTAAAGCTCTTTCTGAGCTTCTTCCCGTTGAAATCGGCCTCCTCACAGATTTCTACAATGTGCTGGCACAGGGCGGGAGGAATCTTTGACCTTTCCATACTGTTCTTCAGCGCACTTGTTCCACCACGGGGAAGGATGATACCCATTTGCTTTGCCTTCCTGATGGTCGCCCCTCTTGGGCTTCTTTCGTGGCACGGATCACCGTTTTTGCAAATCGGCTTAAACTGCGGATCAGGATGGTTTGTCCAGATGTCAGTTGGCTTCATTCTTGTGTCACCATACTGGCAGTATGTAACCGTGTAACGGGGAAGCCCCTGCATCCAGGTCATCTTTCTCATGCCACCACGGGGATTTTCGATGAAGTAAAACTTCGGTTTCAGCTCACGGATAAGCTGTAAAACATGCTGATCGACTGCATCGCAGAATCTCGCATAATCGCTGACAGGATCAAGATTGCCGGTAACGGAGTTCTTGCGCCTGTGATGGCTGATTGCCGCAATGCTGAATGTCGTGCAGTCCGGGCTTGCCCATATAACATCCGGTCTGCCGAACCGCTGAATGATGTCATCAGCCTTGACCGTCATGATGTCGGCATACAGGTCAATGTTTTCAAAGTGCTTGTCCCACTCGACAGAAAACACTTCGTGACCGTGGGCTTCAAACGCCTTGCCGATGCTTCGCGTCCCCGCAAAAAGCTCTAAAACCTTCATCTTCTCCCCTCGCATTCCCCGAACATCTCCCGGAACGGCTTCCCCGTGATCTCTTCCAGCTTGAGCAGGAATTTCACGGTGCACTCGCAGTCGCCGAACGTCCACCGAATGATGGTCGATTGCGCAACGCCGCATTCTTTCGCCAGCTGGATCTGCGACAAGTCTGTCTTTTCCAGCGCTTCTTTGAGTGCCGGATAAACGCAGCGCTCAAACGGGGTCTTTGCCCGATGCACTCTCAGCATGTCGGCACCTCCCGCAAAAACAAGCTCCCCTGCGAGACATATTCCTCAAAGCGCTTTTCCTGCGCTTCGTAGTAGTACTCGTTAATTTCGTACCCCACAAAATCGAGCCCAAGCTCCAATGCAGCAATGCGGCTGCTTCCACTGCCGAGGTGGGTATCGAGTATTTTATCCCCGGGCTTCGCGTACTTCTGAAGCAACCACACGTAAAGCGCCACAGGCTTCTGCGTCGGATGAATGCGCTGCTCGTTCAGCGCCTTATTCCCTTGCTGGATAAACCCCTCTGCGATGCTTTTGCCCTGCATCATGCCATTCCACATGTAGCGGAAAAGCCGCACGCTGTCATGGCAATTTGTAGCTGCGATCTCGCAATCGCTAAAAGAGCTGCCCTCGTTGCACTTGTCCCAAACAATGCGCCCCGGCGCAAAGTGATAGTCAAAATAGTTGCAGCCCCAAACGATATAGCGCTTTGTGACACGTTCCAACTCATCGAAATATTCACGTGTCGGAATATCCCACTTCGGCGATATGGGGTAGTCTCTGTGCACTCCAATTTTGCTGACCTTGCAGCCATAATATCCGCGCCGCTCCGGTCCGCTGAAATACGGCGGATCGACCACAGCAAGGTCAAAAGCCTTGTCCGGCAGATTCTTCATTGCCTTCATGCAATCGATATTTTCAGCAATGTTCATGTGTGTACCTCCCCGAAAGCCTCTTCAAATGTCAGCCCCGTCGCAGCAAGAATCGCCTTAATCACGCGAATACTGAATTCGTTCTTCCCCGTTGTCCATCGCCACACGCAGAGCGGGGAAACTCCGAGCTTCTTGCTCAACTCCGGCGGTGTCATGCCCGATGACTGCAAGGCTTTCTTGAGCTGTGGATACACCACCGTCTTAAATGGCACAGCTTTCATCATTCAGCACCACCCGTCTCTCCGAGTAGCGTCCCGACGGTCACGCCCAGCGCTTCGGCAATGTACTGATACGTCAGCAGGAAGCTCATGCACTTTCCGGTCTCAAGGTTTCGGATGCTGTTGCGCGATACGCCCGACTTTTCCGACAGCTTCTTCACGCCAAGCCCTCGCATGGTTCTCCATTTGCGGATGTTTGCGCCCACTTCCTCCGGCGAAAGCATCCCATCCTTTGATGGCGGAGATTCCGTCAAAATATCGCTTATGGAAATATTCAGTGCTTCGCTGATTTTGTACAGCGTCGGCAGCTTCGGGTAGTGCTCGCCTTTTTCCAACTTCCCGATATGCCCCTGCCCGCATTCCACCATTTCGCCAAGCCGGAACTGGCTGAGGCGGCGCACTTCGCGAATATTCTTGAGCCGTTCGCCCAACTCTTTTTCTGTTAACATCTTTTCTTGCTCCTTTTTATTTCAGATTTTTTAGCCGCTTTTGCTTAAAACTGTGCGCCGTGCGGAAGTCGTCTCCCGCTCGATATGCTTCTTTCTGCGCCTTGCGGCTCTCCTCGCATTTGGCTTTGTCTGCCGCATAGTACGGGCAATGGCTTTGACATCCCGGATGCCTCACAGGCGGCTTGCAGATGTGGCAATGCTCAAATGCTGTCATCTCACACCTCGCGGATCGTGATGCCGAACTTGTCCTGCATCAGCTTCTTTTTGAGCAGATAGTCTTTTGTTTTCGTGCCCTTCGCGTCCTCGACCTCTTGCAGCCAATGCACCGTTCCGTTGCAGTCCGGCTCGGTCGCCCGCTCGTAAATAAAATCCGCGCGGTAGACCATCGGCTTGATTCTCTCACCCTCGATGGTCGTGTAGCCTTCAACGAGTGTGAAATTGACTTGCAACCGCAAATCGCGAATCTTGCCCATCGCTCGCAGCACTTTCAGCTCGCCGAACCGCGCCGCCTCACGCTCGGAATCAAACTTGATTCCGTCGCACACGACCTTGCGGTTTCCGTATTTGCTTTTTTTCGGCTTCTGCGTGCCCGCCAGCTTGGCAAGCCCCTGCTTCTGCGCCTGCGGCCCGAGCCGCGCAAGGTCAGCCGATGTCAGCGCCATCATGTGCCTCCTGCAAATCGCTCAGAGGCGCGCTCTGCGCGTTTTTATCCTCCGGGTGTGTCATTTCACGTTTTTCGTATTCCGAGCGCTCCTGCTTGCTCTCAGGGGCATTCCCGTCGGCTTCCCGTTTGCCGTCCGCAGGATCGTCCGCAGGGTCGTCCCGCAGACCGACCGCAATATGCATCACGTTCTTCTCATCGACGCGCTGGTGAATCTCGTATTCCCCAAGCAGCGGGTTCACCTTCGGCCTTTCGAGGTGGAGCGCCTTCATGCGTGGGATATCTTCTCCCGTGTCGGGGTCCTTCACTGCCTCGCCGTAGGAAAGCGCGATCTGGATAATCCAAGCATCGAACGCCATGCGCAGCTGGTTCAGTCCCTTCATATCCTCGCGCAGCTTCGCATTTGCTTTCATCAGCTCGCCGACTTTTTTCTGATATCTTCCGAGCTCGTGCTCAAGCCGTTTTACCTTGTCTCTGTTTCTTTCGCTCATCAGTTCTCCGTCCTTTCGTAGTGCAGCGTCAGCGCCCGAGCGATCGGGCAGCGCCGCCATTCTTCGTTGGCGCAGTAGCGCCGCGTATATTCGTCCAGCTCTTCTTTCGGCAGCTTGACTTGTGCACCCTCACAGTTGAGATAGTCGCGGTAGTCCCGCGAGTAAAACGGGCACTTGAAAATGCCCCCGCGATACCCGCTCACGGCGCACCGCCTGCCAACACCGATTTGACGTGCCTCATGCGCTGATTTGCCTTGTCGCGTCTCATGCTATTGCCCTTGAATACCAGCGGCGTGCACATCTCGAGGATGCGGTCATAGATGCGCTGATAGGTCATGTCTTTCGGCCTACACAGCTCGTCAAGCGTCAGGTTTGTGGTGACGATCAGCGGCTTCTTGGCCTTGTATCGCTCGTCAATGACCGTGTAAACCGTCTCCATTGCGTACTCACTGCTGCGCTCTGCGCCGAGATCATCGATCACCATCAGCGGGTAATAGTGCACCTGCTCGACGATTTCTTTCTTGTCGTATCCCGCGTTGAGGATTCGCGGGAAGCTCGTAATCATCGCCGGGATCCCGCGGTCAATCAGCTCGTTGGCGATACACGCCGCCGCGAAGGTCTTCCCGTTGCCGGTGTTGCCCCACAGCAGAAGCCCATTGTTCTCGCGCCGCATATCGTCCCATGCGTCGGCATAGCGTTTGCATTTGACGATCTCGTCACTCATCGTCGCCTTGTCGAACCGGCACGCCGTCAGGCTCTTGTCGCGGATTCCATCAGCACGCAGCGTTTCGATGCGTAGTCGCTTCTCGCGGTCAGCGCGTGCTTTCTTCTCCGCTTCGTACTCTCGCGCCGCGCAAGCGCACTGACAGCCGACAAGGCGGACGGTCCCACCGATTGGGATGCGGCACTGCTTCGGCGTGTTGCAATGGCCGCAGTACAGCAGCCCGTCTTTCTCGTAGTCGACCAGATCACGAACAGGCTCGGCCTTTTTCGCGATGCTGTCGATCAATGCGTCAACGTTCATAGGCTCCCCTCCGTGTTGCCGTAGTCGTAGACAAACGGCTTATTTTGCGGCGCTTTGCCGCCCTTATCCTGCTCTCTGGCAAGCCAAGCGGTGATGAAACGCTTGATGCCTCCGCGTGTCTTTCGCTTGGTAGGGTTCGCGTCGCACCATCCCGCCATGTTTCTGAGCTGTTGCAGAACGTCAACGTTCGGATAGAGCTGCGACCATTTGGCCCTGTCATTCTCCGACACCTCGAAAAAAGTCCCGTCATTCAGCGGCAAAGAAATCACCGGCGGCGCGTCAGCCGCTTGCGGCTCAGCGCATAATATGTACTCTTCTTTACTCTTCTCTACTCTACTTTTCTCTACTTTACTTTGTCGTTCGATGTCAGCATTTTTTGAAAAAATGTTTACATTTTTCGCAGAAATGTAAACATTGGGCAAAATTTGGGCAACATCAACCAGAAGGATGTTGTAATCGACTTCGAGAGTTTTACGGCGGCTGACTGCCTCGAAGTACCTTTCCTGTATGCCTTTAGAGGTCAATACGTGGTACTTGTCATACTTCTCTTTGTCGAACATCCCTCGTCTGATAGAAGCCTCTATTATTTCGGAAACGACGCTCCCACCCAACCCGACCTTGCGGGCGAACAAAAGCGCAACCTCCTCTGTCCATTCAATGTAGTAACCCGCCTTACCGTAAATCTCTTGCAGCAAGTGAACGACTACACCAAATCCTGTCAAGCCAAATTCTGCTTCTATCAGTTCAAACTTTGCGTTCAATGTGACATCAAGCGGAAAGTAATCGATCCCGCTCTTTGCCATAGACTACTCCCTTAAAACGGCAGCTCGCCGTCGTCCTCGCTGACCTCTGCAAAGCCGCCTGCGGCGCTCTCTGTGGCGTATTGCGGTGCAGCGGTGTTATTACCCTCCGAGCGCCTGTTGTCTGCGAAATACACGTTGTCAGCCTGCACCTCGTAGCTCCTGCGCTTGTTGCCGTTCTTGTCCGTCCAGTCGCGCATCTGCAAGCGCCCCTCGACGCCGATCATGCGACCCTTATCGGCGTAGTTGCAGAGCACCTCCGCCGTGCCGCGCCATGCGACAACATCGATCCAGTCTGTGCCGCCCTCTTTGCCGTTGCGATCAACGGCAAGAGGGAACGACACGACAGACACGCCGCTGTTCGTCTTTTTCAGCTCCAAGTCGCGCCCGATGCGCCCCATCAGGCACACGCGATTCATGCTCACTGTGCGTCACCGTCGCTTTCGATGACCTCTCCGGTCGTCTCATCCACGGTGAAGTTCTCCGTATCGATGACCGTGTCATCGCTCACGGAATACATGTCCTCGCTGATCTTCGTTTTGATGGTCTCGTCCTGCGCCACCGCGCGGACAAAGTCACTCTTGAGCGGCGCATACTTGAGCACGCGCTTGAGCACAGTCTTCTTTGCCATCTCCTCGAAGTTCGTTTGCCACGGCCCGTTGCTGTAGGCCTTGGAAAAGCGCTTCGCATGGTTGCGAACGTCCTCAACGCTCATCACGTCGTAGCCGAATCCTCCGTCTTTCGTGCGGAACATTGCGTAGATGAATTTCGGCTCGCCGCGCTCGCCGCAGGCGGGCTTGTGGTTGAGTTTCGGCTCAAGGCCGAAGGAATATTCAAACTCGTCGTTCTCGTAAACGACTTGCGCCTGAATGATGCTGACCTCACCGCTGCGGTACGCAAGGTCAATTAGGCCCTTGTACCCCAGTTGGAATTGGCATTCCAGTTGACCGTGGTTGCGGTACGGAATCAGGTACGCCTGCCCGAGTGGCGTGTTCGGCTCCATGCCGAGCTGTGCCGCCGTCATCATCGCGCCAAGGAAGCTCTGCGGCGTGGTCTGCGCGAGCTGCTTGTTTGCGCTCAGAGCAGAAAGCGTGATGCGCGTGAAGCGCTCCGGCGTAATGACGCTCGGCAGCGCCTTTGCGATCTCACCCTCCATCTGCTTGATGTACTGCTGCATCGTTGGATTGCCTTTCTTTACGGCCTGCGCACCCTGCGCGTTCTGAATCAATCCTTCCTTCATCTTTCCTTTTCCTCCTTCACCGCAAACTTGCGGAAATTTGTCGTTTTGTAGTAGCTGCTCAAGTCCATGTTTGGATGATCCTTGGCAAACGCCTTCGCATCGAATGTCTGGCGGCTCTGCCCCTTCCAGTCGACCGTGAATCGCCCGCAGTATCCGCGCTCATTGTCACCGAGGTCTTTCATGAGCTGCTGCTTGATGGCGTCCGCGTCCTTCTCGATGACTTTCTTGCGGCTCATCAAGGACTGGTACTGCTCAACAAGGCTTTCGCGCCCGAACAGCTCCACGTCACCGCCGCCGCCCTCGTAGATGCTCTCAAGCGCCTCGGTCGTGCTCGCGTCGCCGTCCATCGGCGGCGGGTTGTCAGCCTCCACGTAGTCGTGCCAGAAGTCCGCGGCGCAGCGTTTCAGAGTCTCGATCTCTTCCGGGCTGACATATACGCTGCTCTCGCACCATTCCGGTGTGTCATCGGTTTGGGTCGTCGTGATTTGGTAGCAGTAAAAGCCCTTGCCGAGCACCAGCGCCGCGAGATACCACCGCGCCCAGCCGGTCACAGCAAGATACGTCACGCACTGTGCATAGTAGCTCTCGGGAAAGTCCCCGCCCTCGTAGCGCTTTAGGCTCAGCGCGCTTGCCGTCTTGCACTCAAGGCCCGCGTTAAGCCCGACCACCTTTCGGTCAATGTTTGCATGCAGGTGTGGGCAGTCATTGCGGCGCATCAGGTAATTCATCCGGCGCACCGGCATGCGGCTCACTTCTTCAAAGCGGCTCGCGACGTACTGCTCAAGGTCACGCCCCTGCCGCATCGCCTCGTTTTCCGGCTCTTCACCGAGCCTGCCGGTCTTCTCCGCCCATACCGTGTATGGCGAGCGGTATTTGTTCAGGCCCAGCACCGCGCCCATGTCGCTGCCGCCGAGGCTCTTCTTGCGCTCTTTAAGCCACTCCTCGCGGCTCATCCCGCGCGTCGATATCTTCTGCATCTTCATCTTTCGTTACCTCGATGTCTTCCGCCCCGCAGAAGGGGCAGCATAGTATCGTTTGCGTCTCCACGCCACGCTCACCGTCGAGGTTCTCGCGCCTGCGCAAGACGTCGGGCTCGTCAAAGGTCAGCCCGCACCATTCGCAGCAGTACATCACATCATCGCCGAGACCGCGATGAGCACCGCCGCCAGCAGCAGGCAGATCCCGGCAAAAAGCATCGCCTCATCCGCCTTGCGCTGCTCTCTCGTGCGCTTGTCGTGTCGCCTCATCTTCTGCACCCCCTGTCGATAAACGGCAGCAGCTCATACAGCACCTTGCACACCGCGCACGCGCCGATGACGGCAAGCCCCGTCGTGAAGTCGCAGCCGTTGAGTGCGATCACCGCAGCGGCGATACCGCCGAAAAATAACGTGTCGATCATGCCCCCACCTCATATCCAAGAAATTTCAAGAACGAAAGCCGCGGGATGACCGTGATCGTTCCGATGCGGCTAACCGGAAATCCGAGCTGTTCGGGGTGGTCTTTCGCCGCAATGCTGATCGAATAGGGCTTCCGCCCGAGTACCGGCGCGATATCCGCCGGTGTCAGCACCGGCTTGTCCGATGCAAGCATTTCTTCCACCGTCATGTGCGTTCCTCCTTCTTATTCGATCGGTTCCAATTCGAAAATGCTTTCAGGATAAAAGCTCCAACTCCCAAATCGGGATTTGCTGCACTGGGCGTCATAAAGCCACTCATTCAGCTCGATTTTCTTGGAAGTCAGCGCCGCATCTTCCACGGCATTTTTCACTTCGTGCGTTTCAATGTAGGCTTTCTGCTTGGTAAAGTTGTTAATAGACCGAGGCACGTTAAGCACTCCAAAAAGAATCACTAAAATCGATAGCATCACAATAATGATGCCGACCATTCCGGAAGCAAAAGGAACCCAAGAGCTATCAATCGAGCATTTCCTCAGAGACAGTACCGTGATAATAACCCCCACGCAAAGGAAAATAATCCAATTCGTCATTGCTCCTCCTTGTTGTCCAATGCCGCTTGAACTTCACAGCTCAATTCCTCTTCCACGCGCCGTAACGCCATTTCGATCTGAATCAGTGCCCCGTAAAACCGGCAGTCTCCGGTCTCAGAGAGTTCGCCTTCTTGGAGTGCCCCTGCGATGCAGAGGGACAGTGTGTCGGTCACACCAGAAAGATCACACCCTATGGAATCGACTTTACCGGCAAACTCATTTATGCTCATTTGCGTGCTCCTTCCACGCCAAGAAACTTCTGAATGAAATACTGCTGGCCTTTGCCGGTGACTTTCGTGGTCTTGCTCACCGTCACCGTACCGTCAGAATGGGTGATCGCCGTTTCCTTAACGGTGAAAAGCCCCAAGTCCATTGACTTTTGCGTTGGCATATTGAAGTCCGTGCCGTTCCGGCGAATCAGATAGCCGTTTTCGCGCATCCAACGGAACAGTCGGTGCTGCCCGATGTCAACGCCGTTTTGTTTCAGCAGCTTCGCCAGCTCGCCGACGAGGATCGAAGTCTTGCTTGCGCTGACCGCATCGGCAAAAAGCACCTTCGGCGCGTCGGCCTCGACCTTGCTTTCAAGCCGCTTGAGCTTGTCCCCTGCGATTTGCAGCGCGCGAGCCATGACTTTCTCCGGGCTGTTCCAGTCCTTTTCGATTTGAAGAAAATACTGGCGGGCCTGCTTGCCCTTTTCATTGCGCTGGATCATGCAAAGCTCTTTCGCCATGTCGATGGTGAGAACCGCGTCCTGTGCAGGGCGCCCCCCGGTACTTTCGCTCAAAAATGAGCAGAAGTCTTCGCCCTCGGTGAACCCGTACTCGCACATTCTCGGGAACCAGTCTTTATAAGCCGTCTTCACTTCGAGAAAGTCGTGCAGGTCTCGCGCAGAGACCGCAGGGCGGTCATTGTTGTAAGTGATCTTGATTAGCTCGTTCATGCGTCCTCCTTATCCTCGGCGCGCCGTTCAATGATCGCGTCGATTGCGCCCTCCACTCGCTTTCGCGCATCGGGCGGCTTGCGCCTTCCGTTCAAGATCATGCTGATATAGGCTCTTGTCACGCCCATCTCAGCCGCGACTTCTTCAAACGAAATGCGGTTGGTGTGCATCTTTCCGACTGCACGGCCAGTCCATGCTTCAAGCAAAGCCATTCCTCCCTTTTCATTCTGTTAATTTTGTTGACTGCGGCAGGGAAGTTTGCTATACTGCTTTCGCGGGGTTATCTCCATAAAAGGGGGTGATCGCATGAGAAACGCAGCACATACTTCGTCCGAGCTCGCGTCGCTTGCTGGCAAGTTGATGCATCACGAGGACAAGGACGTTCGTTCTCTTGCCGCCATCGCCTTAGCTAACCGGCGAAAGTAGGTCAGCTAACAGGAGAAAAGATGAAGCTACTCGCACATTTTTGCCCCGCAGCCGCCTTGATGCTCACGCATCGGGGCGGCTTCCTTTTCCTGCCGCAGTCAAATTTGGGGTTGCATAAGTTAACTAACCGTGCTATTATGCAGATAGCCGAACCACATAAGAGCTTGACACGGACGAATGAATCGTCGGGGTCTGGTTTTATGTTCCCTTTTTCAACTCCACGTCCAAATTATACGGTTAGAATAGTTAGAAGTCAAGGCAAAATTGTTAACTTTTCTATCTTCGTCGATCTGTTCAAAAACGTCCTATGGAATTAACTACTTTTTACAAAAATTTCGTATCCCTCTGCACTAAAAACGGTCTGAACCCATCAGGTGTAGCCAAAGCAATCGGCCTTTCAAATGCTGCTGCGACCGGATGGAAAAAAGGGAAAATGCCAAATGATACTACTCGGGAAAAATTGGCAAACTATTTCCACGTGACTGTTGCCGATCTAATAGGGGACGACTGCGCAGAAAAAGAAGCCGCCGCCCCGAAGGACGTCGGCCTTTCCCCGATGGAATCTCAGTTAATGGAATATGTCCGCACACTTACGGACGATCAAAAGAAGATGCTGCTGGCACAGTTGCAGGCGCTAAAGAATCAAGAATGATACGTTTCTGTTCATCGCTGAGATCGCGGAACGCCTGTAAGATTTCGCTGTCGATGTCTTTCATCTATGTATCCTCCGTATGTAAATAGTTTCACTTATCATATACCGCGCCGAGGTTCATTTCACCACGGCGGAATGGTTTTAGGAGGTCTTGTGCATGGGATTGTATACCGACCCGAATTACTTTGAAAAGCAAGCGCACTACCAGCACCGCAAAGTAAAGAAAGTCATTAAGGCGGTGTCCTCTAAGTCAAAGCAGCCTGCCCCTGATGAGGCGGTATCAGAAACCTCGACGCAGGTTGAGCCGGAATCCGCCTCACGCGATATCCATGATTATCCCGTTGAACCAACAGTTGATGAATTTGACGAATCTCCCGGCCTAACTCAAATGACGCAAGAAGAATACGACGCGTTCATGATGGGAATGACCGTCGAGCAATACCGCGTCTATCGTCAAATGGTTTTAGAAAACGAAGCCAAGCGAAACAGGCAGAAGCAGCCAAATAGGAAGCGGCGCTCTCCGGAAGTTGATCTTCTGCTGGCAGCATTGAAACCATTGTGCTTCGCGCTCGTCATCTGCGGGGTCATCTGGATTTCAATCGAAAAAGATGTCCCTTTGAAAGAATCTGACATGAATGACACCCCACCAATAAAGTCAACAACTGAAACAACTGGCGGCGGGGGCGGCAGGCTCGTTCCATTGCAGCCTGTGCCCATTCAAAACGGACAGATTGTCACATATCCGTCTGGCGATCAGGTCGCACCTTTGACAGTACAAACCGCCGGCGGCTCAAATTTCTATATCGTGCTAAACCCAATCGACAGAGAGGCAATATCTAACGGAGCGATGTCTTTCCTCGTGTCGGCAAAAAGTGCCGAAGTAGATGTTCCTCTCGGGACATACGAAATCTATTATGCGTATGGTTCGGACTGGTACGGGAAAGAATATAAGTTTGGTGAAAACACCGAGTACTTCAAATGCAACGAAATGTTTGAATTTACCGCAGATGACGAGATGGTTTACGGTTGGACGCTTACTCTCTATAAAGTATCCAACGGGAATATGAGCACTGATATAGTGCCAAAAGATTCTTTCCCGGATATTTAAGTAAAAGCCCTCGCCGCCTCTGCAACACCGGCGAGGGCTTTTCAGCAGCAGCGGGGAGCGGTCGCCGCTGCTTGCTTTGACCATATCGCGCTTTACCTTACCACTTCAATACCAAGACCTCGCAACACGACGGCATTCGACCGCGTTCGACAGACCCACTTTTGGCACCCCAAAAGTACGAAAACCGGAAAAGTTAAGGTGATATAAATGAACATTCAAGAGCTGTGTAGAATCCGTAAAGAAGAACTGAAACTGACCTATCAGGACATTTCCGACGCTTCCGGCGTGCCGCTGTCCACCGTCCAGAACTTCTTTTCCAAGCTGTCGAAAGCCCCGTCCATTTATACCGTCGCGCCGATCTGCAAGGTGCTCGGCATATCCCTTGATGAAATATTCGGAATTTCCGAACACTTGACGCCGACCGAGGAAACTTTGCAGGCGCGCAATGATGAGTTGGAACGCCATGTTGACGCAAAGGCTGATACCATTGAGATCATGCGGCGCGGCGTCCGTATCCGAAACGGCGTGATTTTAATTCTGTTTATCATGGTGGTGTTGCTGGCTGCATGGGGTTTGTATATCGATATGCACTGCGTCGACTATGGATTTTGGAGGGGCTGACATGGCGAATTGCATCAAATGTAAAGCAGCGCTGCCGGATGGCGCGCTGTTTTGTCCTATATGCGGAAAAAAGCAAGCATCTGTCGACCGAAAAGCCACAAAACGCGGCAACGGGACGGGGACGGTCTATAAGCGCGGCTCTTCATGGGTAGCCGAAATCACCAAAGGCTACCGTGAAGAAGACGGCAAGCTGACCCGCGTGAAAGCGAAAAAATGCGGCTTCCGCACAAAACGAGAAGCCTTAGAATATATCCCCATGCTGCGGACGCAAAAGCCCCGTGAAAAGGATATCACTTGGCGCAAGGCATATGAGCTTTGGTTCCCAACGCATCGCGCCGACAAGTCCACGCTGAATTGCTACGCCGCTGCCGAAAAGTATTTTGCACCGATCGAATTTATGAAGCTGGCCGCGGTCGAGATTGATGACATCCAAGAATGCATTGATGACTGCCCGCGCGCCAAACAGACGAAAAAGAATATGCGCACCGTGTGCAGCCTGATCTACAAGTATGCCGTTCCGCGCGGATATGCCCCTATGAGTATGGCCCCGTATCTCACCGTCACCGGCGAAAACGCCGCGCCGCGCGCGAGCTTTGATGCCGACCAGATCGAGAAGATAAAAGAGGCGTGCGGCGTGATTCCATACGCCGACTATATCTACTGCATGTGTTACCTCGGCTTCCGCCCTACAGAATTTCTCGGCCTGTCGATTGATAACTACGACAAGAAAGAAAAGGTGCTTCGCGCTGGTATCAAGACTGAAGCGGGCAAGAATAGAACCGTCACGATATCACCCAAGATTCAGCCCATCATAGACCGGCTGGCGAAAGACAAGATATCCGGCGCGCTGTTCTGTAACGAAGAAGGAAAAGCGTTCAGGTATGACTATTTCCGCGACGAGGTTTTCTATCCCACATTAAAGGCAATCGGCATTGACAATCCAATCGAAAACAAGCGGCACAAGTATTCCCCCCATACATGCCGTCATACGTTCGCGACGCTGATGAAAAACATTCAGGCATCGGACAAGGACAAACTCGAGCTGATCGGTCACGCAAGCCCCGAAATGCTGCGGTATTATCAGGATGTCAACCTCACCGACCTTCGAAAAATCACCGATGCGATATAGTTTTTCTGTTACCCCCTCGTTACCCCCATCGAACGATTTCCCGTTGATATTCCGTCGTTTTTCGGTGACTGGGGGTCAAGAGGCCGTGAGTTCAAGTCTCGCCACTCGGACCAA
>OGQV01000876.1_pt1 | contig 25474 bp, 23 predicted proteins | sample 1553311 | NCBI WGS metagenome assembly OGQV01 (sample SAMEA2579976, study PRJEB22360) | human gut metagenome
GGCGGCAAGCTGCCTTTCATCAACGGCAACGGCAGAGTCGGCAAAAGTGCGGACATTGTTTGCGAAGCGTGTGAATATGTCGATACGTTCCTGCAGCTCCACCCCGCCATCAGCATCATCACAAATATCGATGCCGATCATCTCGACTATTTCGGCACGCTCGATAATATTGTGAAGTCGTTCCATCAGTTCTGCTTGCAGACCTCAAAGCGCATCATCGTCAATGCAGATAACGCCAACGCCATGCGCGCCGTAGAGGGCATTACGAATGCGGAGATCGTCACATTTGGCAGAACGGATAAAAGCGATTACTACGTGACGGAGCTCAACGAAGAAGATACGGTCTGCGAAGACTTTACCGTTATGTATAAGGGCGAGCGCGTTTGCCGCGTGAGCCTGCGCGTGCCGGGTGAGCACAACATGATGAACGCTTTGGCGGCTGCCGCTGCGGCACATGGCATGGGTGTGGACGGCGAGCACATCAAAAAGGCGCTTGAGGACTTCTCCGGCGTACACCGCCGCTTTGAGATTTTAGGCAAATTTGAAGGCGTGACCGTCGCCGACGACTTTGCGCACCACCCGACAGAGCTTTCCGCTGTGCTTTCCGCTGCCGTGCGCATGGGCTACCATGAGGTTTGGGCGGTGTTCCAGCCGCACACTTATTCCCGCACTGCAATGCTGTTGGATGATTTTGCAAAGGCGCTTTCCATCCCCCAGCATGTTGTGATGACGGAAATTCTCGCCGTGCGCGAGACGAACACGTATAACATTCACACAAGCGACCTTGCAGCGAAGATTCCCGGCAGCTGCTGGTTTGACAGCTTTGAGGAGATTGCGGATTATGTGATGACGCACGCTAAGGAAAACGACCTCATTTTAACGCTTGGCGGCGGCGACATTTACAAGTGCGCAAATCTTATCGTAGAAAAATACAAAGAGAGAGCATAAATTTCTAAAAGGCTTTCCGCGCGAAAGCCTTTTCTTTTGGAGGTACCATGTCTTTTCGCGCCATTTTCTTTGACATTGACGGCACTTTGCTCGGGCGGGATAAACGTATGCCGCCTTCGACGCTGCATGCACTAAAAAAGGCGCGTGAAAATGGCGTTTTGTTATTCGTTGCAACGGGCCGTGTGACGCCAATGACGTATTTCCTGCGTGATTATTTTGATTTTGACGGCTTTGCCGCGATGACGGGGCAATATTGCTTCGATAAAAACGGCAAGGTTTTACATACGCTGGCGATCGACCCGGAAGACATTCGTCTTTTGATGCAGCTGCAAAAAGAGGAGCCTTTCCCCTGCCTGATTGCCGAGGGGCGCGAGTATTTTGCTGCAACTCCGGCGAAACAGATTGAAGATCACTTTTTGCGGCATAATCTTCCCTCCCCGCCCGTTTACGATATATCGCGTGCAGATTGTCACGAAGTGTATCAGCTTATGGTATACGACCCGGAAATTTATTTGCCGCGTATTTTGCCGCTGAAGCATGTACGTATCACACATGCTGTCGGTTACTGCTATGATATTCTTCCGCAAAACGGCGGTAAGCAAATCGGTATTCCGGCAATGGCGGCGCATTACAGGATAAGAAACGATGAAATTCTCGTGTTCGGTGACGGCCCGAACGACGTGGACATGCTGCATGACGTTGGTTTCGGTATTGCAATGGGCAACGGTTGTGCAAAAGCCAAAGCGGCTGCAAATTATGTGACAACGGATGTGGACGACGACGGAATTTACCGCGCCTTGAAAGAGCTCGGCGTTATTTAAACTATAAACAGAAAGCCCCGCAAAACCGATTGGTTCGGTAATTGCGGGGCTTTTGCTATGCGGAAAATTTTATCGTTTGTATTTCGGTGCGGCGGCGCGGAGCGTGTGCCAAAGGAGCGCAGCGGCAATGATGGCGGCACTTACGGCAGCGCCGATGGAAAGGCTTTTGTAGCCGATCGGCCCTGTGACCATGGAAACGAGCACGGCAACGGCGGCGATGCACAGCAAAATGATATATGCGGCTTTATCCATATGCTCGAGTACATTTTTGTTCATGTTCATAAAAGCATCTCCTTAATCGGCAAGCTGATTGACAACAGCGGCAAACTCCGGCAGCGTGAGTGCTTCGGCGCGGGAATTTGCCCGAACCCCGGCTTGCTCAAATGCGTCTGTCACTTGCTGCTTCGACATATGCAGTGTGTTGGAAATGGAATTGACGGCCGTTTTACGGCGCTGTGCGAACGCAGCGCGAATAACGCGGAAGAAAAGCGCTTCATCGTGCACGTCCACGGGCGGTTCTTTTCGAATACGCAGCTGAATGACAGCGGAATCCACATTCGGTGCGGGCATAAAGCTGCCGCGGCTGACCTCGAACAAAATTTCCGGCTCGGCGTAATACTGCACGGCCGCACTGACAGCGCCGCACTCGCGCGTGCCGGGCTGTGCACACAAACGCTCTGCCGCTTCTTTTTGTACCATAACCGTGATGCTCGTGATGGGCAAACGATCTTCCAAAAGCTTCATGATGACCGGCGACGTGATGTAATACGGCAGGTTCGCACACACAGCGACCTCTTCCCCGTTAAATTCTTCTTCGATGACGCGGTGCAAGTCGATCTTCATCACGTCGTCGTTGATAACCTTCACGTTATCGCAGTCGGCAAGTGTTTCGTCTAAAACGGGCAACAGGCGCTTATCAAGCTCGATGGTGACGACTTTTTTTGAGACCTGCGAAAGCTCGTAGGTCAAAACGCCGATGCCGGGGCCGACCTCAATGGCGCCTGCGCAGTCTGCTGCGCCGCTCATCTCAGCCATGCGCGGGCAGACGGAGGGATTGATGAGAAAGTTCTGACCGAGCGCCTTGGAAAAGCTGAAGCCGTTCTTTTCCATGACGGCTCGAATGGTGGATATATCGGAAAGTCTTTGCATAAGGATATCCTTTCGACTAAAATGTCACTTTATAGATCTGCACGCCGTTTTCGTCAAAGACACACGGGAACAGCGCTTTGATCTCCGCTTCGTTCACGGTGAAGTTATTGCGCTCGTAAGCGGAGACCAGAATGTAATCAATACTGTATTTTTCAAAAAGCGCACAGTTTGCCTGCGGTGCGGAGAACATACTTTGCATGTCCGTTTCGCGCTCGGTGTAATCGAGCCCGTGAAAATACACGTAGCTTGTGGAGCCGCAGACGATGTTTCTGCCCGTCAGCGCCGCGATCTCGTTGTTATGGCGCATATCGGTCAGCACGGTGTCTTCCGGCTCGGTGTTCTCATAAATGTACTCTGCTGCTTTGAGCTGACTGTCGCCGTATAAGCAATAGCCCGCAATGCTCTCTCTGCCGATGGTCAGCACCGCAGAAAGCATGCATAGCATGAGCGCGCCGCCGGCCAATGCGCGGTGGCCCGGCAGTGTGCGCAGGCGGCGGTAAATCTCGACCATATATGAAGCGACTACGCCGCAGACGAGAAAATACGCGGCGTAAAGCAGCTTATTGTTATCATAGGTATTCGGCTGGAACACGACAAACTCGCAAATGAACCAAATGACGGCTGCGGGAGCGCAGACCGTGAAATGACGCTGATCTGCCGTGAAAAATGCAGGCAGGAACAACAGCGCCATGACGCCGAGATTCACAAGATAGAACCACAAATAGCCGTCCTGCAAATTGCCCCAGTTGTACCACCCACGCATGAAGCTGTCTCCGCTCGCCTGCGAGAATGTCCACGTGAAAAGCTGCGGTGCGGCAAGCAGCAGTGTGATGAGCAGGAATACGCCCCACGTTTTTACAAGCTGTATGCCGAAACCCTTGCGGATTGCCATGGTGAGCAGTGCGAGCACAAGCAAAACAAACGCTGCGGCACAAACCAAAACCAGATACAGAAACACGGATGATTCGCGCGAGATAAGCTTCGGCGTGACGAACTGCGCGCCGAACGCGAGCAACATCAAAACGAGTGCAGCGACTTTTGCGGTAAACTGCACATGAGCACTGCTGCTCCGGAACACTCTGCGACACAGTGCAAAGCAAAGCCACACGCCGCAAATGAGTCCGAACGCGAGGAACGAATGCGTATGAATCATGACAAGTCCGCCTGCGAAAATACCGGCAATGATGAAATACCGTTCGCAGTGCTCATAAACGGCGCGGTACAGCACGTATAAAAGCGGGAATAAAACCGCCCAGCCGAACAGCGTTGCGCGCTGCGGGATGAGCATATCCACAATAACGTTCACCCAGCGGATATTTTGATTGACAAGATTCGTGGGTGTCTCATAAAACGATGTGAAAATGCGGGTAAAATTATCTGTTCCGTTTTGCAGATTCGGGAAGAAATACGCAAAGCCGAAGCCACCGTTTAGAAAAAACAAAATCTCCGCTAACGCGGTCTTCGCTTTATCACGCAGCCAGCGTTGCCAGAAAAGATGTGCGCCGAAAAACACCTGTGCCCCGGCAAAAAGCATCGGCAGCACATACGCAAAGCGCAGCGGCGCACCGAGCAAATATAGGCTTGAAGAAATGCTGTCTGACAAGAACGGATACGAAAGCTTCACGCCCGGCAAAATGGAATACATGGGCGGAAATGTCTTCTGCTCCGCGATACTCGTGATGAACCCAAGGTGCATGCTCATGTCGCCGTAGGTGCATTGGCTCGACCAGATCTCGCCGTTTTGGTAACGGAAGCTGTGCAGCACCAAAAACACGAACAGCAGCCACAAGCCGAGCGGCAAAAGCAGTGTGCGTTCTGCACGGCAGAAGGCTTTGTGTTTGCCGGGAAAATCATTCGGAAGCAGCTTCGGACGCTTTAAGAACACAGCGCCAACCGTCAGCAAAAGCAGTGAGATGAGCGCCAAAACATGCGCTGTGATACTGAACGAAAACAGGAATGCCCACAACGACGGCAGCCACATTAAAAGCACGCTGCCCGCGGCGCTGCCGAGAATCATTTGTGTATATCGCCGCTCTTTATTTAAAAAGCATGCGGCAAGTGTTACGCCGCACAGCTGAAACATCAGAAAATACAGCAGCGCCACCGCGCCGCCAAAAAAATTGCCGCCCATAAACAGCTCCTGAATTTGTTCTTTAATATACTATATTGTACCATTTTGGCGACGGGATGTAAAGACGGCAGAAAAGGTTTTATTGCAGGTGCTTACGCGCTTTTTCACAAAACACCCGGAAACGGGGTTGCAGTTCAAAATGCAATGTGCTACAATATATTTTAATAATTATGGTGTCTCCCCTGCGGTTTTGCGCAAAAGCGAACGATGATACGCAGTCGTATATGTGTAGTTTCCGATTGCGGAGTGCCTGAATGCAAAGTGAGGTGTTCTTCGTGGAGAAAGATATCCATCGGAGAGATAAAACGAACTACTATCTGGATCTGGCTGAGGCCGTTTCCCAGCGCTGCACATGCCTTCGACGTCACTACGGCGCTGTGATCGTAAAAAATGATGAAGTGATCTCCACCGGCTATGTCGGTGCGCCGCGTGGCAGAAAAAACTGCACGGATATCGGCAAATGCGTGCGCGTGGAAAGAAATATTCCCCGCGGTGAACGCTATGAACTGTGCCGCAGCGTACATGCGGAAGCAAACGCCATCATCAGCGCCCCGCGCGATAAGATGATCGACGCCACGCTGTATCTTGTCGGCAAGGAGGTCTCTACCGGCGACTATGTGAAAAACGCCGTATGTTGCTCCATGTGCAAGCGCATGGTCATCAACGCAGGCATTGCACGGGTCATCGTGCGCGATGACCACGATCGGTTCAGAGAGATAGATGTTCAGGATTGGATCATAAACGACGAATCCATCGAAGGTGTATTCGGCTATTGAGCCTTACCCCGTTACCGCGTATCCGGCATAAGGCTCGGAAAGAATACGGTGAACATTTATGTCTTTAATACAGGTGTCAAACCTGACCTTCGGCTATGAAGGCAGCTTTGATAACGTCTTTGAGAACGCGTCTTTTTCCATGGATACAAACTGGCGGTGCGGCTTTATCGGGCGCAACGGCAGAGGCAAAACGACGTTTTTAAATCTGCTGCTCGGAAAATACGCGTACAGCGGCACCATTTCCGCTTCGGTCAACTTTGAGTATTTCCCGTTTGAGGTGGAAAATCCGGACGATACGCCGCTTGAGATTGCGGAGAGCATCATGCCGGACTTTGAGATGTGGCGGCTAACGCGTGAGCTCAACTTACTCGATGCCGACCCGGGACTGCTTTACCGCCCCTACTCGACGCTAAGCTACGGCGAGCGTACGAAGGTCCTGCTGTCGATTTTATTTATCCGCGAAAACAGCTTTCTGCTCATCGACGAGCCGACGAACCACCTCGATATTGAAGCGCGCGGCACACTGGCTCAGTATTTGAAGTCGAAAAAAGGGTTCATCCTTGTCAGCCACGACCGTGCGTTTCTGGACGAAGTCATCGACCATGTGCTTTCCATCAACTGCGCGGACATCACGGTGATGCGCGGCAACTTTACAACGTGGCAACAGGAGAAGGACCGCGAGGATCAATTTGAGTTACAACAAAATGAGAAACTCAAAAAGGATGTGAAGCGGCTGGGGGGGGGGGGCCGCCGCAGCGCGGAATGGTCAAACCGTGCGGAAGACCGCAAGATCGGTTTCAAACCGGAGCGCACGGAAAAGGCCCTTGACCGTCGTGCCTACGAGGGTGAAAAAAGCCGTAAGATGATGAAGCGTGCAAAGAGCATTGAATCCCGCCGCAACGATGCACTGGAGGAAAAAAGCGCGCTACTGAAAAACATTGAATCGGCCGATACGAAATTGCAGATTGCGACGCTGCGCCACCCGAAAGACCTTTTGGTAGAGGCAAACGACCTTTCTATTGATTACGGTGACGGCCCCATCTTTCCTCCGCTGCGCTTTGAGATCCGCCGCGGCGACCGTGCGGCATTGCAGGGCAAAAACGGCTGCGGTAAATCGAGCATCATAAAGCTATTGTGCGGCGAAGATGTTCCCCATACCGGCACGCTGAAAGCCGCAAGCGGGCTTGTGGTCTCGTATATCCCGCAAAGCGCGGAGGGACTTTCCGGCACACTGCGCGACTATGCAGAGCATTGCGGCATTGACGAAAGCCTTTTTAAATCGATCTTGCGCAAGCTGGAATTTCAGCGCACACAGTTTGAAAAGCGCATGGAGGATTTTTCCGAGGGACAAAAGAAAAAAGTGCTCATTGCGCGGAGCCTCTGCGAAAGGGCACATTTGCTTGTGTGGGACGAACCGCTGAACTTCATCGATGTTATTTCCCGCATGCAGCTTGAAACGCTCTTAAAAGAGTGTGTGCCCACAGTCATTTTCGTGGAGCACGACCGCCGCTTTGTGGAAAATGTGGCAACAAAGATCATTCGGTTATAATTGCGGTTTAAAACCTGAACAAAGCGCGTCGTGCAGGGCTGCGGCGCGCTTTTGTTATAAAAATCAGGGGCTATGAAAGAGAGAAATCTATGAAGCAAAGAAGCGACTATATTGGCATATTGAACGGCATACGCGCGTATTCCATTTTGATCGTTGCCGGTTTTCATTTGTGGCAGCAATCCTGGCTGCAAAATCTGTTTCCAAGCAATTTGCTGCAGTTTATGGGCGTGCGGAATTTCAGCTTAAACTGGGTGCCGCGCACGGGCTACATGTTTGTAGACGTGATGCTGCTGATTTCGGGATTCTGCCTCTTTTTGCCCTATGCGCGGCAAATGACCGACCCGCTTGCGCCGGAGCCGGATAACCTGCGCACATTCTTTAAAAAGCGTGCAGCGCGCATTTTGCCATCGTATTATTTGTGCTTGCTTCTCTACCTCATTTTCTGGGTGCGGCCTTCGGATTACGCGAATGTCAAGCAATACTTGCAGGATATTTTTGCGCACCTGACGTTTACGCAGACGTTTTGGCCGGAAAGCTACATCGGCACAAAATTTCCGACAGCACTGTGGACACTCGGTGTGGAAATGCAGTTCTATCTCGTCTTCCCTTTGCTCGCGCGCGTGTTCCGTCGCTTTCCGCTTGTGTGTTGGGCGGTGCTTTCCGTTTTGGCGCAGGTGTATATCGTGCTTTTTGCACATCTGCCGCAAGGCAACGCAGAAAGCCTGCGCATCAACCAGCTCCCGGCGTTTTTGGGTGTATATGCAAACGGTATGCTGTGTGCGCTCTTCTTCTGCCGTCTGCGGATATGGCGCGAGCGCGAATGGACACAAAACCGCGTTCTGCCGCTTGCGGCGCTGATGCTGCTTCTGTTCAGCGGTGCTGCCATTGTGTGTATGTTAAATGACGGGCTGAGCCGTGCGGCAATCATCCAGCGCTGGCAGGTGGATTACCGCTTTCTGTTTTCTGCGATGGTCTGCGTTTTCATTTTGCTTTTGGATGCTGCACCGAAAGGCGTGCAATGGCTGTTTTCAAACCGCATAGCTGCTTTTTTGTCGGCGGTCTCCTATAATTTCTATATCTGGCACAGCACGGTGCTTTTAAAGCTGAAAGCGTGGCGCATTCCGTATTACCCGGATGCCCCGGAGGGCGCTGCCGCGTGGCCGCAATCCGCAGGCGGCGAGCCGTGGCACTTTGCTTGGCAGGTGAAGTACACGGTGCTGTTTTGGGCGTGTGCGCTCCTTTTGGCGGCGTTTTTCACCTATCTTATCGAAAAACCGACAGCAAAACGGCTGCTCAGAAAGAAGAAAATCACCCGTACATAGAAACAGACCGCCACGGCGTATTTCACGCATTCGGCGGTCTGTCTTCATATTCTGTCCGGGTTACGGAAAACTATTCCGTTTTGCCGTCTTCTTTCTGGCCGTAAGCGCGGTCGGCTGCTTCTCTTGCAATATCGATGACGCTGTATTCGCGCTTTTCGCCCTGTTCGATGATAGGCAGCATTTGGTAGACCTCTGCCGCCATGCCGTGCCCCCAAAGCATGGGGTCGATACGCATGGAGTAGCCGTGGCCGTTTTCGCACATCCAGTCGGTCATTTTGGCGCGCGGCAAGCCGTAAGCCGCTAAGATCGTCATGATGACGCCGCCGTGTGTGACGAGCACGGCACTCTCATCTCCCGTCATCATCATGTTTTTAACGAGCATCTCAAAGCCCGCACAGACACGCTGCATAAATACGATGCTGCTTTCGCCGTTCGGCGGGGCCTCGTGCTGACCGCCGTTCATCCAGGCGACGAACTTCGGGTCGTTTTTCAATTCTTCGGCTTTTTTATTTTCCCAATCACCGAAGTCGCACTCGGCAAGCTCTAAAATAACTTCCGGGTCGGCGGTGGGATATAAGACCTTCAGCGTATCGACACAGCGCACGCACGGGCTGGCGTAGTACTTTTTTGCTTCGGGGTAAATGCCTTTACGTTTCAGCTCCAAAAGCGCCTGAATGCCCTCCTGCGCAAGCGGAGACTGCGTGCGGCCGATGTAACGACCCTCCAAATTGCCCTCACATACGCCGTGGCGGATTAAATGAATGGTGTAAGATTTCATGCGATTTTCCTTTCCGGGACAGTAAAACGCTGCCGTTGTCCCTTTCACCAAAAATTCGCGGGAAAACCCGCAAAAAAGGTTCGTTTATCTGTTTACTTCTCGGATAATTTCGTTTATAATTTACAGAGTGTTATTTTTTGACTCAGGTGGTGAAACTTTTGTGAACAGTGATTTTCCGCGCATTCTGACACTGCTGCGCAAGGAACAGGGTATCAGCCAGAAAAAGGCTGCCGCAGACCTTGGCATCTCGCAGGCGCTGCTCTCTCATTACGAAAAAGGCATACGTGAATGCGGTTTGGACTTCATTGTGCGCACGGCGGATTATTACGGGGTCTCCTGTGATTACCTGCTGGGCAAAACACCGCACCGGCAGGGCGAAAAGCTGCATGTGCCGGAAACGGAGGAGGAAGATACGCACGATGGTCTCCCCAACGTGAGCCGAAAAATAATATCGAACTCCTTACATATTGTATTTGGTATTCTGAAAAAAATCAATAGCAAATCTTTAACAAAAGAGATCACGCTGTATTTGAGCGGCGCTGTGTATAACGCGTTCCGCATGCTGTATACGGCGAACCCGAAAAATCCTTCGGCTCTTTTTGAGACGAAGGACGGACTGAGTGAGGCGCTGACCGACGGCCGTATGCAGCTGGCGCGTGCCAAAAGCCGCGTGATGCTGCTCGGTTCGATATTAAGGCGCGGGACGCCGAGGCCGTAAAAAAAGCCGCCCTGCCACAGCTTTCCGGTGAGATGCTCTCGGCGGAATATCCCGATTGGGCGCCCTCGCTTTTTGCATTGATTGAGAATACCGAAAACGAACACAAGGAAAACTAAGTAAACCAACTGCAAAAAGGAGGCAAACTGTATGTGTGGTTTTGTAGGTTATATTGACGGCGGCGAAACACAGCTTATGGAGCCCGTGCTGCACGCTATGGCAGACCGCATCCGTCACCGCGGCCCGGACGACGCCGACTATTACATGGACGGCGAGATCTCGCTCGGTTTCCGCAGACTTTCCATCATTGACCTCGAGGGCGGCAGACAGCCGATTTTGAATGAAGATAAAAGCAAGGTTCTCATGTTTAACGGCGAGATTTATAACTATCAGTCTCTCCGCGAAGACCTTTTAAAGGCAGGCCATGTATTCACAACGAAAACGGACAGCGAAGTGCTGCTGCACGGCTTTGAAGAATATGGCACCGACCTGCTCAATAAGCTGCGCGGCATGTTCGCGTTCATCATTTGGGACAAGAACACGAAAACGCTGTTCGGCGCGCGCGATTACTTTGGCATTAAACCGTTTTATTATGCGAAGATGCAGGGCACGTTGATGTTCGGCAGCGAGATCAAGAGCTTTGTGGAACACCCGCACTTTAAGCGCGAGCTGAATGAACGCGCACTGGAGGGCTACCTTTCTTTTCAGTATTCTCCGGGCTACGAGACATTCTTCAAGAACGTTTACAAGCTGCCGCCTGCACATTATTTCTTCTACAAAGACGGCAAAATGGATATGCAGCGCTACTGGATCCCGGAATTCAACGCGGAAGAAGACAAGCCGCTTGAATATTGGGTGGACGAGATTGAAAAGACCTTTGACGACTCCGTGAACGCACACAAGATTGCGGACGTTGAAGTCGGCTCTTTCCTTTCCTCCGGCGTGGATTCCAGCTATGTGGCCTGCTCTGCCGATGTGGACAAGACGTTTACGGTCGGCTTTGACAACGGCGAAAAATACAACGAGATCAGCTACGCAAAAGAGCTTTCCGAGCTGATTCCGGTGAAGAATTACAGCAAGACGATTACCCCGGAAGAGTTCTGGGGCAACTTCGGCAAGATTCAGTACCACATGGACGAGCCGCTTGCCGATCCGTCCGCCGTGGCACTCTATTTCGTGTGCAACACGGCTTCCAAATATTTGAAGGTCGTGATGTCCGGCGAGGGCGCCGATGAAATTTTCGGCGGCTACAACATTTATAAAGAACCGCTCGCCGTACCGGCTTATGATAAGATCCCGTTCCCCATCCGTCGCTTTATCGGCAAAGTCGCTTCGCACCTGCCGAAGAAATCCGGCATCAACTTCCTTATCCGACGCGGCAAAAAGCTCGAAGATCGCTTCATCGGCAACGCGTACATGTTCACTGAGGAAGAACGCAAGAAGCTCCTGAAAATTAAGACCGATGCACCGTCCCCGGCAGAAGTCGTAAAGCCGTTCTATGATCGCGTAAAGGACAAAGACCCGGTAACGAAAATGCAGTTCGTTGACCTTAACGCCTGGATGGTCGGCGATATTCTTCTGAAAGCGGATAAAATGAGCATGGCAAATTCCCTTGAGGTGCGCGTGCCGTTCCTTGATAAGAAGATTATGGAGCTTGCGGAGCGCATCCCGCTCAAGTACCGTGTAAACGACGAGAACACGAAGTTTGCGATGCGCAAGGCCGCTTTGCGCCGCATGCCCGAAAAGTGGGCCGGCAAAAAGAAGCTCGGCTTCCCCGTGCCGACGCGTGTGTGGCTCAAGGAAGACAAGTACTACAATATCGTAAAGGAGAAGTTCACGGGCGAAGTGGCACAGAAATACTTCAACACCGACATGCTCGTAAAACTGCTGGACGACCACAAAAACGGCAAGGCGGACAACAGCCGCCGCGTTTGGACGGTCTACACGTTCCTCGTGTGGTACGACCAGTTCTTTAACGATGATATTCTCAACGGCTATGCGGAGCACACAGATGCAAAGACCGCGTAAGTATTTGGAAGGAAAATAAAGATCATGAATACAGAAGCATTAAAAAAACAAGATTTTCTGCCGGTTCTGCTCGGCAGTGACATCAACGTATACGGCATGGCGCGTTCTTTCCACGAGGCTTACGGGTACAAAAGCGTAGCGGTCGGCAAGGGCATCCTCCCCGCCTGCACGCACAGCCACATTGTGGAAGTTTTAAAGGTAGAACCGCGCCTTGAAGAAGACGACGTGTTTGTCCGCACGCTGACGGAATTTGCAAAGAACTTCTCCGGTCAGAGATTACTGCTCGTCCCCTGCGGCGACAACTACATCAAAATGCTTGTGCGCAACCAGACGAAGCTGCGCGGCATTTATGAATTCGAGTGCATCAGCGAAGAGCTTTTAATGCGCCTTTCCATCAAGGAAAGCTTTTATCAGGTCTGCGAGGAGCATGGCTTCTCGTTCCCGAAGACAACAACCTGCACGTATGAGAACCACAAGAATCTTGAGCTGCCTTTCGACTTCCCGGTCATCATCAAGCCCTCGAACAGCGTGGCATATTGGAACTGCAAGTTCCCGCACAAAAAGAAGGTTTTCGTTGCAAACACCCGCGAGGAATTTGATGCGATTTTGGACGCCATCTACGGTTCCTCTTACAAAGATCACCTCATTTTGCAGGAATTCATCCCGGGTGACGATTCTAAAATGCGCGTGATGAACTGCTACTGCGGCAAGGATAAGAAAGTAAAGCTCATTGCACTCGGCAATGCCGTGCTTGAGGAACATTCCCCGGAGGGCATCGGCAGCTATGCGGCCATCATTAACGGCTACGACGAAAAGCTGAACGAGACGATGAAGAACTTCCTTGAGGGCATCGGTTACGTGGGCTTTGCAAACTTCGATATGAAGTACGACGAGCGTGACGGCAAATATAAGCTCTTCGAGATGAACCTGCGTCAGGGCCGCAGCAGCTATTTCGTAACGGCTGCGGGCTACAACATTGCAAAGTGGCTCGCGGACGACGTCATCTACAACAAGCCCATGGATCTCACCATTGCCACAAATAAAGTGCTGTACACAATCATCCCGACGAAGATCATCTTTGACTATTGCCCGGACACCGCCGTGAAAGCGGAAGCGAAAAAGCTCATCGACGAAGGTAAAGTGGTCAACTCGTATTATTACAAGAAAGACCGCAGCCTGATGCGCTGGCTGATGTTCCGCCGCAACCAGCACAACTACTTTGAAAAGTACAAGCGTTATTTCAACAACAAAGGACTGCGTGACTGATGAACAGTTTAGGCGTTATCGGCGGACTCGGCCCCATGGCGACAGCGTATTTATTAGAGCTTATCACCGACATGACCGATGCCCGCACCGATCAGGAGCATCTTGACGCGATCATATTCAATCGCCCGAGTGTGCCGGATCGGACTGCATACATTTTAGACCATACAAAGCCCTCCCCTGTGCCGCCGATGATCGACATCGCACAGAAATTGGAGGCGTTGGGCGTGTGCGCACTCGCTACCCCGTGCGTGACGGCACACAGCTTTCACGATGAACTGCAAAGCAGCGTACACATTCCGTTTATCCACATGGTGCGCGAAACGGCAGCATATCTAAAAGAAGCCGGCTGCAAAAAGCCCGGCATTATGGCGACAACCGGCACGGTGCACATGGGCTTATTTCAAACCGCGCTGACCGATGCGGGTCTTTCCTACGTTTTGCCGAACGACGAAATGCAGCAGAACGTAATGTCGCTCATTTACGACTGCGTAAAAGCAGGTGAACCGGCGGACATGGTAAAATTCCGCGCTGTTTCCGACGCTTTGCGCGCGGACGGCTGCGACGCTATTATTTTAGGCTGCACGGAGCTCTCCATCATCAAGCGCGATAACGAGCTTGGGCCCGGTTATCTCGATGCGCTGGAAGTGTTGGCACGCGCGTGCATTTTAGCGTGCGGCAAAAAACTTAAGCCGAAATATTCTTCCCTGATCCAACAATAAAAGCATAAGGAGGCGTTTTGTATGTGCGGCTTTGCCGGTTATATTCACAACTACGGAACGTTCGATAAAGAAGAAGTCATCCATAAAATGGCCGACCGCATCAAGCACCGCGGCCCGGATGATGCCCATTATTACATTGACGACGGCATTGCCCTCGGTTTTCGCCGCCTTTCCATCATCGACCTCGAGGGCGGCAGGCAGCCGATCTTAAACGAAGACGGCTCGCTCGTGCTGCTCTTTAACGGCGAAATTTACAACTATCAGGAGCTTCGCGAAGAGCTCATCAAAGCCGGACACGTCTTCACCACAAAGACAGACAGCGAAACGATTCTGCACGGATACGAGGAATACGGTAAAAAAATCCTTGACCGTCTGCGCGGCATGTTTGCTTTCATCATCTGGAACAAGAACACAAAAGAGCTCTTTGGTGCACGCGATATTTTCGGCATCAAGCCGTTCTATTACTACAAAAAGGGCAAGGAATTCATGTTCGGCAGCGAGATCAAAAGCTTTCTCTCTCACCCGAATTTTGAAAAAGAGCTCGACGAGGATATGATCCCGTTGTACCTTTCCTACGAGTACAGCCCGGACGAGCGCACAATTTTTAAAAATGTCTTCAAGCTGCCCGGCGCACACTGCTTCACCTACAAAAATGGCGAACTGAAAGTGGAGCGTTACTATAAGATCGAATACAAGATTGAAGACGACAAATCGCTTGAATACTGGGAGGACGCCATTACAAAGGAGTTCACGGAGTCCGTCTCCATGCACCAGATCGCCGATGTTGAGGTCGGCTGCTTCCTCTCCTCCGGCGTGGATTCCAGCTATGTTGTGAAAGAAATCTCCAAGGGTACGAAGAAGGTCAAGACATTCTCCGTCGGCTACGAGGAGGAAAAATACAGCGAGCTGCCGTATGCGCAGGACTTCTCCAATGTCATCGGCGTACCGAACATCGCGAATAAGGTGTCCGCAGATGAGTTCTTCGACGCGGTGCCGGAGATTCAGTATTACATGGACGAGCCGCTGCCGAACCCCTCGGAGATTCCGCTCTACTTCCTCGCCAAAAATGCCCGCCGCTATGTGAAGGTCGTGCTTTCCGGTGAAGGTGCGGACGAGCTGTTCGGCGGCCACCCGATGTATCTTGCAGGCGGACACTTTGACCACTATTCGCATAAGGTACCGCGCCCGGTGCGTAAAGTCCTCGGCACGGTCGCAAAGCACTGCCCGAACTTCAAGGGCAAAAATTTCCTCGTGCGCGGCGCCATGGAGCCGTATCAGCGCTTTATGCGCGCAAACTACGTTTTCCAGAGCGCAGAACGTCAAAAATTCTTGAAGCGCCCCATCGCGAGCAAGGTTCCGGAGGAATACAGCAAGCGCTATTTCAACGAAGTATCGAATCTCGACGAGCCGACCCAGCTTCAGTATGTGGACATGCACACGTGGATGATCTATGACATCCTACTGAAAGCCGACCGCATGAGTATGGCAAACTCCCTTGAGCTGCGCGTGCCGTTCCTCGATAAAAAGATGCTGGAGCTTTCCACACGCATTCCTTCCCGCTACCGTGCAGCAAACGAAACGACGAAGATCGCCCTGCGCGGCGCGGCTATCAAGCAACTGCCGGAGCGTACCGCGAACAAAAAGAAGCTCGGCTTCCCTGTTCCGCTGAACGATTGGCTGCGTGAGGATAAGTACTACAACAAGGTCAAGGCGGCGTTCCAGAGCGATATTGCGGAGAAATTCTTCGTGACAAGCGAGCTGATGAAGCTGCTCGACGACCACAAGAGCGGCAAGGCGCTGAACATGCAGAAGATCTGGTCGTTCTATACGTTTATCCTTTGGTATGAGCAGTTCTTTGTGCTGAACTGAATATAGTCGAAAACAGCGTCAAATTACAGATTGGCGCTGTTTCTTTATGGAATTATTTTGTTTTGTTAACAACAGACGAGCAAATTTAAAAGAAGAACAAAAGCTTTATTCTTCCCTTTTTGGGCGGAATAAGGCTTTTTCTTTTGCAGCTTTATCGTCTTGCACGGCGGTACGCGGCCGGTGTTTCGCCGGTGATGCGTTTAAACTGTCGGATGAAATGGTATGGGTCTGCATATCCGCTGTGCTCGGCAACTTCCGTGATGGGCAAGTCACTGCCGGAGAGCAATAAAGACTGTGCATAACGAATACGCGCTTCAATCAGGTCGCGCATGGGCGATGTACCAAAAACCGCGCGGTATAACGCATGCAGGTGCGAAGCGCTGACAGACGCAAGCGATGCCATTTGCGGCACAGTCCAGTGCTTTTCCGGATCAGAAAGCACCGTGTGACGCAGGTTCTGCATCTTTTCCCTATCTGCACGGCTGACCGTAGGTGAGTAGTTTTCTTCCGCTATGGCGCGGGAGAAACGCACAAGAAATTCTGTGGTGTATGCTTCCAACAAGTCCTCCCGAAACGGTTCATTAGAGAAAAATGCAGCTTCCGTTTTTCGGAAAAGGCCGGAGATAAACTCTGCCGCACGTGGGTAAAGCAGTGTATTTTCGGGAATACGATAGCGCAAAAGCTGCACGCGAAAGCCAGGCGCAAAATGCGCCCAGTTGTGCGTGAGGTTACTGTCTGAGTGAAACCACTGTGGTTCATCCGGCGCATAGAAAATACACGCGCCGGGTCTTACTGTGACCTTTTCCCTGTTAATTTCGATCTCTACGCTGTTCATAAAGTGCAAAAACGTGTAGATTTCAATGCCTGTTGGGCGCACAAGTGTAAACCCGGCTTTTTCCGGCCAATCGTGGCGAATATCTGTAATCTCCATTTTGACGCCCCCTTTGCTTTATATTATACGCAAAAACTCCCTGTGTCGCAATAGAATAAGTCAATTTTTGTGCATGATACGACATTGTATTTTGTATAGTGATTGCGTACAATGAAACCGTAATCAAAAAAGCGCGGCAGAAATTGAGATTTGCCGTCTTTTCGGGGAAAGGATGTACGAAAAATGAGTAATATACCGAGGAAAGAATATCCGCGCCCGCAGTTTGTGCGCGAAAACTGGATGAACCTGAACGGCACATGGGCGTTTGAGATCGACAACGGCCGCAGCGGTGAGGCACGCGGCTTACAGAAGGTCGGCACAGCGCTCAGTGGGGAGATCACCGTGCCGTTCTGCCCGGAAAGCGAAATTTCCGGTGTGCAGCACACCGATTTTATGTACGGCGTGTGGTATAAGCGCACTGTAACGGTCACAGAAAAACAGCTGAAGGGTCGCGCCGTGCTGCATTTCGGCGCTGTGGATTATTGCGCAAAAGTTTTTGTGAACGGCGAGCTTGCCGGCACACACAAGGGCGGCTATGTTTCGTTTGAGTTTGATGTGACCGCACTTTTAAAAGCGGGCGAAAATGAAATTGCCGTCTACGTCGAAGATAATACGCGCGACCGCCTCATCCCGAGCGGCAAGCAGAGCGAGCAATATAACTCATACGGTTGCTTCTACACGCGCACCACGGGCATTTGGCAGACCGTATGGCTGGAGTTCACCCCGAAGGCTTATATTTCCCGCGTGCAGTATTATCCGAACATCACTTCAGGCACGGTAACGGTGACCGCAGAGCTGGTCGGTACGGCAAACCTTACAGCAACGGCTTCGTTTGAAGGCAAAGAAATGGGCAGCTACACAGCAGAAAACGCCTGTGGCACGCACACATTCACGATAAAGCTGAGCGAAAAGCATCTGTGGGATGTCGGCTGCGGCAATCTGTATGACGTTGCATTCGCTTTCGGTGAAGATAACGTCACGAGTTATTTCGGTCTGCGCGAAGTGCGCCTGGACGGCCACAAGTTCCGCATCAACGGCCGCTCTGTTTTCCAGCGTCTGGTGCTCGACCAAGGCTTCTATCCGGATGGCATCTACACTGCGCCGAGCGACGAAGCGCTTGAAAACGACATTAAGCTCTCCCTTGCCGTCGGTTTCAACGGTGCCAGACTGCATGAGAAGATTTTTGAAGAGCGCTTCCTCTACCACGCAGACCGCTTAGGCTACATCGTTTGGGGCGAATTCCCGAACTGGGGTCTCGATTCCTCCTATGCCGATTCTGTTTACGGCATTTTGCCGGAGTGGACGGAAGAGATCCGCCGCGATTTTAACCACCCGGCTATTATCGGCTGGTGTCCGTACAACGAGACATGGGATACTGACGGCAGGAAACAGTTTGACGACGCACTCGACATCGTTTACAGAGCAACGAAAGCGCTTGACCCTACCCGTCCGTGCATCGATACGAGCGGCAACTATCATGTTGCCACTGATATTTTCTGCGTGCATGATTACGAGCAGAACCCGGAGATCTTTAAGGAGCACTATGACAAGCTGATGACCGAGGGCACACTGTTTGACAACCACACGCACCGCCAGACCTACAAGGGCGAAGCGACGTTCGTCAGCGAATACGGCGGCATTCAGTGGAGTCAGGACGAGAGCGGTTGGGGCTACGGTACCGGTCCGAAGACCGAAGAGGAATTCCTCACGCGTTTTAAAGGCCTTACAGACGCATTGCTTGATAACAGTGAAATGTTCGGTCTTTGCTACACGCAGCTGACCGATGTGGAGCAGGAACAGAACGGCCTTTACACCTACCAGAGAAAGCCGAAGTTTGATCCCGCGTTCTTCCACGGCGTTTTGAGTCGCAAAGCCGCAATCGAAGACTAATAGATACGTTTGGTGCCCGCAGTTTTTCCGCTGTGGGCACTTTTTTATCAAAATACAGGAAATTCGTCGATTTTCGTCATACGTACGTCACAAATGCATAGTATTTTATATAATAGAGTAATTTTGGGCAGCAAGCTTCTGCTGCCGGATACTGTTCTGAGGAGTGTATTTATGCCGCAAAATCACTTTAGAGAACCGAAAAACCGACGTGAACATCTTCTCTCTTCCCTACCACTCGTCTTGCCGGTGGCAGCCGTGACGATATCCGCCGCCGCGTTTGGTTTGCTGTTCCTGCAAGGGGATTTAGTGGAGAGCGCGGAGGAAACCATCACATACACTGCAGCGATTGGCGCAGATGACGAGCAGGTGGAAATGTACGTCTACGATGCGGGCAACGATGAAGTTGAGGAAGCCGAAGAAGAAGCTTCGGAAATGAATGCCGCGTCTTCCTATGCCGCGAAAGAGCGCATTTTGCCGGCTGGCGAAGTAGAAGACACCGCAGAGCTTGTAGATGCATACAGCTCTGTGCCATTATTTGTTTCCAGCGGCAATCTTGCGGAGCAAGGCGTGCAGACACGGCTTGAGCTGCTTGAAGATTATTTTCCAAACGGCATGTACTGGAACCATATCGGTGTGGACACAAGCGAAATGACGGCAGACGAAATTGCCATGTGCGTTACAGACACGCCGTGCAACCATTCTGTTTATGGTTATGGAAACTGCAACATTTATAATGGACTGATGGATGATTTCTTCCCGCAATACGGAGACGAAATGCAATGCCTCGGCTACGCTTCCATCATCAGCGACCTGCTGTTCGGCTACGATGCACCAGTCACGGAGTTTTACGACTTTGACGAGTTGCGCATCGGCGATCACATCCGCATGGGTTGGTATGAGCACTCGATGATCGTGACGGACATCGACTGGGATACCGATACCATCACCGTGACGGAAGTAAATGCAGATTACGAAAACTGCCAGATCTCTTGGGGTCGACAAATCACCCGCAGCGAGCTTCTCGGCATGGAAGGCGACCTTACCTATTACACGCGCTACGCAAATTGAAAATCGGTTGTTCTGCGCCTCGGCAAGATTTTGATGTCTTGTCGGGGCACATTTTATATTTCCAAAAAGTTATACGATACAAAAACACCCCGAACAACGCAAAATCGTTCGGGGTGTGCTGATTCAGAGAATCAATTATTTAACCATGTTGGCAACTTCGCTTGCGAAATCGTCGTTTCTCTTCTCGAGGCCTTCGCCCTTCTCGAAGCGAACGAAATCCGTAACCTTCATCGTGCCGCCGGCCTTCTTTGCTTCCTCAGCAATGTACTGCTCAACGGAGAGGTCGCCGTTCTTAACGAATGCCTGCTGCAGGAGGCAGTTGTTCTCATAGAACTTGCCGATCCTGCCGGTAACCATCTTCTCGATGATGTTCTGCGGCTTCTTGGAGTTCTTCGGATCGTTCTGGATCTGAGCCATGAGGATTTCTTTTTCCTTATCGAGTGCTTCAGCCGGAACCGTGGACTTATCGAGATAAGCTGGATTCAGAGCGGCAATCTGCATTGCGACGTCCTTGCCGCACTCGTTGAGAACTTCTGCCGGAACATTCTCGGTCTCAAAACGAACGAGAACGCCGATTCTGCCGCCGCCGTGTACGTAAGCAACGCAATCGCCCTCGTAACGGACGAAGCGGCGGATCTTGATGTTCTCGCCGATGGTGAGAATCTTATCCTTCAGCATAGCATCAACGGTCATATCGGAGCCGTGTGCCTTAGCTGCAAGGAGAGCTTCAACGTCTGCCGGGTTCTCATAGATAACAGTCTCGGCACAGGTCTTAACGAAATCGATGAACTGAGCATTCTTCGCAACGAAGTCGGTCTCAGCGTTGACTTCGATCACAACGCCAACCTTACCGCACTCGCTGACCATAGCGTATGCAACACCCTCAGCTGCAATACGGCTTGCCTTCTTAACGGAAGCTGCAAGACCCTTCTCGCGGAGAATCTCGGTTGCCTTCTCTACATCGCCCTCAGCCTCTGTGAGAGCCTTTTTGCAATCCATCATGCCGCAGCCTGTCTTAGCGCGCAGATCTGCAACGTCCTTAGCTGTGAAATTCATTTCAAATCACCATTCCTTGTAGAATCTTAAACTCTATATCAAACGAAAGGAATTTTTAACCGAAATTAAATTATTCCTCGGTCTCTGCAGCAGCTTCTTCGGTCTCCTCAGCAGCAGCGCCCATGCGGCCCTCGCGGCCTTCGATGATAGCGTTAGCCATAGCACCTGCGATGAGCTTAACAGCGCGGATAGCGTCGTCGTTGCCCGGGATAACGTAGTCGATCTCGTCCGGATCGCAGTTGGTATCTACGATTGCAACGATCGGAATACCGAGCTTCTTAGCTTCGGAAACAGCGATTCTTTCCTTTCTCGGGTCAACAATGAACAGTGCGCCCGGGAACTCCTTCATGTCCTTGATACCGCCAAGATACTTTTCGAGCTTTTCGATCTCAAGCTCAAGCTTGCTGACTTCCTTCTTTGGGAGCAGCTCGAAGGTGCCGTCTTCCTGCATCTTGCGCAGCTGTGCAAGTCTCTGGATTCTGCGGCGGATGGTCGTGAAGTTGGTGAGCATGCCGCCCAGCCAACGAGCATTTACATAGTAAGCGCTTGCGCGGAGAGCCTCTTCCTTAACGGACTCCTGAGCCTGCTTCTTTGTGCCTACGAAGAGAACGCTCTTGCCTTCCATGGAAAGGTCACGAACGAAGTTGTAAGCCTCTTCGAGCTTCTTAACGGTCTTCTGCAGGTCGATGATGTAGATACCGTTTCTCTCCGTGAAGATGTACTGTGCCATCTTCGGGTTCCATCTTCTTGTCTGGTGACCGAAGTGAACACCGGCCTCCAGAAGCTGCTTCATTGATACGACTGCCATTTGAAAATACCTCCTTGGTTTTTCCTCCGCCGGGCTGATATTTTCGGGGAAAACCGCTTTCGCGGCACCAATCCGAGAGCCTCGGCGTGCGTTTTTGCTTGCAGAATCTGCAAATCGCTAAACTATTATAGCATAACATGCCGGGTAAAGCAAGTGTTTTCTATCCGTTTTCAAAGAAATTTTGTAAGAAGCTGCGCTTCGGTGTCCGCTTTACGGGGATGTGATCGACCAGCACAGCATCCTCCCCAATGGTCTTCACAGCGCTCCATGGGATCACACAGTCATTCTCTCTGCCAAACAATCCGAAAAAGCGCGGACGGCCGTACACCACGATCGCCGTCAGTGCCGCCTGCTGTGTATCAAATTCAATATCACCGAGATACCCGATGCGCGAGCCATCCAAAACACTGATCACCTCTCGCCCATGCATTTCTCCGATGCGTTCTAACATATCGTTCCCCCGTTTCGCCGTATTTTTCCGATACAGCGTATGCACAGTAAGGATACATTATGCGTTTGCATCCTTTAAAATGACTTCGGCAATCGTTTCGGCGGCAAGGTTCGAGCCCGCTTCGTTCGGATGGCTTCCGTCGTCGTTGAAAAGATTTTCAGTTTCGGTTTTTTCATAAAATACACTGCCGACATCGGCGAGCAGTGTGTGGTTTTTCTCCGCCGCTTCTGCATAGGCTTCGTGCATTTTGCGGTACATCTCATCGTAATCCATGCCGAATTTTTGAAGCTGTTTGCCGTCTTTTTGGTATGCCCATGTCGCATACAGAACCGGTACGGCACCGTTTTCACGAATTTTACCGCACAAATCTTTCACGCTCTGCATAAAGCTTTCCTTTGCTGTGATAAGGCCGTTGCTCATCTCCTGCAAAACGACGTAATCCCATTTTTCATTTTGCAGCAGCTCCAATGCTTTTGCGCCGAGCCTTGTTTCAGGGTTCAGCTGCTCACGTAAGCGTGCACCGCCGCGTGTGTTCTGTACCACTTCGGCACCCGTGATTTCCGCCAGCATACTCGGCAGATCATTTGTGAAAATATAGCTGTTTCCAAGCATTAAAATGCGCATATTTATTTCTCCTATCCTCATGGTACTTTATCATTCGTAGTATAGCATATTTTTGAAGTTCGGACAAGAAAAAACGCCCGGTTCTTACACTGAGTGGCGAAGTTCACTTGTTTCTTTTTAGTATTTCCTTGCTTCGATCAGCAATTCTTGAAAGGTAGCTTGCACCTTCTCCGCCACTTCAGATTCATACACACCGGCCGTGATGAGCAACTTTCTTACTTTGATTGGATTTAATCCCAGTTCTTCGCCGATGGCCTGCAAGGACATCTCAGAATCATAAAGTGCCACAGCACTTTCCATCTGCTCTTTCAGATTTTTCCCGGTATCGTACTCTGGCTTCAACTTCTTCCAGCCTCCACCGGGCTTCCGGGGTTTATATGGTCTTTTCTCTCCCATGATTATTCATGCAGCTCCAGCGGCAATCCATCCGGGTCGTGGAAGAAAGTCATCTTCTTGCCGGTATAATCATCCACACGAATTGGCTCGCATTCAATTCCTACCTCCGCCAGCTCCCTCACCGTCTGCTCCACGCTATCAACGCAGAACGCAAGATGGCGTAGACCACAGGCCTCTGGACGGTTTACACGCTTCGGAGGATTTTCCTCAGCGAAAATCTCCAGCTCCGTGTATTCATTGACACGCAGATCCAACTTCCAGTCCTTACGCTCTGGGCGGTAGTTCTCTCTGATAACAGAGAATCCCAGCTTGTTCACATAGAAATCCTTTGCAGCTTCGTAGTCAGATACGATGATTGCAATATGATGTATTTTTGATAAGTTCATTTTCTCACGCTCCATTTCTTTTATTTTCGTTACAAACTATACATCAACCTTCAAAAATTACCGTCTGAACTCCTGGAGTTCAGTTTGTCCACACGGCCGATCTAATTTCAGTTTTTCAAGAATCTCGTCCGCACTCATACCGCTTGCCAACAGCTTCTTCAGCACAGCCTCGGCTTCAGCCTTCTTAGCTTCTTCAGCGGCCTTAGCATCCGCCTTTGCTTTCTTCGCTTCCAGCGTTGCCACTTCTTTTTCGGCCTTCTTCAGAGCAGTCTTCTTCTCTTTCAGTGTGTTCTTCTGCTCTTCAATCGCTTTCTGGATGGATACGATCTCAGTATTCAGAGATGCAATAGTCTCCTGCTTCTCTGCTATCTGGGATACGTAGTCGGTGTGGGTAGTTTTGGGACGGTTTTTGCTGCCTTTTGTTCTGGGCATCGTGATAACCTCTTTTCTTTTAACCTTCAAACTGTTTTAATTCTTCCAGCGGTTCCTTACTTGTATCAATGCACATACCGTCTTTTAGCCAATCTGCTTTCGTATATCCTGTTCCCGTCACTTCATATACCTCACCTTTTCGACCTACTGGCTTAACCCATCCCCATGTAATGAGCATATCCAACGCTTCTTGCCATCTAGCAGATTCTCTCTGTGAACTATCCGCCATAAACTGTTTGCCATCAGCTGAGATCTGAACTGCTGAACCTAACGTAGCAAGTCTGAATATTTGTCCATTTCCTTGAGCTGCATATACTAAAAGAAACGCTGGTTCAACTGGAATGCTACCAACATCATCTTGTCCTACTGTTGGCGTGTATTGTTGGTTAGACTTCTCTGCATCTTTACATTCTCTTGCCCTAGCTTCCGTAATAGTAGATATTCTATCTAAAAAGCCATCGCGCTGTCTTTCCCATGTTGCTTCAGACATTGGACGCAGATTAAACTCTTTTGTAAGTTCATCCTTAAACTCACCCAATCTATATTTTAATGTTCTGATGTCTGAATCATCTAATTTTATTGCAATTTGTGTCTTATCAATACATCCATCTAGCTGATTGAAATGAAATCCCGGCAATAAAATGCCTGTCCATTTGTGTTTCATTGCCCAAGCGGCTCCCATTTCATTTAATGACGCTGCGCTACTATAATAGTCCTTTGAAAAAGCATAAATCACATGAAGGTCACTATTCTGAAATTCATTAACAAGCCACTCATATACCTTATTACCAAGCGGAATACAGTATGGAGGAACTGACGAACAAATTATCTCTTCATCTCTTAAACCTAATATTTCGAGTAATCCCACAAATGCCTCGACATAATCAGCATCTTTACTGCTGTGTGATATGAATAATTTATGTGGTTTATCCATCTTTTTTCCCTCCTCTACTGATTCAGATAGCGTTTTCCCTAATACTGTTAATTTGGCTTCTAGTTGAGCAAATGTCGAATCATCACTAAAGTTTTTTCCCATTTTTGAAAAAAGGCGGATTATCTCTTGGACTGTTTTGCTCTGTGGAAGTTTTTCAAGTTCTGCCTCAATTTCTGCTTTCCACAGTAAATATTTTTCATCGTTGTGAATTGTTTGATATGGAGTCTGAATAGCAGGCTTTCCGGCTGGCTTTCCTAAAGATATGTACTCCGTTTTGAATCGTTTTTTTATATCTGAAGTCTGCTCAATAAGCCTAATCAAATTTTCATTTGCCAACTATCTTTCCTCCTTCGCCTAATCATTAACTTTTTCTCACATCTTCGCCGATCATAAGATCGTTGCCTGCTGCTCACCACGAAGAGGTGTG
>OGQV01000877.1_pt1 | contig 25473 bp, 29 predicted proteins | sample 1553311 | NCBI WGS metagenome assembly OGQV01 (sample SAMEA2579976, study PRJEB22360) | human gut metagenome
CCTGCTGTGCGGGCGCGGGAGCGGGCGCTTCCTTATTCTGCGCAGCTGCGGCAAAGACCTGCTCGATCGAATCGATCTGGTTCTGCTGCGTGATATAGTCGACGATCACGTTCAGCTGGTCTTCCGTCAAATTCTGGGAGCTGCTTTTCGGCTTTTCATAGAACTTCCCGACGATCTCGATCAGCTTCTTGGCCGGCATCGCAAAATCGTCCGCGACTTCCTTGATCTTCTGTTTCACTTCAATACTCAATACAGCCACCTCCAGTTATTTCTTCCCTGTTTTGACATTCTTTCTGTGCGCCTGCGCCTCCTGCCGGCGCTTCAGGACGCGCTGCGTCTGCACGGTCAGCTGGGTCAGGATCTCATCATGTCCCGGATCGCCCAGTGCCTCAAGAAACGATTTTGCAAACGCGGGATCGGTAAACGCGCACAGCGCGCAGGCATTGCAGCCCAGTCCGTTCCCCAGCTCGTCTTTGGTGTACGGCGCGCAGATATACGGGCATTTGCTGCCCGAAACAAAGGAGCGTGCCCGGCGGAAGGTATGGTCGCCGGCGTCCTTTGCTACCAATAGAAGCTTCGCCTTGCCGCTGCGGCAGACGATGCCGACCGGCTCCTCGCCGATCTCCAGAAGCCGTGCGCGGCGGGCAAGGCCCAGCAGGCGCAGCGCCTTTTGCTGCTGGTCAGTCATGATCGCCCGCCTCCATTCTCAAAAGGAGCTGATCGTAGATCTCCTGCGGGATCTGGCAGTCAAGCCCCCGCTCGAGCGCCCTGGACTTGATCGCCCGCCTGAGGCATTCGGCCTGCGGGCAGACATATGCGCCGCGGCCGGGAGCCTTGCCCCGGAAATCGAGGGAAATTTCCCCCTCCGGGCTTCTGACCACGCGGACCAGTTCTTTTTTCGCCTTCATTTCCCGGCAGCCAACGCATTGGCGCATGGGAATTTTTTTCTGCATATGCGCGCCTCCTTTTCAGAAGCAGGCTTACGCCTGCGGCTCGGCATCTTCCGGCGCTTCGTCCGGCTGCGCGTCGATCGCTTCGAGCTCCTGCTCCTGCGAGGCGGGCTTGATGTCGATCTTGTAGCCGGTCAGGCGGGGGGCGAGGGCGGGGGGCATCCGGACGGGCGTTCTGGCCCTCCTTGCCGATGGCGAGCGACAGCTGATCGTCCGGAACAATCACGCGGCAGGCCTTCGTGCTGCCGGGCAGGAGCGTCACGGATTTGACATCCGCCGGGGAAAGCGCCGCGGCGACGAACTTCGCCGGGTCCTCCGACCAGACGATGATGTCCATCTTTTCGCCGTGCAGCTCGTTCACGACCGCGCCGACTCTTGCGCCGCGCGTGCCGACGCAGGCGCCGACCGGATCGATGCCGTCCTGCGAGGCGTAGACGGCCAGCTTCGTGCGGGAGCCTGCCTCGCGGGCGATGGACTTGATCTCAACAAGGCCGGAGGCGATCTCCGGAACCTCAAGCTCAAACAGGCGCTTGACAAGGCCCGGATGCGTCCGGGAGACGATGACCTGCGGGCCTCTGGTCGAGCGGCGGACCTCCACGACATAGACGCGGATGAGGTCGCCCTCGTGGTAATACTCCGTGCGGACCTGCTCGGATGCGGAGAGCATGGCGTCGGTCTTGTCGTTGCCGCCGCCGATGCGGATGGTCATGTCGTTGGTCGCAGGCTCGATGCGCAGTACCGTGCCGGTGAGGATCTCATGCTCCTTGGAGGAGAATGTGTCGAAGACCATGCCGCGCTCTGCTTCGCGGATGCCCTGGATGATGACCTGCTTGGCCGTCTGCGCGGCGATACGGCCGAAGTCCTTCGTCTGCACGTCGACGTTTACGAGGTCGCCCAGCTGCGCGGTCTTGCTGATTCTGCGGGCCGCGTCGAGCGTAATTTCCGTGGCAGGGGTGATGACGTCGTCGACGACTTCCTTCTGCACGTACATGTGCATATCGTCGTCCTTGACCTCGACGAAGACGTTGTCGGTGTAGCCGTCCTTGTCCTTTTTGTATGCAGCGACGAGAGCCTGCGTGATCTTCTCGACCATGTAGCTCTGCGGGATCCCGCGTTCTTTTTCAAGCTGCGCAAGCGCTGCAAAAATTTCGGCATTCATAGTTTTCTAAATTCCTCCCTTTAAAACTCGACGTGAAGCCGCACCTGCGCGACCTCGTTTTTCTGGAATGTATATGTGGTTCCTGCGGCTTCAATGGTCACGGCGCCGTCTGCGTAGCCCGTAAGCTTGCCGACGAACTCTTTCGCGCCGCCTATGGGCTTGAAGAGCTTCACCGAGACGGAGCTGCCCATAAACTGTGCAAAGTCGGACGGGCGCTTCAGCTGCCGTTCGAGTCCTGCCGAGCAGACCTCAAAATTGTAGCTGTCCGGCACGGGGTCCTTTTCATCGAGGATCGGATCAAGCGCGCGGGAAATGGCCTCGCAGTCGGAGATATCCACGCCGCCGTCCTTGTCGATGTACAGGCGCAGGAACCATTCTCCGCCCTCGCGGACATATTCCACATCCCAGAGCGTACAGCCGTGCGCCTGCACGACAGGTTCTGCAAACTGCGCCACCTGCTCCGTTACCTTCATGAAAAATCCCCCTTACCAGCAAGAAAGAGTGGGGAGCAATTCCCCACTCTCAAGTAAAATACTATCAAGATGGCCTTATTATAGCATCCGCGGGCGGAAATTGCAAGGAGTATTTCTGTATTTGACCCGGAATTTCTTGTTTTTTTCCTTCTTTTTTCGCCCTGATCTGCGCAAAAGCGCACTGTGCGCGAAAAAAACGCAAATTCCTGTCTGCGGGGTGTCATTTCCCCCGCGTGTGTGCTATACTATATGAAATGAAGCTCGCTTGGGGGTATTTGAGATATGAAGCAGAAATCCGGCATGATCGGCGTCGTCTACGCCGCGATCCTTTCCGCCATCGCCGGTTACTTTTTTCGCATGACGCAGCTGTCCGGCGGCAGCAGCGTCCCGCTGCTCGCGTTCAGCATCCTGATGGTCTTCGTCTTTGCGCTCGCTGCGGTCAGTCTGGAAAAGAAGTCCGCCTATGAAGCCGTCTACCGGCCCAGCGGGCAGGATCTGACGTTTTCGCTGCTCGGTGCGCTGGGGCTGATCGCGGGCTGCGTGCTCAGCTTCCGGGGCTCTATTGCGCAGATGCTCGTGAGCCTGCTCGGCCTGCTGGCCGGACTTTCGCTCGGCGCGGGGGCCGTGCTGCGGTGGAAGGAAAAAAAGCCGTCGGCGGCGTTTTCCGTCTTCGTTGTGCTGTTCTATGTTGCGAAGCTCTTCCGCGATTTCCGCCACTGGGAGATCAATCCCGCGATTCTGGACTACTGCTTCTCACTGTTCGCCATGATCGCGTTCATGCTGGCAAGCTATCACACGGGCGCGTTCAGCTTTGAGCGGGGCGCACGGCGCCGGCTGGCGTTTTATTCGCTGCTGGGCGTCCTGTTCGGCGCAATCAGCCTTGCGGGCGCGCAGCTGCCGGAGCTTCTGATCTACGCGGGCAGCGTATTCTGGATGCTTGCCTGCGCGCAGCAGATGCTGAGGCGCTCTGTATAGGCTTTTTCAGCCGCCATAGCTGCACATGACCAAGGGAGGGAGGACGAAGCCGCCCTCCCCCTGTATGATGTTATGGCAGCACCGCACCATTCGGCAAGCTGATCCGGTGAGAGTTTTTCGTCAAGCCAAGGTCTGAAAAGCGCGGGAATACTGTATGTATTTCAAACGCTTCCAACCGCGAAATTGGCGGAAAAGCTGCGCCGAAGCGCGCCGACGCAATTGTGCGGTGCTGCCTTATGCCTTTCTTGCAAGCGTCGCCCAGTAGGTGGGGATGTTGTGCGCGTGCAGATTGCCGTAGCCGTTGGTGTCCTCGTAGAGGTCCAGCAGCTGCAATCCCGCCTTGAGCTGGCCCGTGAGCTGCTCGTGCGCGGTGTGGGAAAACTGAACGCCGCTTTTGTCCTTTTCCAGCTGCCGCATCTGCTCCTCATCCTCGAGCGGGTTGAACGGGAGCGTGTTGATGATCCGCGTTTCGTCCTCGTCGAAGGCGAAGTTCAGGCCGTTGTCAAGCCCGGCCAGCAGCCGTCCGCCGGGCTTTAAGACCCGTGCGCATTCGCGCCAGATGGGCAGCACTGCGTAGACGTAGCAGTTGGAGACGGGATGGAAGATCAGATCGAAGCTGTTTTCGTCAAACGGCAGGCGCTTGGTCATGTCGGCGCGGACGATGGTAATGTCATAGCCCTCCCGCTCCGCGACCAGTTTCTCGGAATCCAGCTGCCGCTGCGAATAGTCCAGTACCGTGCACTGCGCCCCCAGCGCGGCGAAAATGGGCATCTGCTGCCCGCCGCCGGAGGCCAGCCCCAGCACGCGCTTGCCTTTCAGCTCGCCGAGCCAGCTGTGCGGGACGAATTTGACCGGAGTCAGCTTGACGTCCCACGTACCGGCCTTTGCCTTTTCATATTCCTCGTGGGAAACAGGCTTCCCCCATTCCCAGCCTTCCTCGACCCAGCGGTCGATGGTTTTGCTGTTGATCTCCTGATACGGAATGTCCATAAAAACCTCTTTTATTATGCTTCCTTCGCCAGCTTCCATGCAACGTAGTCGTCGTAGGAGCAGAGGCGGTCAATAATGGTGCCGTCGGGCTGGAACTCGATGACGCGGTTACAGGTGGTCTGCAAAAGCTCATGGTCGTGCGAGGCAAGGAGAATGTTGCCGGGGAAGGCGCACAGGCCCTTGTTGACGGCCTGAATGGCCTCCATGTCCAGATGGTTCGTCGGCTGGTCAAGAAGCAAAACGTTCGCGCCCGAGAGCATCATGCGCGAGAGCATGCACCGGACCTTTTCGCCGCCGGACAGCACATTCACGGGCTTGAAGACCTCTTCGCCGGAAAACAGCATCCGGCCCAAGAAGCCGCGCAGGTACACGTCGTCCTTTTTCGCCGAATACTGCCGGATCCAGTCGACAAGCGAGTCGGAGCAGCCCTCAAAATAGGCGGTGTTGTCCTTCGGCAGATAGCTGGTCGTGACGGTCTGGCCCCATTTGACGCTGCCCTCGTCCGGCTCCAGCTCGCCCATGAGAATTTTAAAGAGCGTCGTCTGCGCCAGCTCGTTTTCGCCGACAAAGGCGATCTTATCATTCTTATTGACAATGAACGAGACTTTATCCAGAAGCTTCACGCCGTCGATGGTCTTGGATACATCCGTCACGAACAGGATGTCCTTGCCGACCTCGCGTTCGCGCTCAAAGCCCACGAACGGGTACCGGCGCGAGGACGCGGGCATTTCCTCGACGGTCATCTTGTCGAGCAGCCTGCGGCGGGAGGTCGCCTGCTTGCTCTTGGCCTTGTTGGCCGCGAAGCGGGCGATGAAGGTCTGCAGCTCTGCGATTTTTTCCTCGGCACGCTTATTCTTGTTGCGGATGAGCTGCTGGATGAGCTGGGAGGATTCGTACCAGAAATCATAGTTGCCGACATACATCTTGATCTTGCCGTAGTCGATATCGACGATATGCGTGCAGACGGTGTTGAGGAAATGACGGTCGTGGCTGACGACGATGACAAGGCCGGTGTCCTCGTAATCCAGAATAAAATCCTCGAGCCAGTTGATGGCCTCAATGTCAAGGTTATTCGTCGGCTCGTCGAGCATGACGATATCGGGCTTGCCGAACAGCGCCTGCGCAAGCAGCACCTTGACCTTCAGACGCGGGTCGGTGTTGGCCATGAGATCATAGTGCAACTCCACCGGGATGCCGAGGCCCTGCAAAAGCTTTGACGCGTCGGACTCGGCCTCCCAGCCGTCCATGTCGGCAAACTCCGCCTCAAGCTCGCTCGCACGCATCCCGTCCTCCTCGGAGAAATCCGGCTTTTCATAAAGCGCGTCCTTCTCCTTCATCACGTCGTACAGGTGCTGGTTGCCCATGATGACGGTGTCGAGAATGGTATACGCGTCGTACTGGTTCTGATCCTGCTTCAGAACGGACATCCGCGCGCCGGGCTTGATGAAAATTTCGCCGGACGTCGGCTCCAGTTCGCCGGACAGGAGCTTCAAAAACGTCGATTTGCCCGCGCCGTTGGCGCCGATAATGCCGTAGCAGCTGCCGGGCGTAAACTGCAGATCGACCTGCTTGAACAGCACAGAGCCGCCAAACTGCATGGCAAGGTTGGAAATGGTGATCATAGAAAAACCTCATCAATGTTATTTTTTCTTATCATACCACAAAATCCAGTGTTTGCAAGGGAAACCGTGGGAACCGCCGGTATGGCCGGGAGCTCATTTAAGAGAAGCAGCAGCCAGGAGCGTCCGGCTTGGGTGCGTGCGGTTTTGCTGCCAGTTGCTTCTGAACCAGACCGCTGCGGAGTCACAGCGGCAGGAAGGAGAACGCCCATGTGAGTACCGGCGCGAACAGCACGGCGGGCAGGAGGTCGGCGGTCTTGATCTTCGTGAGGTGCAGCATATTAAGGCCGATGGCAAGGATCATCACCGAGCCGCAGCACGTGATCTCCGCGATGGCCGCGTCGGACAGCAGCGGCGCGATCACGTGCGCCAGAAGGGCAAGCAAACCCTGATACACGAACACGGGCACGGAGGAAAACAGCACGCCCAGCCCCAGCGAGACGGACAGCATACAAGACGAAACGCCGTCGAGCAGGGATTTTGTGAACAGCAGCTCATAGTCCTGCTTCAGACCGGCGTTGAAACTGCCGAGGATCGCCATCGCGCCCACGCAGAACAGGAGCGACGCCGTCACAAAGCCCTCGGCGATGGGGGTCCGCTTCCCGCCGCGCTGGAAGCGGCGCTCGATCCTGCCGCCGAGGCGCTCAATGCGCCCGTCGAGATCCAGAAGCGTCCCCACGGCGGTGCCGAGCACCATTGACACGATCAGCACGAGCGTATTTTCGCCCTTCAGCATCCCGCTGACGCCGATATAGATCACGCAGAGCGCGATCGCGGTCATGATCGCGTTTGTGATTTTTTCCGGGATGCCCTTCTTTGCCAGCAGCCCGACCGAGCCTCCGGCGAGAATGGCAAGCGCGTTGACAAGAACTCCAAGCATAAATATGGCCTCACTTTGAACAGGATATCTTGCCTCTTATCCTATCATATGCGTGTCGAAGAAAAAAGAGATTTTTCGCAAAGTGGAGGAAAAACGCAAAATAAGCGGGAAAATTCAGGCTGGATCAGGGACGATATTCCAAAAAAGGTAGAAATCCTGATCAAAATGTAGTATAATGCCCTTATCTTGATAAACAGCGCCCGCCGCTGCGCGGACGCTTGGGAGTGTATATGAAACTACGCAGAACAAAGCGAATGCCCGCCACGGCAAAGCAGAAGCTGCGCGCAAAGAGGCTGGCGCAGCTGAAGCGGTTTTTGCGTGAGCACACCTGGGGCGTGATGATCACGGTCCTGATTATGATCGCGCTGATCCTGTTCGTCTGCGTGATCGCCGGGGCCGCGCCCAAAGAAGCGCCTGCGCCGGAGACGACGCAGGACGAGACGCCGCGCTATGAGTCGGGCTTTATCTGCGCCATCACGACGCAGGTTCCGTATTATACCGAGGAGCTTTCCGAGGCCGGAACGGTCGCGCGCGGGATGCAGATCACGTATTCGACCGACCGCTCTGTCGAGCGCGACGGCGTCCGGTACTATCTGACCTATTTCTCCACGCTGGACTGCGGCTATGTCTCCGAGGAAAACCTGACGCAGGACCCCTCCGCCGTGATCGCAGAGAAGGTCGTCTATGTCCGCACGCCGCAGAACCTCCGTCTGGACAAAAACACGCTCGAGCTCGGCACGCTGGTCGAAAAAGGAACGGAGCTGCAGGTTCTGAGCTATGAGGGCACGACCGACGGCGTCGTCGATCTGTATCAGGTCTCCTATCAGGGCCAGACAGGCTACATCAGCGGCCAGTACGTCTCAACCGTGCAGGAGGAGGCCAACGACGTCTATGACCGCTTCGGCGTCTACGCCATCCATGCCGGACGCGGCGACAAATGGGGCGGCGGCGACGCGGAAAGCCTTGACTATTTCCCGCGCACGAAGGCCAGTTTTGCGGATAACAAAATGCCGAATCCCTGTTACGCGATCTACCTCACCTGCGACCCCGCGATTTTAAAGGACATCGACAAGTACATTGAATATGCGAAGACCACGAAGATCAACGCCTTCGTTGTCAACATCATGGACGGCACGTCCATCGGCTACAATTCGCCGGTATACGAGGAGTATTCCCCCACGGCGTATCAGTACGCGAATAACACCGTCGAGGAATACCAGGCGGTCATTCAGAAGATCAAGGACGCGGGCTTCTACGCCATCGGCCGTCTGACGACCTTCAACGACTCCTTCTTCTGCCAGGATCATCCCGAATACGCCATCGCCGACGGCTCCGGCGACTCGCTGTATGTCGCGGCCAGCTACTGGCCCAGCGCCTTCTGCCGCTACGTATGGGAATACAAGGTCGCGCTGGCCATCGACGCGGTGCAGACCATGGGCTTCGACGAGATCCAGTTCGACTATGTCCGTTTCCCGGACAACACCGACCAATATGAGGCCTCCGGCGATATCGACTTCCGCAACGAATACGGCGAGACAAAGGCACAGGCCATCCAGCGCTTTTTGATGTACGCCACGGATATCCTGCACGAATACGGCGTCTACGTCGGCGCGGACGTCTTCGGCGAGACGAGCCGCAACTACGTCACGGCCTACGGCCAGTACTGGCCAGCCATCAGCAATGTCGTCGACGTGATCTCCGGTATGCCGTACCCCGACCATTTTGCCCGCAATGGGACCTACCGCCCGTGGGAGCATCCGTATGAGACGCTGCTCGACTGGGCCGAATCCGCCGCCAAGCGGCAGGCCGAAACGCCTACGCCCGCAGTCGACCGCACCTGGATCCAGGCCTATAACGCCATCCAGCCGCCCTATAACGAATACGGCGTGCAGGAGATCGGCGACCAGATCCGCGCACTGCGGGAAGAGGGCCTGACCGGCGGCTTCATGGCATGGAACGCCTCCTGCAGTCTCACCAAGCTCGAAGAGCTGCGCCCGCTGTACGAGGCGCTGGAATAGAGCCAACCTTTGCTGCGCCTGTTCCAAGGGCCGTTGATACCGCTGCCCCAAAACAAGAAACCGCCCAAATCGGAGCCGGGCGGAAATGCGTTAGGATCAGAAGATCGCAACAACAGCGCCGTTGTAGGTCTTTTCGATGTATTCCTTCACAGCGTCGGACTGGAGCACCTTGACAAGTGCCTGGATCTTGGCGCTGTTTTCTTCGCCTGCGCGGCAGGCAATGATGTTGGCATAGGTCTGGGCCGCGTCGCCGGAGGCATCTTCGATCGCGAGCGCGTCAGCGGCGTGGAGACCCGCCTGCAGGGCGTAGTTGCCGTTGATGACGGCCACGGTGCCGGGGTTGGAGTTCGCCAGCTGTGCGGGGACGGTATCGGCCTGCAGCGGCTGCACGTCATGGCCCTTCGCGTCGACGATATCCAGCGTGGTCACGCCCTTTTCGGCGGAAGCATCGGCGGGCAGCTCAATGAGGCCTTCCTGCGCCAGCAGGAGCAGAGCACGCGTCTCGTTGGAGTCGTCGGCGGGGATCAGGATGGTTGCGTCGGCGGCAATGTCCGCAACAGAGGCAACACCGTTGCCGTACAGGCCGAACGGCTCATAGTGGATCTTGGCTGCGGAGACGAGATCGGTACCGTTGGAGGCGTTGAAGCTGTTCAGATACGGGGTATGCTGGAAGTAGTTTGCGTCGAGCGAGCCGTCAGCCAGAGACTGGTTCGGCAGCACATAGTCGTCATAGATCACGATCTGGAGGTCATAGCCCTCGGCAGCCAGCGTGTCCTTGACCTGCTCGAGGATCTCGGCGTGCGGGGTGGAGGAAGCGCCGACCTTCAGCGTTTCGAGCTTGCCGTCGGTGGAAGCGGCGGTATCGGCGGAAGCATTGTTGTCGTTGGAAGCGGGTTCGCTCTTGGAAGCGCAGCCGACAAGCGCGGCGACGAGCAGCAGAGCAGAAAGAACGATTGCAAGTACCTTTTTCATGATAAAATCTCCTTTATAAAATTTAAAATCGGTTTGTTTCTGACGTGCGGACGGCTTCGGTCACATTCGGCCGCATCGCCAGTTGATGCGGAGCAGCCGCTCAAAAATCAGTCTCATGGGACGCTCCTTTCAGCGGGCGCGCTTATCGGTCTTCCGAACAACAGTGGTGCCCACGATCTGGATGAGCTGGACAATCACGACGATCAGCAGCACGCAGACCCAGACGACGAGCTTCTGGCTTCTCTGGTGGCCGTGGATGATGGCGATCTGCCCAAGACCCGTGCCGCCCAGCGTCGCGGCCAGCGCCGTGTAGCTGAGAATGGTAACAGTCGAAATGACGCATCCGGAGATGAGCGACGGCTTTGCCTCCGGCAGCAGCACGTGCCAGATGATCTGAAAATTCGTGCAGCCCATGGCCTGTGCGGCCTCGATCACGCCTGCGGGAACCTCCTTCAAAGAGGATTCGACCATGCGCGCCACATACGGCGCGGCGGCGATGATCAATGTGACGATGACCGCGCCGTTGCCGGTCGAGGTGCCGAGCAGCAGCTTTGCTGCGGGGATCATAGCGACCATGAGGATGACCGCCGGGATGGAGCGGAAGAAGTTCACGATGAAGCCGAGCACGGTGTTGACGCCCTTGTTGGGGTGCAGCCCGTCCTTGTCCGTCGCCCAGAGAATGACGCCCAGCGGCAGGCCGATGAGATACGCGAAGATCGTGGTGAGCGCGGTCATGTAGACCGTCTGCCAGATGCCCAGCTGGATAATGTTGTTATCCCAGAGCTTTACGAAATATTCGGTAGCCATTTACCGCTCCTCCTTCCACATCAGTCCGCTGTTTTTCAGCCAGCTGACGACCTTTTCCGCGTCGTGCTCGTCGTTCGGCAGCTCGAGGATCATATGGCCGTAGGCCGCGCCCTCGACGGATTTCGTATCGGCGAACAGCACGTTCACCGGCACGCGGCAGGCCAGGATCATTTCGGAAATGACGGGCTTCTGCGTATCCTCGCCGTTGAAGATCAGGCGGAGCTTCCGCCCCCCGGTCGTGGGATCGAGCACCGGCCGCTCCTGTGGGAGCACAAGCTCGCGCGCAATATCGGACTTCGGGTTCGTGAACACGTCCGCCACGCGGCCCTCCTCGGCGATGCAGCTTTTATCGATGACGGCCACGCGGTCGCAGATCTGGTCGATGACCTTCATCTCGTGCGTGATGACAATGATCGTCACGCCGAGCGTCTTGTTGATCTCGCGCAGCAGCTCCAGAATGGAGCGCGTCGTGTTGGGGTCGAGTGCGCTGGTCGCCTCGTCGCACAGCAGGTACCGGGGATTGGTCGCCAGCGCACGGGCGATGGCCACGCGCTGCTTCTGTCCGCCGGACAGCTGCGAGGGGAAGCTTGCGGCCTTGTCGGCAAGGCCCACGACCTTCAGCAGCTCCTCCGCGCGCTTCTTTGCCTCCGCCTTCGGCGTGCCGGAAATTTCAAGTGGGAAGCAGACGTTGCGCAGGACCGACCGCTGCTCAAGCAGGTTGAAGCTCTGGAAGATCATGCCGATCTGCCGGCGTACCTGCAAAAGCGCCTTCTCGCTGAGCGCCGTCAGGTTCTGCCCGTCGACCCAGACCTCGCCGGAGGTCGGACGTTCGAGCAGGTTGATGCAGCGCACCAGCGTCGATTTGCCCGCGCCGGACAGGCCGATGATACCGAAGATCTCGCCGTCCGCGATGGTCAGGCTCACATCCTTCAGCGCTTCCACGCTGCCGGAGGCCGAGGAATAGATTTTGCCGAGGTGTTTCAGCTCGATCATGGGAAATCCCCTTCCACAGTGTTTTAATAGGTTTTCTGAGACAAATAAAAAGAGCCGGGAAACTCACATCGTTTCTCAGCTCCGGCATTGGCGGTTTGACTGCCCATATGGAAATTTATGAAACAAAGCGAGCCGATTTTTGAGTACGCGAAAACATGCACATGCAGCGCATGCACATGGGCATCATCATAGCGGTGGTAAACAACTGTTTCATCGCGTGTCGGCTCCTTCCCTGATTTCTGGGGTCATTATATACAGCGGGCCAGCAAATGTCAATGGCAGATTCGCCCCAAAAATCCGCCTTTCTGCATCGATTTTTTGTCAGTCTGTCAAAAAGCAGCCGCTCTGCAGCAGAGTCAGGGTGCTCATTTTGCGCTCGGAAGCCGTATCGATTTCCTGCACCTCATAGCGCAGCTTGTAATTCGCGCCCACATCGGACTCGAAATCATCCAGATCCTCGCCCATAGATTCACAATAGTCCCTGACATCACGCACCGGCGCGGGCATGGCGATCCTGCCGTCGACGCTGCTCGGCATTCTGCCGGTCGGGTGCCTGCTCTCCATGCGCGGCACGCTGTCTGCTGAGACGTTCCTGTCGGTCATTGTGCTGTCCTTCGGCGTTATGCAGCCGCTCATCACCGCCTTTTCCCACACGGACGATATCGCGCAGGCCGGGCTGCAATATGGGAAGGACCAATATGACCGGGAGCGTTACGCGGAGCTGCGGCAGATCGCCGCAGCAGCGGACAGAATGATCGCAGTCACTGCTGCAGTCAGACATATTTTTCGTATCTGCATGGTCCCTGCACCTGATTTCCCAGCCAGCACGCGCGGCAAGACCTTTCTGCAATCGCTTCCGGCCCGAAAACAACAGACGCAGCGCAAACCGGCCTGATCGGATCGCACTGCGTCTGGCGTTTTTATTTTTCTGTCAAGCATATTGCGTGATGTGCATCATGCAATATGCTTTGCTTATTATACGCAGGCATGGCGGACTGTCAACGGGGCTGCCGCGAAACAGCCCCGTTTCTTGCTTCGAATGCGCTGCTTTACACAAACTTGATCGTCAGCGCGATAAAGATCTGCGCCATATAGTACAGCACGTGCAGAACCGCGTTGCGGTAGGGGCTGTCGTTTTTGCCGAAGGAGAGCACGACCAGCATATTATCGCTCGTCGAGAAGCAGATGCCGCCGACAAAGAACAGGAACAGCGCCCGGTTGGACTCGATAAACGCGCCCGTCGCCGCGCAGGCCGTCATGAACAAAACGCCGCCGATATAAAGCACGCCGAGCGGCGTAATTTTGCCCGCGCGCACCTCCTTGGCGTATGCGTAGAAGCAGGCCGCGCCCAGCGCCACCACCGCGATGGGGATCGCGTACAGCCACGCCGCCGGGCCGAGCGCCAGGATCGCGAGAATATACACGATATGGCCCAGAAAAAACGACACGGAGCCAGCAGCGAAGAACAGCCGGTGCAGCTTTTCCGACAAAAACCGCAGCGCCAGAAGCAGATCGCCCAGCATCCCGAGCGTCAGTCCCGCCACGACATACCATCCGTACAAACTCGGCCCCATCCGCCGCAGCTCCAGCAGCCCCAGCAGCACGAACACCACCGACGCCATGGTCTTGAGCACGACAGACGACGCATCGCGCCGCTTATAAGAGCGCATGATGAACAGCGTCTCCAATACCGCGCCCGCACTGATCAGCAGAATCTCCAGCATCCGCCTCCCCCCTTTCCGCGTGTTCCTTCTTCCCGCTTATTTTACCATGTCCGCCGCGCCGCTGTCAACGTTACGTGCCTGATCGTATTCGTACAGCAGCTTCGCCACGGCCTCGCGCGTGACCGGCTGCTGCCAGCCGAAGTTGCCCGCGCTGTCGCCGGTAAAAATACCGTTCTCCTTGGCCCACTGTGCCGCCTGCAGCGCCCAGTCGGACGGATGGTCGCCCGTTCCCTTCAGAGAAAGCAGCTCCTCCTTCGTCATCTCCATCACCTCCATGACCTGCCGTTTGAACGCGAACCACGCGTTCTCGTCGTCCACCCACATTGCGGGGCACCGCTTGCTGACCACGTCATAATGCCGCAGCACGTTTTCGATCGGAATGCCGTACTTGCGCATCAGCCTTCTTGTCAGCAGCGCCGCGTTCGCCACGACCGCGTCCTCCAGCCAGTAGCGACCCGCGTCATACCGGCAGCACATCTCGATGGAGATCGAGTTGCCGTTGCGGCAGCGCGGGTGCTTCTGCGTATAAACGCCCGCCGTGCCGACCGACCATGCCGTATCCTCGTCGCTGACCGACTGCAGCCAGCCGTTCCGGTCGACAAAATAGTGGGCCGAGGCCCCGCGCGGGGACTCAAAATATTTGAGTCCCGCCGCGGCGGAGTCGTTGCGCCCGGCCGTGTAGTGCAGCACAAGAAACTCGATGGGTGCGCTGCGGCCCTTCGTGTAATTACTCGGATGCGCCGTCGTCATGCCGTGTCTCCGCGCCGCTCTGCAGCTTCTGCGCCTGCGTCCCGAAATAAAACGCGATGACCGTCGTATAGATCATCATAAAGTCCTGGCTGACCTCGCCCCTGACCGCCTGACAGGCGAACACCGCCGTCAGCGCCAGCGTCACGATCGACTTGACCGTCAGCAGATTTTCGATGCGCTTCAAAAACTGTTCCATACCTCCAAAGCTCCTTTCCTGTACCTGTGCCTATGTCACGATCTCCCATTCGGCGACCTCGCGGGCAATGCGCTCGATGAACGAATTGCCGTGCAGCGCCTTATACGCCTTGTATTCATAGAGAAAATTCTCATATTCATACTGCCGGATGGTTTTTTCTTCCCTATGCTTATAATATGCCGCCAGCATATCCGCGCGCAGCATACAGCGCTGCCCTTCCCGGATCGCGCTGAGGCCGAACAGCCGCTCGCGCACCGGCTTTGCCAGAAGCAGCAGCAGACTCAGCACGGAACCAAGCCCGCTGCACACGCTTACAAGCGCGAAGAATGCGCCCGTCTGCTCCGCACTCATTGCATCGCTCCTTCCGCCGCCTCCAGCAGCGCCGCCAGCTCCGGCAGCAGCGCCTCGATGGTCTTTTTCGCTGCCGGCCCGAGCGCCGCGTAGCTCTGTGCGAAGCGCCTGAGCACCGGCAGCAGGGCCGCCAGCTTCTCCGCCGCGCCGGGGTCGAAGATCGCCAGACGCTCCCTGATCCGTGCAAGCGATTCCCGTTCCAGTCTCGTCATGCCAGCGCCTCCTCCAGCTCCCGCAGCGCCTGCTCCAGCTGCGTATAGCTGCCCATTTTAATACTGAGCGTCCCGTCCCGGTTGTCTGTGATCGGGCCTGCGACGCAGTAGCCGGAGCAGTCCTGCTCCTGCGCCGCGTCATCCGCGCCGGCCTCACGCCGGACGATGCCCCAGCGCAGCCCATCCACAAACAGCTGCACAGCCTGTGCATACGGCATGGCAAGCGTGACGGTTTTCGACGCGCGGCCATCCCAGTCGCGGTCGATCTGCTTTCCGCAGAAGTGCGCGGGGTACTCCGTTCCGTTTACCTTCAGATATTCCATACGCTTCCTCCCTTCAGAAGCAGAACGCAAAGCTTACGCCGAGGCTGTTTGAGGCATTGGACGCGCCCGCCTGGCCGTTTGCTCTGACTCTGCAAAACATACCGCCGCTGGCTGACGACCGTTCCCACCAGAACTCGTCAACGCCTTCTCTCTTCTTGATCTTCGGGTTGCCTGCCTTGTAATAGTCGTACTGGCTTCCTTCCCCGGCTACGGAAGAACTTGCAGTCCCGAAAATCTCCACCTCGCTGAGCAGGAACAGCGTGTCCGATACGGTCTCAATCGTCGTGCTGTTGCCCCCCTCAGATGTCTTCTTGTTTACCGCGTGGATGCCGTTCTGCACCTCCGCCGGCATCAGCGCCAGAATCGCAGGCAGATAGGTCAGGCGCATATCGGTGTTCTTCCAGCCGAGACCGCTCAGGTTGGTGCTGTACATCTGCTTTGCTTCGCTGTAACAATCATGCAGCTGGAACGTCAGCGGAGCCGTGCCGGAGCCGTCCGCATACTCGTCATGATTCTTGCCGATGATATCGACCTGATAGGCCGTCCCGCCGATGGTCATGGTCTTGCTGTCGCCCACGGCCCAGCTGTCCGGGGCGATCCCGGTCCTGCACACCGCGATGATCTCTTCCCATGTATTGTCGGCAAAGCTGTCGAGATACAGGGGCATTTTCATGCTCTGCGTGCCGATCACGATGCTCTGCGCGGCATTCACCCCGCTTTTCGCCGACGTAACGCTCCACGCGCCTGCCTCCGGCAGCTCCAGCGTGCACACTCCGTCTGTCCCGGCAGTTCCCGTGACCGTTTTGGAGCCCTTCACTGCTGTGACTGCCGCCCCGGCAGAGGTGGTCACGACCAGCTTCGGCGTGATGCCGGTCTGGATCGCCTGAATGGCCGACACAAACCCGGACGGGTACACCAGCTGCGCGGATGTGCCTCCCTTGGCTCTGATCGCGTTCGCGACCGCCGTGAGGTCGGTGTCAAATGTCAAAAATTCCGCCATCAGAAGCTGCCTCCATTCGCGTTCGTGATCGTCGCCGCCGCCCATGCGCCATTGGACACCCGCAGGAACTTTCCGTTGTCGGAGGCCGTCACATCCGGCAGGAATTTTTCATCGCCGGACAGCGTATATCTGGTTCCCCAGAAGCCCTCTGCGGCGTCCGCCGAATTGATCCACGCATAGCAGACCCTCAGTTCCTCCGGCGTATCGCCCTGCGTCATTTCTGTCAGCGCAAATTTTGCATACCCGTCCGAAGCGTCCGCATTCAGCTCTGCCAGCGGAAGCAGCACGGTATCATCACCTGTGCCCCCGTCCAGCTTCAAAATTGCACGGCATGGCCGCCCTGCCTGATGGGCGGCAAGGATCTCAGCGAATGACTTATCATGTGTAGCACCCTCGTCGTACACATCCTGCCCCGACAGCGTGCAGGTCACATAAAACGGCTCCGTGTCTTTGCCCGCTGCGCCCGCCGGGCCTCTGATGCTGACGCTGGCCGGGTTCTGCTTCCCGCCGTCGTTCGTCCAGCTGAGAACACCGGCTGCAGAAACAGACGGCGTGAACGTTGTGCCATCCTGCCCCGGCGTACCGTCCGCGCCCGCCGGGCCCTGTGCGCCGTCCTTTCCGGGCGCACCGTCCGCGCCGGGGTCGCCCTTGTCTCCCTTTTCGCCCCTTGCGCCCTGAAGCGGCCCATTGTTGATCCAGCTCTCTGTTACGCCGTCGAAAATATAAATGTCATACGGCTCCGACGTACCGACGCCGTAAGCGTCGCCCGCCATCGGCGTCTGCACAGACGCTTCCAGCGCGGAGGCCGTCTCATAATACCCCTTCACGAGAAAGCCCGCGCCAGTCTCGCCCTTCGGACCCTGTGCGCCGGTTTCCCCCTTCGGGCCGCGTTCGCCAGGGTCGCCCTTTGGGCCCTGTGCGCCGGTGCCGCCCTTCGGACCCTGTGCGCCGGTGTCGCCCTTCTCACCCTGCGCGCCTGTTTCACCCTTTGGCCCTTGCGCGCCTGTTTCGCCTTTTGGCCCCTGTACACCCGTCTCGCCTTTTGGGCCTTGCGCACCGGTATCGCCCTTCGGGCCCTGCGCGCCGGTGCTGCCCTTCTCGCCCTGCGGCCCCACGACGCTTCCAACATCGACGGTGCTGCCGTCCGTCAGCGTGAAGACGAGCCGTCCCCCGTCCGTGACCTCAACCGCCTTCACGCCTCTGGAGATCAGTCCGCCAATGGTCACTGTGATCGCATTCGGAATCTCTACCCGCATACCTGCACCTCACTCTGCCGCCGCGCGGTTGTCCCGCGCAAGCGTTGTTTTGTCGCCGTGCGTATACAAAATGTCATAGAAATACGCACCCTTCGGAAATTTTGCGCTGACCGTATCGTCAAACGTCAGCGTTGCCTGCCCGCCTGTCACGCGGTCAAACTGAAACGTATGCACCGGCGCGTGCGACGCGTCAAAAAAGCTGACCGTCAGACTGTCGGACGCGCCGACCGTGACCGGATCGCCGTCCTGATCGCGCAGCTCCAGCGCCAGCGTCACGGAAAACGTATCGCCCGCGTACCAGCGCAGCACGCCGCCCGCAATGCGCGGGCTTGGCTTTGCGCCCGGAAGCTTTGTCATCTGTTCTCCTCCTTCCGGCCTTTTCAGTTGATCTCATCGCGGCGCGCCGTGCCGGGCGCCGTTCTGCCGCGCTTTTCGCCTCTGCCTCTGGCAAGGGAAGACGAGCGCTTTGTCTGCTTGTCCTTCGCCGTGCCCGCCTGCGCCGCCTTCTGCCGGGCCTGCGCCGCCTTTTCTGCCGCCGCAGCCTGCTTGTCCGCGTAGGCAAGCTGCTTCCAGTACTGCGCGTTCGCCGCATCCTCCCGGTCAGAGCGATAGTTCAGCTCGTTCCAGTAATTGTCGTTCGCCAGCTTCGCGTACTGCAGCGCCAGATTCTCGCTGCGCTGCGCCTCGCTCTGATACGCGCCGCGCGCGTCGGACAGTGCCGCGTAATAATCCGACACCTGGTCGCGGTAGCGGTCATAGTCGCTCTTTTCACGGCTGCTGATGAGCGCATAGCGCTCAGAAAGCGCCGCCCCCTCGCGGTCATACTGACTGCGCGCCTGCGCATAGAGCTCCGGCACGACCTCGTTGAGCTTCTGCAGATACGCGTTGTACGCCTGCTGCCCCGCCTGCTGGCTGTAGCTTGAGCCGTAGCCGCCCGTGAGAGACGCCGCCGCGCCCATCGTGTTTTCCATCGCCAGCCGTCCCGCGCTCTGGTACTGCTCCCGGTACTGCCGGTACATCGGGTCTGCCCCCAGATCGTAGGAAAACGCCTTCCGGTTCGCGATCTGATCATAAAGCGCGTCCAGCTCGCTGTCCCACCGGGACGTATAGCTGCCGGGCTTCTCCGACAGCACCCGGTCCAGCGCCGCCTTCGCCTCGCTTGCCGCGCCGGACGGCGTATAGCCGGGCGTTCTGACCTGCGCTGTGTCCGTCTGACCGGCCGGAGCCGTCCCGTAGCTGCCGCGATAGTTATAGATCGTCTGATATTTGTTGCTGAGCGAGCTGCGGTAGCTGCCGTCTGCGTTTACGCCGAGAATGCGGTACGTGCCGCCGCCCGTCACGACCTCGTCGCCCACCTGCAGCCCTGCCGGAGCCTTTCCGTTACCCTGCACTCTGTAAAGCGCCATTGTCCTCCTCCTTTTTCTCCTCTGTTTCCGCGTCCTCCCGCGCCTCGAGCAGCCGCACCTGCTCGCGCACCTGATCGAGCACCATTCCGACGACGCACGGCGGAAGCCCGGAGGCGTTGATCGCCTCCACCAGCCCCATACGCAGCGCGCCGATCGCATTCGAAAGCTTACTCATGCTGTTTCCTCCAATTTCCTCACTCTTTCCCGCAGCATCTGGATCTGCCGGATACACAGGGCGATCAGCTCCTCATAGCGCAGGCCGTAGTCCGCGCCGCCGTCTTCCCTCGGCGTTTTCACAAAGGCCGCGAAGTCCTTTCCCGTCAATCCGCACTCCCGCAGCGCCTGCTCCACATCCTGCGCGACAAGCCCCGTGTGCGTCCTGCCGGACGTGCCGCTTTTCAGCCGGTAGCTTGCCGGACGCAGCTTCTCAAACAGCGCGTCATAGCGTTCCAGCGCATACGAAATGTCCGTCTTCTTCTCCCGATCAGATGTAGTGATCGTGCCCGTCTGCGCGTACACGACCGACCACCGGTAATCGGAAAACCCGAGCGATCCCGCGCCGTCAACAGACGGCGCCGTGCTGCCGCTCACGACCAGATCGCCGCCTACCGCCATTCGGCAGTTCGTCTGCGCGCCGCCCTCCGTGACGGAGAGCGTATTGCCGCCATAGCAGAGCTTCGCGCCGCTTGCCGTCGCCACGACCTCGCCAAGCCCACTCTGCATATGGATCCCCGCGCCGCCGTAAGCGCCCGTCGTATAGCCGAGCCACCCGCCGACGGTACCGCTGTTCAGCGCATCGTATACCGCCATATCGCCGCCCAGCTTGATATAATCCGCCGATAAAAGCCCCGTCGTAATGTCGTTTGCCGACAGGTGATCGACCGAAAAATTGTTGAAATCCAGAATGCCGCCGTTGATGCGCGAAGCAGACAAATTGCCAGTGACGTTTGCCGCATCGACCGTAAGCCCCGTGATGCTTGCGCCCGTCACATTCAGGCTCGTCGCCCTGATCGCGCCGGAGATCGTCGCGCCGGAGCACGTCAGATATCCGTTCGCGTCCACCTGAAACCGGTCTGATACGGAGAGGCCGCCCGTCCCGAAATACATACCCGCGCTGCTGCCGAACACGTTTTCCACGCGGTAGATGCTCCCGTCCGAGATCGTCCACGGCCCAAAGGCCGAGCCTGCCGCCGCCGTGATCGTCCCGGTCAGCTTCGCGTTGTACGCCTCCAGTGTTCCGGACGGGAAATGCAGCTTCTTCTCCGACAGATACGCAACCTCCATCCCCTCCTGCCAGAAGGAAATGCGTTTCGGCGTCACGGTCAGCAGTTCGTTTTTCGTCCGGTCGACGATCCTTCCGCCGCCGTCTGTTACGGTCGTCTCGATATTGCCCACGCCCACACCGTACACCGGCGTCACGTCGTTGTAATACAGCAGCCCCGTCTTGATATACTGCTGCGCATTCACGGAAAACGCGTTGTTCACGCCCGCCGTGTAATCATACAGCTGTTTGATCCCGACGGAATTGCCCTCAATCGTCAGCTGCGTCTTTTCCAGATACGTCCCGAAGTCCGACGCCGCGACATAATTCCCCGCAAGCTTCGCCGACCAGACCTCCGAATTCGCCGCCGCAAAATCCGCCGTCTTGATGATGAGGGACTTTAAAGCCACATAGCCGGAAAGCGTCGTCTTCTTTTCCTCCTCGGAAAGCCCGTCCGCATCGATGGCCTGCGCGATCTCCGTCAGCGCCGCCCGTGCCGACCAGTCGGCAAGATTCAGCTGCTCCGCCATCCCGCACAGATACCGCCGCATGCTCTCCAGCTGCTCCTGCGTCGTCCTGCCCGTAATGGACGGGTATGCAAGCGTCAGGCTGCCCATGTCCTCTGCACCTCCTTCCGTGCGTTGTAGGGGCGGACGACTCTGTCCGCCCTCTTTTCGTTTGCGCACAATCCATCGGGCAGGCAGAGTCGCCCGCCCCTACAGAGCGTTCTACGCATCGCTTCCGCCCTCCAGCACTCTCGCCAGACTGAACAGCTTCATCTCACCCTTTCCCGTCAGCCGGAATTTCAGATGGTCGCACCGCGCGGGCCGGATCGGCAGCAGGAAGGTACGCAGCCCCCGGCCTTCAATGTGCCCGCAGTGCCGCCACACGCCGTCCGAATCATACTGCACCCAGAAATCGACGCTTGAGCCCTTCGGCAGCTGCATCCGCAGGTTGATCCGGGACACATACTTCTTCCCGACCAGCCCATACGTCATGATCCCCGTCTCCGCCATCCAGCCTACCGGGCCTTCCAGCGTCCCGACGCTGCCGTACACGGTCCTGAGCGTTCCATTTTCAAGGAAATACAGCTCGTCGCCGACCCGCGCAAACTCGCTTGCGTGCGTGCTGTCCTCCCGGTGCCACAGACCCTTGCGCGTGTCGTAGACGAACAGCGACCAGCTGTGCGCCGCATCCTCCATGCTGATGAAGTATTTCCCGCGCACACCGCCCGCGGCCGCGTTGGCATACAGCACCGTGCCGAAGCAGCCGCCGATCTCCTGCGGCAGGCTCCCGTCGTACACGCACACGCCCATGCGCGACTTATAATACAGCCGGTCGTCCACCACCACGAGGCTCTTGCTTGACCCGTTCTGCACACCCGCACACTTCTGCACCACGATCTGATGCGCGCCCGAGGCCGACGGATAGACCCGGTGGAAGCAGTCCTCCTTGAAAAACACCGGACTGTCTGCCAGCGTCGCCGCGCCCGTCCATTTCCCGTCCGTGCCGCAGCTGGCCCGCCACGAATCCGTCGCCACCCCCTGATAGCACGCCCAGTTTTTAAAATCGCCCAGCTTGCAGCAGTAAAGCTCGTTCACCGTCTTCCCGTCCGCCACACCGTACTTGCAGCCCCAGAGCCGGTTGCCGCATTCGGTGATAAAGTCCATATCCGGCACGCGCCGGGCCGTCTTCACCGTCCCGCTCGTGACCTCCGCCGCCTGGTCGATCAGCCCCACGATGACGATAGAGCTCTCGTCTGCGCCGTATAAAATCTGGCTGCCGTTCAGCTTTTTGAGCTGCTCGTTCCCGGAAAGCCCGGAGATCTCAATGCCGTCATACTGTTTGAAGCCCTTGCCGATGCCGTTCGCCGCCAGCTTCACATACACCGTCGGCACGGACACCCACTGCCCCGAGGCCTCGGCCCACTGCTTGATGGTGTGCAGACTCCCCGACGTGTCCAGCCAGTACTGCCCGTTCGACGGGCTTTCCGGCTGCGCCGCCTGCGAGAAGCCCAGTGTCAGCGCCTGCCCGTCCGCAAGACACAGCGACACGCTGATCGGCGTTTCCGCCGCGTCGACCGTATTCTCATGCCCCATGTACCCGTTGTCGGAATAATCCTCCGTGTTGAAGTAAATTCCGTCTGGGAAGATACACAGATACGCGCCCATGGACACGAGCTGCTTTTCTCCCGCCTTGATGTTCACCGACGGCATATACGCCTCCATGGACGCGCCGTTGATATGCAAAACCTGATTCTGCACCCAGCACAGCCTGTCCCGCGCGCAGATCGCCTGCACCCCTGAAAGCGCCTGCACCGTCCCCCGCCGCACTCTCGGCGCAAGCAGCGGATAGCTGTCCGACGTCAGATTCTCCATGTCGTAGAATTCCCCGTCAGAAAGCTTCAGATCGTGGTCATAGCCGAGAAACGCCTCGGTCGTCAGCGTCTGCTGCCGCTGCTCCGTCAGCTTTGGATAAAACATCCCGCTATCCCCCCTACAGCTTGATATACGCCGCTTCGCTCTTCGGCAGATGCGCCCGGTTGTACGCGTTCTGGTACGCCTGATAGTACATATTGTACTTGGCGGCGGAATTGTTGTACTTCGTCATCTCCCCGTTGGCGTCGTCGATCTTCATCTCCAGATACCACCGGTAAATTTCGTCATACGGCCACTCAATCAGAAGCACCGTCCCGTCCAGATCCGCCTCCGGCGTATAGCCCGCGAACGCCGCCGTCTGCGTCTCATGCTGTGTCAGGATCTCGCGGTACACCGCTCCGTCCAGCTCCGACAGCCAGCGCAGCTTGTCCGCGCTCCCATACTGGTTGGGCTTGAGCCGGTCGACCGTCTCAAGCGCCTCGCGGATGGTCATGCGCCCCGCCTCCTTTCTTCTGTCCGCAGCCCTCAGCCGGCGGCCAGCTCATCCTCGAGCTTCCGTGCCGCCTCCAGCTGCCGTCTTGCGTTTTCCAGCACCTCATACACCGGCTCCGGCACCTCGACCGCCTTGCCGCGCGGCACCTGAAACGTGCGTCCGTTGACGCAGACAAACACCGACTGCTGTTCCGTGCCGCCCGCGCGCGGCAGCGTGATGGTCTTCATACCTGCAAATGCATTTTCCATGACAATTCTCCCTTCCTGTCCCGTCTTTTCCGGAGACCGGCTTGCGCCGGTCTCCATCTTGTTTCCTCAGTTTGCCTCGTCCTCGGCGGAATACGCGCCGCAGCTTTCCACGCGCACCATACGGTCCTCATACAGGATCTTCGCCGCGCTGGAGAACTTGTAGCCCAGCGTCGAGAACTGGTTGAGCGGCCCGCCGACCTGGCCCTTATCCTTGATGATCATCTCCAGATTGCCGCCCTCGGGGTCGATCATGCCGTAGGCGTCCTTGCCGAGGAACAGCGTTGCATAGACGCTGTAATACACCGCAGGCGTACCCTTGGATTCGTCCGCCTCCGTCTTGACCGGGCAGCCCTCACCGTTGAAGATCTTGGCCTCGGTCGTCTCGATGAAGCGCACGCCATGCAGCTCGCCGATCTCGCCGGTAAACAGCTCCGTCAGACCCGCATACTTGTGCGCCTCGATCCAGGCCTCGGACGAGCGCAGATCGTATGCCACGGACGGGTGGATGATGGCAATGTACTTGCCGTCGATCTTCGGGGCCTTGAGCTTTTTGAGCAGCGTCACGGCCTTGTTGACCTCGTCCGGTGTCAGCTTCGCGGTGGTGTCCAGACCTGCGCGGCTGGTCACGGCGGTATGTGCGCCGTTCGTGCCGACCTTGTCGCAGTACTGCACATTTGTGCCCGCTGCGGCGACATTGCGCACCAGCTTATCCTGCGTCGTACCGGCGGACGCGCCCAGCTCCTCCGCCGCACCGAGGATCACGTCGTCAATGGCGTGCAGCTCCAGCTGGTCGGACACGGACACATACGTGCCGTACTGCGTGATGGCCTGCGTCACAGCGCTCTGGCCAAACTTCTGGCCCGTCGGAATGACACCCTCGGTCAGCGCGCCCGCGTCCTCAAGCGTGTTCCACTTGCGCCATTCCACGGTCTTGCCGCGGCCGGCAGGCAGCGCCTGCTTGCGTGCAAACTGCGTGTGGATGAGCTCCGGACGCGCGTTTTCCAGCAGCTCCGTGTCGTAAAACGTCTTCATGGACGCCGTCATACCGCTGCCATCCGGGAACGCGCTCGTCTCACCAGAATACGCGTTCACGTAATTACCGCTGGCGTTCACCAGCGTACCCGCGTCGGCAAACAGCTGCAAATTCAGTTCCTGCTTCAGATTCATTAAAATCTCTCCTTTTCTCAGAGCCGGACGGTCTCGCCCCGTCTGGCCCGCGCCTTCAGTTCCTCTCTCGTCTGTCTGGACCAGTGCTCCGGACTTTCGGCAAACGCGCCGCCAGCCGCAGGAGCCATGCCGCTCTCGCGCGGGCGGAGGTAACCCGCCTGCATGGCCGCCGTCAGCTCCTCGCGTGCGCGTCTTGCGCCGTATGCCATCGCGCCTGCACGAAGCTCCCGTAAATGTGTCAGCTCGTAAGCGCTTCTGGCATCCACGCCGCGCATGACAAGGCGCATGAACACGGGGCTTTCCAGCTCCTCATGCAGCTGCGCGCCCGGATACGCCTCGCGCACCGCCGCAAACTGCTCCCGAAGCGCCTCATACCCCTGCCGCATCGCCTCTTCGCGCTGCTCTTTTGTCACGGGGACTTTCCCCTCCGGTGCGCACGCGGCCAGCCGCTCCGCCTGTTCCGGCGTGAGCTGTGCCGCATCTACGCCGAACGTCTTTTCCAGTGCCGGCCCCAGAGACTTCAGCACCTGCTCACTTCTCGCGCAGTTTTTCAGCCGTTCGCGCACGATCATCTGCACCTGCCTGTCATAGGCCTTCTTATACGGTCCCTGGATGAGCGCCCGGAACGCCTCTGCGCGCTCATGCTCATCCTGCGGCGCGGCCCCGTGACAGGGGCGGGCCCCCCGCCGATCCGCCCGGCTCCGGCTGCTCCTGCTGCTCCATCGCAAATGCCTGCAGCCAATCAAAGTTTTTCATCCTTTTCCTCCTTCTGCCCTTCAAGCGGGCGACGCTCGGGTCTTTCCAACTTATTTTCAGGGTCACGTTCACCCAAAACCCGCACATAGTCCGGATACCGCGCTGAGAGCAGCCGG
>OGQV01000893.1_pt1 | contig 25147 bp, 20 predicted proteins | sample 1553311 | NCBI WGS metagenome assembly OGQV01 (sample SAMEA2579976, study PRJEB22360) | human gut metagenome
CATCTCCTTGGGGGGGGCTCCGCCAGGCGGGCGGGGGGCTTAGCCGTACTCTATGTCGGCGCAGCCACCGAAGTGGAGATGAAGGAGAAGAAAGACCGCGTAGAGGATGCGCTGGCCGCAACGCGTGCAGCCGTGGAAGAAGGTATCATCCCCGGTGGCGGCGTGGCCTACATCCGTGCCATCTCCGCACTCGACAAACTGAAGGGCGAGAACGACGACGAGACGACCGGTATCGCCATCGTGAAGAGGGCCATCGAAGAGCCGCTCCGCCAGATTGTCGCCAACGCCGGCGGCGAAGGTTCGGTCGTAGTGAACAAGGTACGCGAAGGCAAGGGTGCTTTCGGTTACAACGCCCGCAGCGACCGTTACGAGGATATGCTCGAAGCAGGTATCCTCGACCCGACCAAGGTAGCCCGCGTAGCGCTCGAAAACGCCGCTTCGATAGCCTCCATGTTCCTCACCACCGAGTGCGTACTGGCCGAGAAGAAGGAGCCCGTACCCCCGATGCCGGCAGGCGGCGCAGGGATGAACGGCATGGGCATGATGTAATCAACCTGAATAACAGGGTGTCCCTCACGGGGTACCTTAACCGAAGAGGGGAGAGTGCGATATTCGCACTCTCCCCTCTTCGGTTAAGGTACCCTTAAAACAATTCCTCCCGCGAACTGGCCCAACCTCCCACCGACAGTACATCGTCCTCAAAGATACCGACAATACCGCCCTGCCCCTTATCCATTCGGCAAGCAGACGGAATTCGCTGCATTACGTTCGACACCGTATGACCCTATACACCTCATGGCGTATTGCATTCTTTGCACCACCGCTTATCCATGACCGTAAAATGTTGGACATGTAAAATAAATAACATATCTTTAGGGTGAAGATTTAAGTTTAACTCATAAAAACCTTCTATTATGAAAACCAGACTTCTATTACTCCTTATCGCCGCAGCGACGCTGTGCGGTTGCGACCGTTTAGGGCACCGATTGACCTACTACACCTATATCAATGCTACGGACAAGACAGTTGTCGTGACACTTTACGACCAAGACTTCTATACGGATGATTGGAAAGTAGAAGTCAATCCCGATGCCAAAGAAGTATTCCGCTTTGTCATCGCACCGGGAGAACAATACACCAGAATACTGCAGCCATATCCGGGTATGGGAAAAAAAAGTTTCTCTCCTCCGTTTAAGGATATAGAAGAAGCACACTGTATTACCGTATCGAATGGAGAGAAAATAGTTTCACATCGAAGTCCCGATGGTTTATTTTATCAATACGGCGGATACATCGGCTTTTATGAAGAGACAAAATCCACGAACAAATCCGTCCATCTACAGTGCGTATTCGACGATGATTTTTTTAATGACCTCGGATTACCTGTGCCGGTTTACGATTAACCCCATAATTACCTAACTTAAAACTGTTGCAACATGAAAAGACTTTACCTGTTACTGCTTTCGGGGCTGCTCCTGGCGTCGTGCGTCAAGGAGGAGCTTCCTCAGCTGTCGGAGGGCGAAGAACTTTCACGGCGGCCGTCACCCGCTCCGCTGGAGAGAAGGACCCGTACAAACTGTCGCTGGTACAAGAGGTGCTCGACGCCAAACTCGCCCAAACGGGACAGCCGAGAATCGTGTTGGAACCTACCCACCAATACGTATGCTTTTCTCCGGCCGATTCGGCCCAGGTAGCCCGGCTGGAGGCGCTCGACCTGATTACGTCCTATAATCCTGTCGGAGAAGAAGGCCGGCCGATTCCCGAACCCGATGAAGATTCACAAGGTGAGATTCTGCCGCTTTACTCCGTGGTTCCAATCGGTTTCCAATTTCCGGAGGATATACCCTATACGAAGATATATGATGTCTATATTCAGAGCCTCGGCGGGGCAGGATCTGCTTCCGGTTCGGAGGAGCAGCTTTCGACCGACCTGTTCAAAGATGTCCTGACTCAGACGCTGGCCGCTACGGGACACACTTCTGTCGCAACGCGTGCAGGCGAATCGCAGCAGGAGTGGAACCCTTCGGCAAGATTCCGGTTTCACGTCGATGTAGGCGACAACAGCGACACGATACTCCCCTTAAAACAGCTCAACGTAGTGGTCGTACAGGGCAGCAATCAGAAGCGATATTATACCGATGCGGACGGAAGGATTACAGTCACCGATAAGTTCATAGGCCCCGTAGATTATCAGGTCGTATGGGATTCCCACCATTTCGTCATCCGGCAGGGCAATACATGGACGAGGCGCGGTTCTTGGTGTAAGGGACACACGGAGCCGCTCGATACGGTACTGACGTCGCAGTGCGGTCTCGATTATTTCCTTGCAGGTTCTCACCGTGCGCTGACGGCCTATTATACCGAGCCGAATCTCGTTCCGGGACTGGCCAGGGAACAGAAACTGCTCAATATAGGAATCGTCGATAAAGAAACGCCATTTAAGTGGGAAGGCAGATACGTTCCTATACTTACTGCCGTAATAGGAGAACACGCTTTGACCATGTATGCAAAATCCCGTGTTGGGGGCTATCACTCGTCCAAAAGTGCAATGCAAACGACCTTTCACGAATTGGGACACGCATCGCACTACTATAAGGATGCCGGCAGTTACAGTGCCATGTATCTTTTCGGTCGAAGAAAAGACATGGAATCTTGGGCTAACGGCGTTTCATATGCTTATACGCGTGCATTGCTGGGGGAGGAATACGAATGGAGTGGCACTACCAATGAAGAATATACCAGACTTATAGAGTGCCTGTTACTGAACGGCTTTACGATGGAGCAGATTCAGTACGACTTTTACGGTTCGGACGATTGGGGGCACTGGCAATCGAGAATCCGTGCCAGAAGCGACAAACAGATAAGCGACCGATTAGTGAACCTTATCTTCGACAATCCGAACGACTATCATTTCGATATGAGGGATATGACCGAGGTTTCGGATACCCGGATACGGCTTTACCAACCCGTCCGACTTAGTATAAAAGATATCGACAAATACCTCCCTGCAACTTGGGAGATAACGGAAGGTACGGGCGCCACGATACTGAATAACAATACTTCCAAATTTCTGGTATGTTTTACCGAACCGGGAGAAAAGACCCTGCGTGCCACAGTAGAGCTGGCACCGGGCATCGAAGAGACGTTCGACAAGACCGTCACCGTCTCAAACACGAGCATCGTTTCGGTACCCGGAACCGCTACGGAGGGTTATCCGGTCACGGTTTCGGTGATGGATTTGGAAATCTGTCCGGATGCGAAAGTCACGGAGTGGTCGGTGGTTCAGGGCGACGCAACCATTACGCCGAAGACGGACAGAAGCGCCCAGTACACTTTCAGACAGCCGGGAAATATGACCGTCAAGCTAAAGATACAGTTCCAGCCAAACGGCCCCGAAGTGGAATACACCGCTCCGATACGCGTGCAGCCATTGGATGTTTACAGCGTATTCGGAGTCATCAACGCACCGGAGACCTACGCCTACAACACCACTTACCGGGCCAAATATATGGGGACGGAAACGGATGTCGAAATCGTGGATGTGGAGGCCGACCACCGGACACATTACCCGTACTATCCTTTCGATACATGGAGTTACAACAAATCCACAAGAACGCTGTCTTTCCTTATTCCCGACCACCCGTTGGTTTTCGATTACAAACTCATCATACACTACAAGGTAAACGGAGTGGAGGTCGAAGAGCCTGCCATACTCATCGTATCGAATTTCCCGGATACGCCTGCGTCTCAAACGACGGACACGGCAATCGGCGAATAGGAAACGGACAAAATTATTACCGACCGTCCAATCGACCGGACGACGGTCCAGATGTCCGGAATAACAGCGGACGGCCTGTCCGAATAATCGTCATCTTCGAAAGGTCGGATTGATTTCAATACCTGCTGTTTCCAGCAACGAACGAAGCCGGAGAGGAAACTCCGGCTTCGTTTTTACAGTGCGTCTACAACGGATACGCCGCGCAATTCAGCTATTTCCGTTTCTTTCCCTTGGCCGGACGTTCCCACCGGTTGCCGTCTTTCTCGAAAAACGACCAGTCGAATCCGCCGCTGCCTCCCTCTTCCGATTCAAAAGAGAATGCCGCATCCACCCGTCCGGAAGAGGGGAACGGTTTTCCCTTTCCGGCCGGTCGTTCTCCGCGACCGCTGTCCGGCCGCCCCTTTTCTTTCTTCGGACGCTTCCCGCGCTCCGCAGCAACATACTCCGCCCCATCGCAGGAACGACGCTCCCACCCGACCGACCGGCCCGTCTCCCGCTTCCCGCGGATAGGTTCCTCCCTGGCTGCAACCTCCTCCCCGACATGCTCCTTTTCCCGGCCGCGCGGTCCGTCGGACCCGCCGACCGATTGGGCTATCTCCGCCAGAGGACGCGTACCGCGGCGCAGTTTGTTCAGCCGACGCACCACCTGCTCGGCATCCTCGAAGGGAACGCTGACGAAAGAATAGCTGTCGCCGAGCTTCACATCGTTGATATGTTTGTCCCGCAGGCCGCACTCGCGTTTGAGCAGGGCCACGAGTTTCCGTACGTCGTAACCGTCTTTCCGGCCGACGGCGAGGAAGAGCCGCGCCGTTCCCCGCCTGTCTACCGAGAAGGAGCGTATTTCGGGATAGTTCGACTCATCGAGCTCGCTCCGGAAAGCGAGGCGCAGCAGGGCAGCCAACGCCACTTCCGGCGTATAGGCAGCCAACAGCTCCTCGGCCATATCGCCGTAATCCGCATAGTTGTCCCCCTCGACGATTTCCCGCAGTTCCTCCTTGATGCGCTGCCTCTTGACGGCCACAATATCCTGCGGCGTAGGCAAATCCTGCCTGCGGATGTCGGCCTTGATATCGCGGCGCAGGAAGCCAAACTGCCGCATCTCCGAAGAGGAGATGAACGTAATGGCCGTTCCCTGATTCCCGGCCCGGCCTGTACGCCCGATGCGGTGCACATAGCTTTCCGAATCCTGCGGCAGCGAATAGTTGATGACGTGCGACAGGTTGTTGATGTCGATACCCCGCGCCGCCACGTCCGTAGCCACGAGGATATTTACCTGCCTGTTACGGAATTTACGCAGTACCTTTTCACGCTGTGCCTGCGACACGTCGCCGTGCAGGCCCTCGGCCGCGTATCCCCGTTCGAGAAGCCGGTTCACCAGCTCGTCCGTCCCCACCTTCGTGCGGCTGAAGACGATGCCATAAAATTCGGGAGTGATGTCGATGATACGCGTCAGGGCGTCGAACTTGTCCGCTTCGCGCACCTCGAAATAAATCTGGTCGGTCAGGTCGGCCGTCAGCCGGGCCGATTCCACGCGCAGCATCTCCACGTCGCGCATGTAGGTCCGCGAAAGGTTCACGATACGCTGCGGCATGGTCGCCGAAAAGAGCAGGACGCGCCGCTCTCCGGGCGTATGCGACATAATTTCCTCGACATCCTCGATGAATCCCATGTTCAGCATTTCGTCAGCCTCGTCCAGCACGAGGTAGCGGATGCCGGACAGGTCGAGCGTCCCGCGCCGGATGTGGTCGAGCACGCGCCCCGGCGTCCCCACCACAATATCGGCCCCCTTCGCCAGCCGCCTGAGCTGTTCGCTCATGGAGGCTCCGCCGTATATGGCCGCGATAGAAAGCCGCTTCTCCCGATTGTAGGAGACCAGCTCCTCGGTCACCTGCAGGGCGAGTTCGCGCGTCGGCACGAGGACGATGGCCTGCACGCTGCCCGCACCGCGCACGAGTTCCTGCAGGATGGGCAAACCGTATGCGGCGGTCTTGCCCGTCCCCGTCTGGGATTGAGCGATAATGTCGTTCCGGCCGTCAAGTAATATGGGAATGGTGAGCTTTTGAATTGGCGTAGGGCGCTCGAACCCTTTCGCTTCGACTGCGGCGAGCATCTCCGGAGAGAGCCCGAGCGAGCCGAAATCTTCGTTTTCGGTCATCTTTTATCTTTTACGAACCGTAAAGATACTCAAATAAACCGCATTTACACAAAACGGCAGCGAGGCTTACCGCCCACTGCCGTTCTTCTTCCTTCACCCGAAAGCGCTGCAGCCTCCCGGATGCAATGCGACTACTCGGCTACCGCCGTATCGGCCTCTTCGACAACTACGGTCTCGGCACAGCAGTCAGCACATTTGCAATCTTCGCATTTGCACTCCTCGCACTTCTCTGCCGGGCATTTGCAATCCTCACACGATGCGCAGTTCTCACACTTCGCAGCTTTGGCGCAACTGCACCCTTCGCAAACACACTTCTCGCAAGTGCACACCCCCTCGGCGCATTTGCATTCCCCGCATTTGCACTCCTCGCAGGGGCAGGCGGCGCAGCATGCAGTTGCCTCGGCAGCCACCGTCTCGGTCTCGATAACCTGTACTTCCGCAGCCTTCTTAGCGTTCCTGTTACCGCATGCGGTCATCACGAAAGCGGCCATAGCCACGATGCAAACGAGCGTTAACTTTTTCATGGTCTTTAAATTTTAGTAGGTTATTATAATGAATTAATACGGTAAAACCCGTGTCACTGCCGCAACGGTATCGGCCTGCAGGCCGGATTCCGGTACCGGAACCGGTTCTTCCCGCAGCAACTCCTCGACGGGGATGCTTCCCCGCCAGAGAAACGCGGTACTGAAACTCTTCCGCACCCTGTCCCACAGCATCAGCGCTTCGTCAATCGTGATGCAGTTACCCACGGTCACGATATAGGAAGGATTTTCGTAAACGAGAAAGGTCGGTATACCGGGAAACTCGCTGCGGAAACGCTCCTGCGTAGCCAATGCCTCGCTGCGGGCATTCTGTCCGTTATCGAAAAATATCCGGATACGGTAACCGGGAATCTCGGTCGGCCGGTCGCTGTTGTCGTAGCGCCGCACGGCCTCGACTGCGGAACCGTACTCGCGAACCGTCACCACGGCATCCGTCGATTCGCCGGGCCGGGCCAGCCGGGCCTTGAACGTCCCTATCCCCTGCCCTGCGGCCGGGAAAGAGAGGAGCAGCGCCAGAAGTGCGACCGTACCGTATGCCAACAATTTCATCCTCATAACACACAATTCAAGCGCCGCGAAAGGACGATACGCTTTCCCCGAAATACCTCAGAAACTCCGACAGAGGCATCTTCTCCACTCCGAACGTTTTCTTCAGGCATCCTGCCTTCACCGTCACGCCTCCCGTTACGAAGAGCAGCGGCGCATTTCCCTCGATGTCTCCCAAAACGGCGAGTGCCTTCAAGGGATTGTCGAGCGAACACTGCAAGGGCACATACAGCTCCGTACGGCATCGTTTCGGCAGATAAAGCTCTCCCTCCACCCGAGCCTTGGCGATACGGCCTCCGTCCCGGGAGGTGAGGACGAACGACGCGTCGCGCACCGTGATGTTCCTGCCGGAGGTGTTCTCGACGAGCAGCACGACGCCCACACGGGGCGACGCCTCCATCGAAACCTCCACGTCGGAGATACCTTGGAAGATGACGGCATCCCTCCTCATGCACCCCTGCAATGCCAGGAGTGCGGCGAGCGCCGCGACGAATATGCAAATCTTTCCTCTCATTCCTTTCTGCCCTCGTAAATATAGGCGATTCCGCGCATCTGGCGGCGGGAGCGGCACGCTGCGAACCCTGCCTGCCCCATCAATCGCAAAAATAGTAAATTATCCGGAAAATGGTCCACCGATTCGGGAAGATAGGTATAAGCCGAATCGTCCTTCGATATCAGGCGCCCCACCAACGGCAGGATACGGTGGAAATAGAACCGGTACAGCGGGCCGAAACAACGTCCGCGGGGCGTCGAAAATTCGAGGATACAGAGCCGGCCGCCGGGGCGAAGCACCCGGAAGGCTTCGGCGAGACCGGCCTCGATGCTGCCGAAATTGCGAATTCCGAATCCGATGGTCACCGCATCGAACGTCCCGTCGGGAAAGGACAGTTGCTCGGCATCGCCCTGCACCAGTTCGATACGGTCGCAAAGTCCCCTGCGGGCCACCTTGCCGCGCCCCACGGCGAGCATCTCGCCGGAAAGGTCGATACCGGTTATCCGGGCCGCTGGAAGACGGCGGGCCAGGGCGACGGCTACATCGCCCGTCCCTGCGGCTACATCGAGTATGGCAGCCGAATTCGCAAGGCCGCCCGCGACGCCGACCATCCGCCGCCGCCACAGTCTGTCCACCCCGAACGAAAGCAGGTGGTTCAGCAGGTCATATCTGGGGGCGATGCTGTCGAACATCTCGCGCACCCGCGTTTTTTTGCTGTTCTCTTCCATCACATCACTGATAACGCATGGTCCGCTCCGGTCTGACCGCCGAAACGGCCCGTGCCGGAATGACCATCAGGACAAGCATCACGAGGGGCACCCCGACATTCAGGGCAAACCACCACTCCCATCCGAAATGTACCGGGACACGGGAAAGCATGTACCCCGTACTGTCGAGCCGTATCAGCCCGGTATATTTCTGCAGCAGCGCCAGCCCTATCCCGACGACATTTCCCCACAGCATCCCGCGGAACACGATGGCCAGCGAGCGCAGCATGAAGACCTTCTGCACAGCCCGGTTCCGCATGCCCAGCGCTTTCAGCACGCCTATCATGGAGGTCTTTTCGAGGAGGATTATCAGCATCGCCGATACCATGTTCAGAAAGGCCACGAGCAGCATGATGACGATGATGACCGCGGCATTGACGTTGTGGGCGCGAAGCCAGTCGAAAGTATTGGGATTGAGACTCACGATATCCTCCACCTTCAACACGTCGGAAGTGCGGTCGGCGTTATCGAACACGGCCCCGTAGACCGCCTCGGCGAACTCGTCAAGCCGGCTGAAATCGGTGGTCATGACCTCGTAACCGGTCACCTGTTCCCCGTTCCAGCCGTTGAGCCGCTGCACGTTCCGGATATCAGTAAAGGTCATGGCGTTATCGAGCTCTTCCATACCGGTGGAGTAGATGCCGCACACCTTGAAGCGGTCGCGCCTGACGGGCCGCGAGGAACTGATGAAGAGCATCTCTACCCGGTCGTCCACGGCGAGCCCCAGCATCCGGGCAATATTGGCGGAGACCAGCAGCTCCTTACTCCGTACCTCCCCTCCCACGGCAGGAAGCGAACCGACGACAAGATGTTCCTGCAGGAAAGCGGTATCGTAATCGGGACCGATACCTTTCAGCGCCACGCCCTGTATCGCTTCCGGCGTCTTTATCATCCCCCCCTTCACGGCATAGGGGGCCACGGAGGCGAAGCGCGGCAGACGGGCGACGGATTCCATGAGCGCAGTATCCACCGTCACGGGGTCGGTTTCGAGCGAGGCGTTCGAGTGGAGGCTCACTATCCGGACATGGGAACCGAACCCGACCAGCTTGGCCGTCACCTCCCGCTTGAATCCCGTCACGACCGCCAGTGCAAGTATCATGACGGCCATGCCTACCGCCACGGTAAGCGTGGCGATGCGCACCATGATATTCTCCCGCCCCCCCTTCCGGGAGGAGATGCGACGGGAGATAAACAGCTCTGTATTGATATGCGACATGACAGTACGGTCCGATAACTCTGAAGAGGGCGGCGCCGGACATAATCCGCACGGGACATGCCCGATGCTCCCGCCTCCGTCCGCAAAATTAAACCAAAAAACGGGGGTTGAGCGAAATCGGACGGCAAAATTGCATATCCGCCGCTTTATTCGTAGTTTTACCGGAAATATGAAAACTCCAATTCCGTCATGAAAAAAGTTGCGATGATAACCGGAGCGACCTCCGGTATAGGAGAAGCGACGGCAAAGCTGTTCGCACAGACAGGCGATTACGACCTCATCATAGCGGGCCGTCGAGCCGACCGGCTGAAAGCGCTCAAAAAGGAGCTGAAAGAGGCCTACGGCACGAAGGTACACGTCATGAGTTTCGATGTCAGGGACTACCAGCGGGGCCTGGCCGCCCTGGATTCCATGCCCGAGGAGTACCGCCGCATCGACATTCTCGTCAATAACGCCGGCCGCGCCACCGATCTGGTAAAGTTCCAGGAGGGCGATATCCGGAACTGGGACGAGGTAATCGACATCAACATCAAAGGGTTCATCTACATGGCCCGCATCGTTTCGGAGCGGATGGCACAGCAGGGCGGCGGACATATCGTCAACCTGGGTTCGATAGCCGGCACCGAGGCGTACGAGGCGGGCAACGTCTACTGCGCGACGAAACACGCCGTACACGCCCTCAGCCGCGGCATGCGCATCGACCTGCTCGGCACGGGCGTCAAGGTCACGGAGATACGTCCGGGCAAAGTGGAGACGGAATTCTCGCTGATACGCTTCCACGGCGACAAGGAGAAGGCCGACAAGGTATACGAAGGCATCCGCCCGCTGCGGGGGGAGGACATCGCCCGCACCATCCTCTGGGCGGTCACGCAACCGCCCCACGTCAATATCGACGAAATCGTGGTGACACCCGTATCGCAGGCCAACTCCTACTACAACAAGAAAGAGATGTAAGCCTCCGCCGAAAGAAACGGCACGGCAAACGATTTATCGGGGAGGCAACGCAATAGCCTCCCCGAAGCGCCGTTATTGATACAGAAACCAATAAACAGGAATTAACGATGACAATAGAGTGGTGGCTGCTGATAATCATCGGGATTGTCGGCCTTATCGTACAGGGACGGTTGCAGTCCGTATTCTCCAAATACTCCAAGGTACCGATGACAGGAGGGCTGACGGGCCGTGAGGTGGCGGAAAAGATGCTGCGCGACAACGGCATCCACGACGTCACCGTGACCTCCACGCGGGGACACCTTACCGACAACTACAATCCCACGAACAAGACAATCAACCTGAGCGAAAGCGTCTACGCCTCCAACAGCATCGCAGCTGCGGCCGTGGCCGCCCACGAAACGGGACACGCCATACAGGATGCCTACGGGTACGCCCCCCTGCGTGTGCGCTCGGCGCTCGTGCCGGTCATCAGCTTCGCATCGCAGTGGTCTTTCCTGCTCATCATTGTCGGCATCATCCTCATCAACACCATGCCGGCCATCTTTTGGGCAGGCATCGCCCTGATAGCCCTCTCGGCAATCTTCTCGGTCATTACGCTGCCGGTGGAGTACAATGCCTCCAACCGGGCCATGCAGTGGCTGGAAGCGAGCGGCACGCTCCACGGCGAAGCGCTCCAACAGGCCGGAACCGCCCTCCGATGGGCCGCACGCACCTACCTCGTCGCAGCCCTGAGCGCCATCGCCACCCTCCTCTACTACATCGGGTTCGCGCGAAGAGACTAACGCCGACACCAACTATCAAACAGATGCAGGGAGACGGAAATCCGTCTCCCTGCATCTGTTTTGCGGCGCAGACAATGACCGCTTTTCCATCTTCCGAACCGGCTTCGCCGACACCACCGCGCAATCTTCCCCACTTTCCGAATAACTTAAAGAGGCCGTACCGTTCTGAACATATCTGTTCAGAACGGTACGGCCTCTTTAAGTCTAACCCCACCCGGACGAGACATCGAAAACCGGTGCGAAAAAATCTTCCAGCCCAACCGGTCGCATCCGATATGCAGGGAGCGCACCGCCTTGTGTTTTACCTCCCCCTGCCATAACCGACTTGTGCGGATAAAGGGACTCGAACCCCCACGCCTTTCGGCACCAGATCCTAAGTCTGGCGCGGCTACCAATTACGCCATATCCGCAGTGCGTGACAAAAATAGCTTTTTTTGCCGTCAATGACAAATCGCAGCAGAAGCGTTCCAGTCCCATCCATCCTCCTGCGCAGCCGAGACGACTGCAGAAGCCCCTCTTTCCGCCTCAGTCCTTTTCTTCCGGCCGCCTTCCCCTCTCTCTGCCCGTGCGGACACAAGCCGCACCTCCGACCGGAATGAGACGAGCGAAGACAGCACAAAGCCCCTTTCGGAAAGGCAAAACCAAGGCGCAAACACAAAAGGTCGGAAACAGAAACCGATACGGCTCCGAAACCCGTTCCGCTTCCGTCGGTTCGGGACGACGACAAAAAACGGGCACCCTCACCGGATACCCGCCTGTTCGTCACCGCCGAAGCGGCCGCTATGTCCGATTAGAAGAAGAGGCTGAGGCCCACTGCCCAGGTATTCTTCACCGGGCTCTCCTTACCTGCAATCCAGTATGAAGCATCGACCCTCACCGGACCTACTGCCGCACCGAGCCCCACGGTAGCGTAGCTGCCGCCGATGGATTTCTCGTCACCGTAGTGATAACCGGCACGGAGGAAACCGTGTTTCAGGAAGTTGTACTCCAGACCCAGACCGGCGGTAAACGACGCATCGGTCGAAGGCATGAAGGTATAGCCGAGGTCGAGAGCTGCGAGCAGCTTGTGGTTTTCGGAGAAAGGCATGTCGATAGAACCGCCCAGCTTAGCGTAGGCAGGCATCGCTATCGGATTGGAAGGCACCGAGATATCGAGTTTGGTACCTACGTTGCTGACGTTGAGGCCCACCGCCCAGGTCGAACCGTAGAAAGATTCAATGGTATTTTCATAGTAAAATCCCAGGTCGAAGGTAAACGCATTGCCGGCCTTGTAATAGTCGCTGCCGAACTTCGTATAATCCGAACGGATATACCTGGCAGTCAGCGACATGGTGAAGTTATCCACAATCCTGCGCGTATAACCGATGCTGACAGCCATATCGTTGGGACGGAAGGAATCGCCCGCAACGGCATCGTCACCTGCGATAATGCTCTTGGGACCGTTGAAATAACGGAAGCCGAGGGAGAAACCGTTGTTTTCGTCGAGGTTGAAATAACCGCCTACCGCATGGGTAGCAACGCCCTTATTGTAATCGGGCATCACGGGGTTGTAGGAATAGCCAAAGCCCATCCGTTTTTCGCTGAGGAGGTTGGATGCGGCATTGCCGAATATTCCGAAAGGATTGTCGTTCACTGCGGTAGTTGCCATACCCATACCGGCGGCGCGGGGGTCGGCGCTGTTAAGCAGTGAAGACGCAGCACCCGAGGGAGCATTGTCCTGAGCGAACACAGTTGCAGAAGTACCGCAAAAAAGTACCGTACAAATTGCTCCGAGCAAGATTTTTTTACTCATAGTCAGAGATTTAGATTATTATAATTTACTTTAGTTGATGACATATCGCATAAGTCACAATAGACAAAAATAGTAATTTTTTTTAAACTTGATTAAACGATGCACAAAAATACCCGAATTTGGGCGATACGGCATCCGGTCCATCCGTTCCGGAGCGGATACCGGACGGCAAAGAGATACGGAAAGACACCGTACGGAACATCTTCCGTACTGCATATACCATCAACCACTCCGATATATGACACATTCAGGCCTCCAAAACGCATCCGGAACGCCCGAAAACGGCATGTGCCGTTACTTTATAGGTAACGGCACATGTCCCTGTATCCTCACCGGAGGCCGTTTCGGATATGGGGTCGTGGTACGGTTGCATACGGACAGAGACAGCCTGTCCGGGGAAACGCATCTCCCCGGACCGACCGTCGCAGTTGAGAAAAGTCGCGGATTTGTTCGTATCCGGTTTCCGGCAGCCGGGGGGAGGCGGCTCCGGCAACCGGGCCGAACGTTTATCGGCCGGAGTTTTTCCGGGCCTGTTTTTTTACATAGGATATCACTTCCCGGTTGGCTTCGTCAATCCGGTCGTCCCGGAACGGTTTGAGGTAGGTCTCGGTGACCGCTATGGAGGAGTGTCCCATCGCCTCGGAGATGATGCCGGGATGTATTTCGCAGTAGTAGGCCATGGTAGCCCATGTATGCCGTATCGTGTAGGTGCTGATGGGCGTCGAACCGCCGAACCGTTCCCCGAGCGCGGCGAGCTGCCGGTTGAAACTCCGCAGCGCACGCTGGTATTCACGGTAAGCCTCCTCGCTCCCTTCCGGACTGGTGAGGAACGGCAGCAGATAAGGCGATTCCTCCCTTTTATCCGACAGGGTGTCGATGAGCTTCAGGGCCTCCGGTGTCAGTATTACGGTGAGTCGTCTGCCCGTCTTGCGTCGCCTGTACCTTAATATATTGCCTTGGATGTCGCTTTTGCGCAGGTAGGCGAGGTCTACGAACGGGATGCCGCGCAGGATGAACATCAACTGGAGAATGGCCAGCGTGCGCTCCATTCCTGCGGAGAGTTCCTCGCCCTTGCCGTTCATCAGCCCTCCCATGTCGGAGGCTTCCAGCGACCTTTTCCGCTCGGAGGAGACCCCCGTTTGTACGTGCCGGAAGAGCCGTGGGACATAGCTGGCGTAGCCTTCGTCCACGGCCCGGTTGTAGGTGGCCCGCAGCACTTTCATGTAGGTGGAGACGGTGTTCCAACTGCATTTGCGTTTGCGGAGGTATATCTCGAAATCCTTCAGGAGCGCCGGGGTGAATTTCTTGAACGGGATGTCCCGGCAGCAGGAGAACAGGGCGAACGAATTGTACGCGCTTTGGTAGACGTGGGCCGTACCCCATTGTCCGTTCTCTTTAAGCTCCTGTATGATAGATGATAGCGTTTGCAATAACGATTTCTGTTCCATAGTACCGCATTTGTTTTGAATACATTGATTTATCGCCACATAATAAAAAAAACAACTATTATTTTGCGCGGTTGCAAAAAACAGCTATATTTGCGTTGTGTTATGTGCCGTTACCTATAAAGTAACGGAAAACACACGGGGATAATTGAGCCAACCGCTGACAAGGCCACATTTTCTTTTTTAAAATTTATAAATTTTAAACTTTTGTGTCATGAACAAAAAATTTCTAAGCTTATTTCTGTGCGGGGCATTGGTGTCCGGTTCGGCAGGGATGTTCGTGTCCTGTAAGAATTACGACAGCGACATCGCCAGTCTGGACGACCGTATCACCGCTGTCGAGAAATCGGTCAGCGAACTGAAAGCGCAAATCAGCGCCGGCGCTGTCATCACCGATGTGACTCCCACCGAAAACGGCGTCAAGGTAACGCTGAGCAACGGCAAGACCTTCGAACTTACGAACGGCAAGGATGGTGCCAACGGCACCAACGGCTCGAACGGAGCCGACGGTCAGGACGGCAAGCCCGGTTCGGTAGTGACCATCGGCGACAACGGCAACTGGTTCATAGACGGTGTAGACACCGGTTACGCATCCAAGGGTGACAAGGGTGACAAGGGTGACAAGGGTGACAAGGGTGACAAGGGCGACCAAGGCGACAAGGGCGACCAAGGCGACAAGGGCGACCAAGGCGACAAGGGCGACCAAGGCGACCCTGGTGACAAAGGTGATAAAGGCGATACCGGAGATAAAGGTGATAAGGGCGATACCATCTACTATTATCCGGGCACCGAAGGCGAGGAGAACGGCTTTTGGGTAGAGGTGACCCGTGACGGCGTTACCGGCAACGAAACGAAACGCATCCTCACCGAAACGTGGCTGCCGCTCGGTACCGTAACCGCAGTATGGGACAGCGAAAACGGTTACCTGACGCTTTACAACGTGGATGGCGCTACGGAAGAGGAACCCGTACGCATCCCGCTCTATACCCATCTGCAGTCGATTGCTTTCGTGCCGCAGGTTATCGACACGAAACTGGGTATGGGCGTGATTGACTTCTACACCATCACCCGGGCAGGTGAATTCATCGCTGCCAACGACGCACAGGTCACCTACCGTCTGAATCCGCAGAACGCAAAGGTTTCCGATATCGAGTGGTCGTTCATCGACCGCACGGTTGAAACCCGCGTTGCAGGCGACAACGCCGACCTGCTCACCATCGTCTCCAGCGAAGTGGGCGAACTGGGCGGCATGAACTTCACCGTCAAGGCCAACGACGCGCTGAAAAGCCTGAAGGAGAATCAGGAAGCCATCGTAGCCCTGCAGGCCCTCAATACGGAGAACGATACGGAAATCGTCTCCGACTATGCAGCGGTGAAGGTGACCGAACTGAAAGATTTCGTCATCATCAACAAAACGAAGCTGAAATACGACGAGCAGCAGAAGGTGGACTATGACGAATCCGACATCGTAACGCTCGGCTGGACTACTCCCGCCTTCGACGAAGCTGCCGATGCCTATTTGAAATACGATGCGTCAATCGACCTCCACACCGTCGTGGAAACGTATGCCAAGGAGATTGAGAAGGTACTCACCGATGCGACCGTACGTTTCGAACCCATCTACGAGTTCCGTAAACCCGCCTCGTACATATCGCCCGAGGACGGCAATACCGACCAGCAAAAGTTCGTAACGCTCGACGAGAAGACCGGCATCGTGACTGTGGACAAGGAGTGGCTCGCACAGGGTACCGCAGCGGTAGGCCGTACCCCCATATTCGAAGTATACGCGTTCGTGAATGACAAGGCAATCGCCAACGCCTACATCAAACTCGAAATAACCAAAGACGACGTCGCTCCGGAAGACAAGGAGGACTTCGAGAAGACCTGGAACATCAACCACGGAGAGGCCATCGAGTATGCGGACATCGACCCGAACACGGGCTATACCGAACACTACGACTGGGCTACCTTCAACGCCGAAATACTCGATGTACTCGGACTGACGATGGAAGAATTCTCCACGAGGTACAACGATGCCGAGGTAAAATACATAGACCCGGTAAACGGTCCTACGACGCAAATGCCCGACGGCGTAACCATCGACTCGAAGAATCCGGCGGATGTCAATACTTCCACCGAGCTGGCAAACATCCTCATTACCAACAAGGCGAAATTCGGCGAGAAGACTTTCACCCTCACGTATCCTGCGAAGAACAGGAAACAGGACCCGAATATCGTCATCACGCTCGACTACAATATCGAACATGACCTGAGCCACATGCCCGCACTGAACCCCGACTACCTCATCGCCGGTGCAGACCAGACGGTACAGGTTAAAGGCCGGGAAGTAGCCGGTGCATGGAAGCTCGAAGCCGAAATGAAGGAATTCTGCGAAAACTACCTCAACGGTTACGACGTACTCGCAGGCAACCATACCGGTCTCTCCTTCCGGTTCAAGGACAACAGGCTCGAGAACGAAGGTGCCGAAATTACCGGTACGGAGTGGTCCGACCAGGTAATCTCGCTGACCACTCCGCTGACACAGAACGAATCGTACAGGGAGTACAAAGTCGAGATGGTTGCAACCTGCCAGAACGGCGAATGGTGCGAAAAGAGCTTCACCGTACGCTTCGTAAGGCCCTTCAACGCGACGATAGCCGCCGTCGAGCTCCGGACGCTTACCGCTACGGCTGACGAGGCAGACATCGCCGACCTGGTAATCATCAAGGATACGGACAACAGGGTAGTATACCAGAACGGCGAACTCACGACGCTCGGTACGGATACCTACAAGCTGAATGCCGCAGACCTGAGGTTCGAATACTCGCTTGAATACACGGCCGACAGCGAAGCATCCTTCGGCGGCGGGCTGACGATTGACCCTGCAACCGGCGTACTGACGTGGCTGAACAAGGGCGGCGACCTGCAGACCGACAAAGACGCTACCGCCGTAGCCGTTATCACGATACCCGACCTCGCCGCAATCAAGGCGACCGGCACCGTGACGGTACTCTCCACCGAGAACAGCAAAGAGTAGGCAATGACGAAAAGGCTATGGTTGCATAGTCCGGTTTTAGGATAATTAATGTTGGTGCCGGGGTCCCCGAAACGGGGACCCCGGTTTTTTCATCCCCGCAGCTCGAAGTTCGTTCCCGGCAGGGCGCCTTGCTCCGCGAAATAGGGAGCGAACAGACACGACAAGAGCGAACAGACACGACAAGCGCAGGGCGCATACTCTTCGGTATGCGCCCTGCACTGTCATTTCTCTTTGCAACAAGCAATCTGCGGAGCTATTGCAGTCCGTTGGCGTACATCTTCACGTCATCGACCGTTATCGTATTCTCGCACAGGATGACGAGGCGCTCCACCACGTTGCGGAGCTCCCTGATGTTCCCCGTCCAGGGCAATTTCTGCAGTTCGGCCAGCGCTTCCGCCTCTATCTTCTTGACAGGCACGTTGTATTCGCCGCATATCGTCTCCAGGAAATGGTCCACCAAGATGGGAATATCGTCTATGCGCTCGGCCAGCGTCGGCACACGGATGATGATGACGCTCAACCGGTGGAAAAGGTCTTCGCGGAACTCGCCGCGGGATATTTCGCGGGGAATGTCCTTATTGGTCGCGGCCAGAACACGCACATTCACGTCGATGTCGCGGTCGCTGCCGACGCGCGTTATCTTGCGCTCCTGCAACACGCGCAGTACCTTCGCCTGCGCCGGCAGGGACATATCGCCTATCTCGTCGAGGAACAACGTTCCGTTGTGGGCCTGCTCGAATTTGCCCTTGCGCTGCTTGACGGCGGAGGTGAAGGCCCCTTTCTCATGACCGAACAGTTCGCTTTCGATAAGTTCGGAAGGGATGGCGGCGCAGTTTACTTCGACGAACGGTCCGTCGCGCCGGCGGCTCTTCTCGTGCAGCCAACGCGCCACGAGCTCCTTGCCCGTCCCGTTGGCTCCCATGATAAGTACCCGTGCATCGGTCGGGGCGACCTTGTCAATCAACGTGTTCAGACGCTTGACCGGAACCGATTCGCCCACTATCCTGCCGACATGCGACCGCGCGGCACGCACACGGCGCACCGGGACGACCTCTTCCGGGACGGATTCGGCCTCGTCCGCCGCATCCGCCACGGCGGCAGGCGTCTTGGCCAGCCCCTTGCGCACGGCATCCAGCAGCCGGTTCATGTTGATGGGTTTCGTGACGAAATCGACAGCACCCTGCTGCATAGCCAGAACGGCGCTTTCCGGGCTGCTGTCATGCGACAGCCTTATCCACGGCGTGGAGGTTCTCAGCGGGGAATCGGGCTGTCCGCACAGCAACAGGTCGAAATGCCGGTTCGCATAGACGGTCATGCCGGAAATCGTGTCTTCGGCGACTTCCACCGCATGGCCCTCATACTCCAAACGCTCTTTCAGAGTATTGCGCATGCTGCGCGAAGGATCTATTACCAGTATATTGGCCATAGTCGGAGGTTAAAATGTTACAGCAAAATTTGATTTCCCCAAAAAATCGCATTAACTTTGTACAAAGTTAAGTAATTAGTTTTTCTTGTCAAAAGACATGCTGTTATTTTTCTCCTACCTATCAGCATTTTGACCTCCTGATTTCACATATTTTACCGGACGGATGTCCTACCGAGGAACGGAGCCGGTCATTATCGTGAACAGGTGGTTGCCGTCTTGCGGCAGCGACTAATGATTCATTTTATGGAAAAAAACTATAACATCTACAGGAAAAACCTGCAGCTGCCGGAGTACGGCCGGCACATACACCAGATGGTGGACAACCTGATGGCCATCGAAGACCGCGATGAACGCAACCGCAAGGCACGGGTAGTGATAAACGTGATGGGTAACCTCAACCCCCTCCTGCGGGACACCCCGGAGTTCACCCACAAACTCTGGGACCACATGTTCATCATGTCCGATTTCAAGCTCGACGTGGATTCTCCCTATCCCATTCCCACCTCGATGACGCTGACACCCGTACCGCGCCGCATGGACTATCCCGACGAAAAGGTGGGGCTGAAACATTACGGCAAATATGTCAAGAAGGTCATCCGTTCGCTCGAAGGGGTACGGGACCAGGAGGCCGTACAAGAGGTGTTGGGCGACATTGCCCGCTACATGCGCACCAAAAGTTACGAATACAATCAGGAGCACCCCAACAACGAGGCCATCATCAAGGAGATAAAGCGAATGTCGGACTACCGCATCAGCGTGGACGAGGATGCCCTGAGTCTGATAAAGAGCGAATACAAGCAGGCGCCGGTACGCAGCAAGAAACCGCTCTACGCCAACAAGAAGAACGGCAAGAACAACAAGGGCCCCCAGCGGCACAACTATTCCAAATAAGACGCACAGGGCTGCGGCTGCGGAAACCGGCACGTAATATCGCGCCGTTTTTCGCGTTTTCCTATCAATCGGGTTATCTTTGTACCCCAAACCGACACGTATGAAACACTCTCTTCTTGTACCCGCCCTGGCGGTATGCGCCGCAGCAGCGCTCGCCGTCTCCTGCGACAGCAACAGGGCGAAAGTGTCCGGGCGCATCGCCGGCCCCGAGCGGTGCATGGTGGTGCTCGAACAGATAACGGCCACGGGCGCCGTATCGGTGGATTCGACGGCCACGAACCGCAGGGGCAACTTCCGGTTCAACATCGAACTGCCTCCGAGCGGAACGACATTCTACAATCTCCGAATAGGCGAAGACAGAATACCCCTGTTCGTATCGCCAGGCGAGAAGGTCACCATCTCGTCGATGTACGGCAACCCGGGCGACTACATCATACGAGGGTCGCGCGAATCCATCCTCGTCAAGGAGCTCAATGACATGATGAATGCCGGGGCCGGAAGGCTCGATTCGCTCTCCCGGCTCATCTCCACGACCGACCGCAACGCCGCACGCCGGACAGAGTACATCAAGGAGTACGGCAGGGAGTACAGCCGTCTGAAACGCGAACAGATAAAATTCATCGTAACCAACAGCCGGTCGCTTGCGGCGCTTTACGCCCTTTACCAGCGACTGCCCGACGACAAGACGCTCTTCAACGGCAATTCCGACATCATCTACTACCGGCTCGTAGCCGATTCCGTCTCCAAATACTATCCCGATTCGCCGTACGTGGCCGCGCTCCGGTCGCAGGTCGACATGGCCGACGCCAACGAGGAGCTCGCACGCATGGTCAGCGAAAGCATCTGCAATCCGGCTCCCTATCCCGACATCGCCCTGCCGGACATGTACGGCGACGTCCGCCGGCTCTCGTCCATCGGGAACAAGGTCATTCTACTCGACTTCTGGTCGGCCGCAGCACCGGAGGCGGCGATGTACAACGCCGAACTCAAGGAGATTTACAGCCGATTCGCCGGGGAGGGCTTCGAGATATACCAAGTGGGAATAGATACCGACAAACAGGTGTGGATAAACGCCGTACAGGAACAGAGGCTGCCCTGGATTTCGGTATGCGACTTCAAGGGGCCGGCAGGTATCGCCCCGCGCGTGTACAACATCGACAAGGTTCCCGCCAATTACCTCATCGACGGCAACGGCGAAATCGTGGGGCGCGACATCCCGACCGACAAACTCGCCCGCGAGGTGGACAATCTCGTAAGGAGACTGAAATAAAAGGGAGCCATGTACTACTTCGCATCGGACATGCATCTCGGACTGCTACCGGCGCAGGAGTCGCGGGAACGCGAAAAACTGCTCATCGGATGGCTGCGGAGGGTTGCCGCCGATGCCGAAGCCATCTTCCTCGTAGGAGATTTGTTCGATTTCTGGTACGAATACCGGCGCGTCGTCCCGAAAGGTTTCACCCGGCTGCTCGGCACCCTGTCGGAGCTGACCGACCGGGGGGTGGAAATCCACTTCTTCACCGGCAACCACGACATGTGGGCCTACGGCTATCTCCAAACGGAGTGCGGAGTCCATGTCCACGACAAACCCCTCGAAACCCTGCTCTACGGCAAACGATTCTTCATCACCCACGGCGACGACATCACCGCCCGCGAACACGGATTCCCGACGCGGCTCATGAACCGGACTTTCCGGTCGCCCGCCGTCCGGTGGCTCTTTTCCCATCTGCTGCATCCCGACACCGCACTGCGCTTCGGATACGGATGGTCGTCGCACAGCCGCAAATCGAAGGCCGTCACGCACCGCTTCCTTGCCGAAGAGGAACCGATGGTGCGTTTCGCCCGCCGCTACTGTGCCCATGAACCGGTCGATTACTTCGTATTCGGCCACAACCACTGTGCCGAAATCTATCCGCTGGGCAACGGCTCCACCGCCGTATTCCTCGGCGAATGGATAGAACATCCCACCTATGCGGTACTCGACTCCACAGGCAGAGTCAGCCTCAAGCGATATCCCGACAGCGGAGAGACACAACAGGCCCGGAACACCCCGCAGTAGCAAGGAGATATCATCCACCCTCTGCAAAGACCGCACACGGCCGGACGGGGAGACAGTGCCTCCGGCGACGGTACGGAAAGAAGGCCCAATCCGACATACTACAAACCGAGTACACGATATGGCAAGCCCCGGCAAAACTGCGGGTAGCGCCGGATACGGAAAAACGTCCCCGGCAGCGATGCGCAAAGAAAACGGCCCGGCAGCCGCCACAGATACGAAAGCCGAAAAAGGAAGGATTGAAATCCTTCCCTTTTCGGCTTTCGTATCGTACCCTTTCCCAATACGGCCTCGACCGACGGGACAGGATACCGGTATCTCACTGGGCTCCCTTGCCCTGGATATAGGCGTCGATAGCCGCGGCCGCCTTGCGTCCCGCTCCCATGGCAAGAATAACCGTAGCCGCGCCCGTCACGGCATCGCCGCCGGCAAACACGCCCTCACGGGTAGTAGCCCCTTCGTCGTTCGCAATCAAACCGCCCCAACGCGTCGTCTGAAGCCCCTCCGTCGTGGAGGCGATGAGAGGATTCGGTGAGGTACCCAGCGACATGATGACGGTATCGCACGGAATTTCGAACTCGGAACCCGGAACCGCTTTCGGGGAACGGCGCCCCGACTCATCGGGTTCGCCGAGCTCCATCCGGATGCAGCGCACGCCCCGCACCCAACCCTCCTCGTTGCCGAGAATCTCGAGCGGATTGGCGAGCATCACGAACTGTACCCCCTCCTCTTTGGCATGGTGTACCTCTTCCAGACGGGCAGGAAGCTCCGCTTCGGAACGGCGATAGACGATATAGGCATCGGCCCCCAACCGTTTGGCGGTACGCACGGCATCCATGGCGACGTTGCCACCCCCTACGACCACCGTCCGTTCGCCCACATAGACGGGCGTGTCGGACTCCTCCAGATAGGCTTTCATCAGGTTGTTGCGCGTCAGGAACTCGTTGGCCGAGAGTACGCCGTTCAGGTTCTCGCCCGGAATCCCCATGAACTTGGGCAGACCGGCTCCGGAACCGATGAATACCGCCTCGAACCCTTCGTCGCGCATCAGGCCGTCGATGGTCACGGTACGTCCGACGATGGTATCGGTCTCGAACCGGACTCCCAGTGCCTTCACCTTCTCTATCTCGCGGGCCACCACCTTGTCTTTCGGAAGGCGGAATTCGGGAATGCCGTATTGCAGCACCCCGCCGAGCTTGTGCAGCGCCTCGAACACCGTCACCTCATACCCCATCTTGGCCAGGTCGGCAGCACATGCCAATCCCGAAGGACCGCTGCCGATTACGGCGACCTTGTGCCCGTTGGAGGCGACCGCCGCCCGCTGGCTGCTGCCGTGTTCCAATTCCCAATCTCCCACGAAACGCTCCAGTTTGCCGATAGCCACCGGCTCCCCTTTAATGCCGAGCACGCACGCTCCTTCGCACTGTGCCTCCTGCGGACAGACACGGCCGCACACCGAGGGCAGCGAAGAGTCCTCGGCAATGACCGCTGCGGCACCGGCCAGGTCACCGGCCAGCACCTTGGTAATGAAATTCGGTATTTTGATGGAAACCGGACAATGCGCCATGCACTGGGGCTTCTTGCAGTTCAAGCAACGCGAAGCCTCAAGCTGCGCTTCGTTCAGGTCGTATCCGTAACAAACTTCGTCGAAGTTCGTCGCCCTTACTCGGGGATTCTGTTCCCGCACCGGGACGCGGGGAATCTTGTTAGCCATACTCTTTTTTTAGATATATTTATGCGGGCCGTACCCGCGTTATCCCTTCTTCACTCCATCCGGCAGAAAACCGCCGTACATTTTCGGTTTCCGTCATCCCCGGCCGATACGGCAACGGTGGTCGGCGACCGATTCCTTAGACTTGTACATCCGCTGACGACGCATCGCCTCGTCGAAATCTATCAGCGACGCATCGAACTCCGGACCGTCCACGCAGGCGAACTTCATCTTGCCGCCGATGCTCACCCGGCAGGCTCCGCACATGCCCGTTCCGTCTATCATCAGCGTATTGAGGCTTGCGATGGTCCTGATGCCGTATTCACGCGCCGCAAGGGCCACGAACTTCATCATTATCATCGGTCCGATGGTGACAATCTCGTCGTAGCGTTTGCCGCGGTTGTCGATGAGGTCTTTCATCAGCGCCGTGACATTGCCGTGGAAACCCGCGCTTCCGTCGTCGGTGGACAGATAGAGGTTACCGGCCACTTTGCGCAGCTCATCGGTGATAATCAACATCTCCCGGTTACGGGCTCCCACGATGACATCCGCCTCGACGCCGTGTTCATGCAGCCATTTCACCTGCGGATAAACCGGCGCCGCACCCACGCCTCCGGCGATAAAAAGGAACTTCCTGGCACGCAGAGCCTCCGGAGTTTCGTGTATGAACTCCGACGGCTGACCGAGCGGGCCGGCGAAATCGGCCAAAGCGCCGCCCTCTTCGAGGGCCACTATCTTACGGGTGGAAGCACCGACAGCCTGTATCACGATGCTGATTGTCCCCTGCTCCCTGTCGTAATCGGCAACCGTCAGCGGTATCCGCTCCCCGTCGTCGGTACCGCGGACTATCACGAACTGACCGGGCTGGGCCGCCTTGGCTACGCGCGGCGCTTCGACATTCATCAGCCAGATATCCGGCGCAAGCAGCCTTTTTTCTACTATCCTGAACATAATTACGTATTTGGTTATACTTCCATTGCAACAATTCTCCGGAGCCGGAAGCCGTTGTATCAATAGACATCGGCCCCCAGCCGCACCTCACGGAAAGGACGCACCGGGTCGTTCACTACGAACGAGACCCCGCCCGACTCTGTACCGTAAGCCTCCTCGCTTATCTTCAACGTCACCGGCACGGCCAGCGACGTTCCGGGACGCACGACCGTCCCCGGGGTCAGCGGACACTCCGTACCGCGCCGGAGTGACACGCTCCGTACAATCAGGTCGCTTTGCCCGCTGTTCGAGATATTCACCTCAAGCGTCAGCTCGCTTCCCGGCCGGACATCCCCGAAATTCCGGTACATCGGCGACACCTCGCAACGGGCAGCCCGGGAGATATCCGTAGCGCTGAAATCATCCACCGCGATGGCATTGGCCGTAAAGGGCAGGCCCGCCTCCTCGCCGTCCACCGAGAAATAGACCCGCTCGGCCAGCAGACCGTACACCGGGTCCCCTTCGGTAAAATCGTAGGTAAAGGTCACCAAGCCTCTCTCTCCCGGTGCGAGCCGCTCCGGAGCGGCTATCGGCAGGCCGCTCGCCCCCTAACCCGGTAAATTCTC
>OGQV01000894.1_pt1 | contig 25116 bp, 19 predicted proteins | sample 1553311 | NCBI WGS metagenome assembly OGQV01 (sample SAMEA2579976, study PRJEB22360) | human gut metagenome
GCAGGAAATCCGCGCCCCACTGCTCCGTCAGGTGGTTCGGCACAACGTAGAGATTCTTCTGTGCCAGACCCAGACGGCGGCTTTCCATGCCGGCAGCAATCATCTGGAAGGTCTTGCCCGCACCCACACAATGCGCCAACAGCGTATTATTGCCATACAGAATATGCGCCACTGCATTTTTCTGGTGCGGCATCAGGCTGATTTCCGGGGTCATGCCCACAAACTTGATATGACTGCCATCGTATTCACGGGGGCGAATCGCATTGAACCGCTCATTGTAGACCTTACAAAGTTCCTCTCTGCGGTCTAAATCCTTGAAAATCCACTGCTTGAACGCATCCCGAATTGCTTCCTGTGCCTGCTGCGCCAGCATGGTTTCTTTTTTGTTCAGCACTCTCCTTTCTTTTCCATCCTCATAGACGGTATCGTAAATTTTGGTATCCCGGAGATTCAGCGCATCCTCCAGCAGTCGATAACCGTTGACCCGCATTGTGCCATAGGTGTTCGTTACACGGGGATTACTCCGGTCAAGTGACTTGCCGCTGATATTCCATGCACCGCTGATTTCCGAATAGGTAGCTTTGATGGAACTTCCGATATAGTAGCTTGGTGTCTTAAACACCTGCTCCATGAAGTCCGTAATGTACTCTGCCTTGATCCAGTTTGCACCCAGCCGCACTTCAATCTCCGAAGCATTCAAATCTTTCGGCTGTACCCGTTTCAGATACTCGACATTGACCTGATACTCCGGGTGGTTTGCAGCAAAGGTTTCTGCCGTTGCCAGCTTTTCCCGGACATTGCCGGACAGATATTCATCTGCCGTCACCCACATCTGTGTGACAGGATTGCGGAAGATAACACCTGCCAGTTCTTCGGTTACTTCCTGCTCTGTCTTTCCGCAAAGTTCTGCCATAAACGGCACATCGACCTTTGCTTTTTCGCCGATGGAGAGTGCCAGGGCTTCACTGGGAGTATCCACAGAGGTGACGGGTTCCGGCTTGCGAATGGTGCGCTTGGTAAAAATATCTGCCAGCCGCTTGAGGTTTTTATCCTCGTCTAGAATCTCAAGGGATGCCAGCAGGCAATAGCTGCTGTCCTGCCGGAATGCCCGTTTGTTGGCGGTGCTGTTGATAAGACCGTACTGCGCTGTGAACCGCTTATACTGTTCTTTCAGCTTTCCTTGCAGCAGTTCCACTTCGGCATCCGTACCATCGTGCAACTGGCAGTCCAGCAATTTCTGTGTAGTTTCCCGCAGGGCAATCAACCCCAGCACACGCTCTGCCGTGACCGCAGGCAGGTCAACCTTATTCATGTAGGAGTTTTCACGGTAATAAACCTGTCCGTCCACATTGGTGTAACTGAAATTCTTCACGTTCGGGTCTGCCGGGAGCGATTCTGCGTTCTGGTCAAGTTCATCATCCGTGATTTCCGGCTCTGTGATTTCCGCATGGATGTTCTCAACGGCTGCTTTCAACTGCTGTGCAAGGTCTGCGCCCTCAATGGGCTTGACCGTGGTTTCCTGCTTGCCGTACTGCGTACTTTCGGTCGTGATCTCGCCCAGCACCATTTCGGGATGCTGCGCAAAATACTGGTTGATGGGGAATCCCTCTGGCGTTGTGCCAAGGTCTACCCACTCTGCCCGCTCCACTGCCGCCCGGTCACGCTTTTGCAGGAACAAAATGTCAGCTACAACACTTGTGTTCGCATTGCGCTGGAACGCATTGTTCGGCAAGCGAATTGCGCCGACCAGATCAGCACGGTTGGCAAGATACTCTCGGACAGAGGAATCCTTTTTGTCCATTGTGCCGCTGGAAGTGACTACCGCCACCACGCCGCCCGGACGAACAAGGTCAAGACTCTTTGCAATAAAGTAATCATGGATGAGGAAGTTGTTCTTGTCGTACCTCTTGTCCATTACCTTGAAATCCCCAAAGGGGACGTTGCCTACCACCACATCAAAGAAGCTGTCGGGCATTTGCACCTTTTCAAAGCCGTTCACGGAAATGCTGGCGTTCTGGTAAAGCTGCTGCGCGATTCTGCCGCTGATACTGTCCAGCTCCACACCGTAGGCTTTGCTGCCTGCCATATCTGCCGGGAGCAGCCCCAGAAAGTTTCCCGTTCCGCAGGACGGTTCTATGTTCTTACTGATTTTGATACAATAGAAAAAGCCTTCTCCGGAGCAAAAGCCGCCGAAAAAGGCTCGAAATAAGGGCTTCCGAGGTCATACGCTGACTGTGGAAGCCCTTGTTTTATGTGTTTAGTTGTCCTGCTGCCGCTCGGTAATACGGCGGGATGCCAGCCTTGCGGTGTAGCGATTTTGGAATAATTAAAAGGTGGGGCAAAATTAAAAGGTTCAATCTGTTTCAAGGAGTTCCCTTAGTGTTTTTCCATCAGCGTCTTTCCAGTGCACATTTCCGCTCAAAGACGCGCCACCAACAAATCCGGCAGCTGATGAAGGACTGGAAAGAAGTACATCAGCTGTTAAGATCCCATTGCTGTCAATCTTGTCCTCATACTTCTTACGGTCCTTTATGGCTCTTTCAGGGCAGCTCTTCGTTATGGTAGGATTGATTATGCTGCCCTTCAGCACAACAAATCCATCGCTTGTTCTTTTGCCGGAAGCCTTGCCTTTTCCATATTCCATGTATAGGACTGGTTCTGTGTCAGCGGATTCTGCAGAAGGCGCAAACGGCTCAAATACCTTATGCCCAAGAGTGCCCATCACAATTTTCGCATAGTCGATAAACTCTTCAAGTTCGCTCTCTGTCTCCTCGGTTATATTCCCTGGATTGGGGTCATTTCCGTTTTTAACAACATAGCGACCTGCTTCGATCGCCATATTGCAGAAGCGATTTTCAAGATAGCTTATCTCCGTCGGTCCGAAAGAGTTGTTTGTCGTAGTGAACATGACCGCCTCGGTCCAATAATCAATGGAGTTATGGGCCTCTTGCACTCGCAGAAGAAGCCCTTTGCCATTTTTACGAACTCCAGCCTGGCCTATGTACACCACCGTATTATCCGCCTTATCAGTGCCAAACAGAAAATACACGCCACTCTGCTTGAGAATATCCAAATCTTTGCACTTATCCAAAGCAGTGCGAGGAATTTTATATGCAATCCCGGTCCAATTGGCCAAGGAGCATTTAATCCTTCCGCTTGGCTCTCCATCCATCAAAAATAGTTTTATGGTTTTACTCCTTGGCATATATTTCCTCCTTGTTCCACGAAAAAGCCAGAATGTGGGCATTTGGATCATTTTTTAGATTTTGTTCCAAGCGACTTTATATTTAATTTCTCCAGGATTACATTCAGTCGATGAAAAGTTCCGGGGTATTAAAGCGGATATCCGGGATTTGCTGTGCAACTTCGTTATCTCCACAGTTTTCCAGATCGTTCTTTACTCGCACATTACCATCCTCATCAACCGTGAAATACTGCGAGTGCGCTTTGATGTAGGTCGCAGACTCGCGAGAAAAACCATATCGCTGAAGCTGAATCGTGACCGTATTGGTAGTGCCATATTCTACATATTCATACCAGTTGTTTGAATTGAGAGAATTTTCACCATGAACCCGCTTGTATTCATTGGAAAAACGAAGGAAGTAATTGGAGATACTAAAAAGAATAATATTTTCAATTACTTCAAGCGTATTCGCAAACACAATATTCCGATGTTCCAGAGAAGTCTTGTCGTAATACATTTTCGTATATCGGTTTATCCAGAACTTTTCCGGATGACGCTCCTGATACTCGACTGCTCTACGCATAATATAGTTGAGCCCCTTACCTTCCATCCACTGCACAAGAATCACAGAATACCATCTAAGCTTGGTATAGTCGCCGTCCTCGTCGCACTTGCCGAGGGTGCTGAACTCATAGCGTTTCCAATCAAATATCTCTCCCAGGCGAATGAGGAAATCAAGCACCTTGTCAATGTTAAAGCTGCCGTCCGACTCGGGCATAGGATAAGCAAAAGTGCTGTCTGCGGCAATAGCCGCACGGAGTCTTCTTGTTTGATCGAGAGAAATATTGATATCATTATCGATAATAGCGGAATGTTGGGAAAAGGCATCTCTGATACGCTCTTTGTCCCCGTCGGCCATATATTGCTCAAACTCCTGAACAACCAGACTATCGTTGCCGTGCATAATGTCCTTCAAAAGAATCAGACCGAATTTGCGCATCATAATATATTCTTCTTCCGGTTGATCCTTATTGTATTTATCTATAACCGAACTGCCACCTAGCAACGTTTCTAAAATCTTTTTCTTGTGTTTGGGTTTCAAATCCTGTACTAAGGAAAGATGTTGATCGGGGATGCCGCCCTTCAGCTTGTCTAAGTAAACATCTTGCTTATTATTCCGTGTTTCATCGCTGATCATAAACACATTGCCTGAGAGGTTATATTGGATGCGACCCACACGACCTATCAAGTTGCGGAAATCGACATCCGTCATCTGAGCGCGACCGCTATAATAACTTGTAATAAACAAGTTGTCAGCCGGTAAATTAACACCCTCGACCAACGTGCTGGTGCAAAACATGGCAGTAATTTTCTCTTCCTTAAATAGCTTCTCAATTTGCATACGAATAGCAGAAGGGAGATAACCAATGTGGTAGGCAATACCCTGTTCCAGCAAAGACGCCAAGAAATAATCCCGGTGTACCTGATTCCGCACATCACGAGCTAACTCTACTAATTCTGGTGTAGGTTGAGGTGCATTGTCTCCGTCTATTTGCCGCTTAATCTTAGCAAATGCGAGTGCCGCATTGATAGCTTTGTCTTTGCTGTTGAAATAAGCAATCATCCGACTGCTAATGCCGCGCCGCTCTTTGTACATCAATCCCATCAAAGGAATAACACCATCATCTGGGCTGGAATTGATAGAGCAAATATATTCAGGTGTTTTCAGATGGTCATTATAAATGTAAATCTGTCTTGTTTTCAGATTTACTAGAAACTTGAATTGCGCTACTGGTGAGAAAGACGAAGCTACAGCGTTCTGTTGATTGTACTCCCCGGATGCCAAAAGCCGCAGATATTCCTGTGGGTTTGGGATACTCGGCGAAGCAAAAATAAAATGCGGTCTATTGTTTTTGCGAGTCAGCTCATCGATAACCGAATAATAAAACGGAGCACGGCTATTTCGACCTGTCATTTTGTGGGCTTCATCAACAAACAAATAGTCCAAAACAAAATCGCTTTTATCGTTGAGCAGATACAGCAGTCTTTCCGGTGTCAAGACGAATATAAAATTATGGTCTGAATGGGTTTCTAATGCCATGTCATTTGCAGAAGATACAACGTGATACTGCTTTTCATCCAACAAATCCTGCAAATCCTTTTTTATGATTTCACTGCGTACCTCATTTATCAACGCTTTTGTAGGAACAATTAAGGCAAAGTTCTTCCTTGCTCCCGCAAGAATCTGCGCCTTGATGAACATACGCATAATAAAGGACTTTCCCATAGAGGTAGGCGCTGAATAGCTGAAACACTCATCATCCAAATGTTCATACACATGACGCTGCTGTTGAAAAAATTTTTTATCTGGTTCCGCAGGGACAGTCAGATAGATATCGCTCAAGGTCGAGAACAATTCATCCATAGCGGTCGGCTCGGTATACGCCGATTCCACCAACTTTTTCCCCATAAAATTGCCCGTATTCGTCAGCACTGCTCCTGCGTAATAACGGACGACCTCATCTTCCGGATATAGGGCAAGGAGCATGGTGATGATTTCATGCGCCCAAATCTTGTGAGCATCGGATTTTTCGGGATGAGTCGATTTAGACAGAAGGTCAGCAAACCGTAATGCATCATCGACATTGATTCCACGAAGTTGTTTAATGTTTGTAATCCGCAAAGTCGTAATAGCATAATTGTAAAGTATGTTCTTATACAACTCATTAAGGTAGTCATTTTCATCTATGCCCTGGAATAATACATCACCGAGGCGTACCTTTTCTGACTGGCTCATACTGGCGCACCCCCTCTCAACACGGCATCCATGATTTGCGTTTTCTCTTTCTCCGCATCATTGAATGGCACGATGTACACATAAAAAGAATGCGCATTTAACCCAACCGCTGCAATCTTTTCTGCGATATAACTTGCGTGTTCTTTGATGTCAAGGAGCATTTTCTGTTCAGCCAGAGTTTCAAAATCGTCACCACGCCCAGAGGGATTTAATCCAAGCTGATACCCTAAGAAAATACCATAGGCAGTATCGTAGGATTCAGGCTTTCCAGGTTGTGGAATCAGAATTTCTGACAGTAAATCAACCTCGCTCTGCTCAAAGAACTGATCCAATACTGTTTTCTGAACCATAAGTACCTCACGACTTTCGTGATTGTCAATTTTTACTATGGTTTCAAACGCATGGTCAATGGCTGTCTTTATGTCATCGATGATGTTGGACGCACCGAACACCATCTGGAATTTTGTGTTATCCGGGAGGTCTTTAGGCGACAACAGATGAATTCCCTTACACTCGCTATGAAACTTGGCCAGCTCAGTATATAGTTCCACCCGGCTCATGAGTTTGGGTGCCTTCAGTTTTTCTTCCAAGAAAGCGTAAATCAAGACCTCGTCCAACACATTCCCAGTGCCTTCGGCTGAGGCATCACCGTTTTCCGCCATTATACGCATAGCTTCCGACACTGCAGTATCAAGGTCATCATTGACCCGATAATTTTCAAGCTGCGCACGAGAAAAAACATAACGTGCAAGGTTTCTGCGGATGAATTCCTGCAAGTTCTCGGTTGCCAGCCTATTCCCGCGCATAGCGGTGTGGAAAAATCTAATGTGATTCGATTTGGGCAGACCGAGTCCTTCTGAATGCTGGACTTCGACAAAAACACTGTCCAGAGTCAGCCCACTATGTTTAACTGTAGACGAAATAGACTCGCTCATTCCTCAGTTCCTCCAATCTGCCCATCGTTATCAATCGTTGTACTTTTTGAAGTTTTCAGCTTGTTCCATGACCTTTTCAAATACCTCCTCATCCCATTCCGGCGGATAACCGTTTTGGTACAGAAGAATAGTCAGTTCCATGTTCAGCTGATTTTTAATATCGTCTCTACTAGACCAGTCTGCAAACTGTGCCTTATCGTCAACGAGTTCTTTTATTTTCTTTGCCAGCACTAGGCACTTTTCATCGGCATAAGGGAATCCGTGATCATCGCGCACCTTAACCAAAATATCGTAAAACGCCTTTTCTTCGAAGGTGATTCCCAGCTTCTCAAAGGAAATTTTATCATCCTGCAAGTCTTTCAAAATTTGCAGAAGCTGGTCAGAAAGGTCATTTACGAAATCTGCGACAACCTCGCTAGTGAATACCAGTTTGTCTCGGCTGTTATACGCTTCAACAACACTACGAAGGCGCTCATCAAATTCCTGCGCCTTGACCTTGTTGGTGCGCCCGTAACTGGTAATGGCTTTTTTCAGAAGTTTAAGCAGTGCATTGAATTTCGTAATAGGTAGCTTTACCGCATCCAATTCCGCAAGGAATTCATCGCTGAATAGGTCCACAGACTTATTCTCATCCACGATGTTTTCAATTCCGGTACAGGTAATAGCATTACGCACCATTTCTTCAACGACACGGTTCATCACCTCAGCATCGGGAGCGTCACCTTTGGTCTGCTTATAGATAATGGAACGAATCGCCAGATAAAATTGTGCCTTGGCCGTTTCAATATCTGTCAGTTCACCGGACGGGAAACAAATCGTATATGCGCTCTTCAAACGGCGTGAGAGACCCATAAAGCGGGTTTCCATCTCTTTATAGCTCTGCACATATTCTGCTGCCAAATTCAAACAAGTCAACCGTTCTAACGGCTCCCCAGTATAGAATTTGGTCGCATTAAACCCTACAAGCAATTCATCGACCATTGCCAGGTGGTTTCGGAAAATGTCGAGGGTGATGTTCAGTTCATCAACGGGGCTTTCCTGGGGACTGCCATATTTCTTAACGGCCTCCAACATATCGTTCTTGATACCGATATAGTCAACCACCAGTCCTTTGTCCTTGCCATCAAACACGCGATTGACACGAGAGATGGTCTGGATAAGGGTATGCTTCTGCAGGGGCTTGTCAATATACATTACGGCCAGAGACGGAACATCAAAGCCGGTAATCCACATATCGACAACGACAGCAATTTTGAAGTTGGAGTCATTGTTCTTGAACTGACGGTCAAGCATCTTGCGATATTCCTTAGTACCACAAGCCTCAAACAAATCCTTTTCATCGTTTGCGCCCTGCGTAGCCACAAGGTTGATTTTCGGCAGAGGCATCAGCTTATCAAGCTGTTCTTCCGTCAGCACGGATTCATCTTCTGCACGGTGCTTCTGGCCCCATTCCGGGCGAATAGCCAGGATTTCCTGCAACAGACGGAAGGCAACCGCACGGTCAGCACAGACAATCATTGCCTTCTGCACGATTTCCGGCTTCTCCGCACATAGAGCCTCATAGTGTTCAACCATATCCGCAGCGAGTTTTTTCAGTCTGTCCGGGTGACCTAGGATGGCTCTCATCTGCGCCATTGCCCGCTGGCTTTCTTCAATCTGCTCTTCGGTAGAACCCTGCTCCGCACAACGGTTGTAATACTTCTGAATCTGCTTTGCCTGTTCATCAGAAAGGATGACACGAGCCAAACGAGGCTCATAGGCAATGCGGACTGTAATACCGTCATCGCTGGATTCTTTCATGGTGTAACTGTCGACCACATCACCGAATACGGCAATGGTTTCATCCACAGGCGTTCCCGTGAATCCACAATAGGTGGCATTGGGGAAACTGTCACGGAGATACTTGGCAAAGCCGTAGGTGGTGAACACACCCTTGTCAGTCTTTTTCAGTTTGGCGCCGACACCAGTCTGCGTTCTGTGCGCCTCGTCGGAAATGCAGATGATGTTGCTGCGGTCGGACAGCAGTCCAGTCTTTTCACAGAATTTTTGAATGGATGTGATATAAACACCACCGCTCGGTCTGTCACCAAGAGTCTTTGCCATATCCGCACGGGACTCGATACTACGGACATCGCTCTCATGCAGGAATTTCTTTGCAGTAGCAAACAGTTCCGCTGTCTGCGTGTCCAAATCCTCACGGTCAACAATGATAACGATAGTAGGGTTATTAAATGTATCCGGGTCACGTAGGGCGATCATGCGGGAAAGAAACAGCATCGTGTAGGTCTTGCCGCATCCGGTCGCACCAAAGTATGTACCGCCTTTGCCGTCTCCGGCAGGACGCAGATGCCGTTTGATATTGTCGAGCATCTTTCCGGCCGCAAAGAACTGCGGATAACGACAGACGATGGCTTCGCTCTTTTTACTGTCGTCAGGATAGAAAATAAAATCCCGTAGAAGCCGAGTCACCCGGTCTTTGGCAAAGGCACCAACAATCATGGTAAACAGCGAACTGATGCCGTTGGATACCTTATCCGTTTCATTTGCCTTATTCCATGCGTAATAATAAGCGTAAGGCGTGAAGATACTGCCCATCTTGGTATTTGCGCCGTCACTTATGACAGAAAGGAAACAATACTTCATCAGTTTTGGGATGTCACGGTTGTAGCGAATGGTGATCTGCTCCCAAGCATCGTAAATGGTGGTATCCTCGTTAATGGCCGATTTGAATTCGCAAATGGCGATCGGGATACCATTGATGAACACCAGTAAGTCGGGACGGCGCAGATGCTCTCCCTGCACGGAATACTGGTTGACCACCTTGAAAATGTTGTTGCTGGGATTCTCAAAGTCGATATATTCGATATGCAGAGCCACTTGGCTCATATCATCACGCATGAGATCAAAACCCTCATTCACAAGCCAGAAGGTCTCTCGGTTGCCGCTGTAAAGCGGAGAAGCCGGAATCAGCTGTAGGCGATTGATGATTTTTTGCAGTTCGGTCTCTGTCAAGTCATCCTTGCTGTATCGGGATAGCATGAAGGAGCGCAGGTCATCCAGAAGCAAGATATCCTCATACTTTCTATGGATGCTCTCACCGTGGACATAGGTGTAATCCTGCTGTTGGAAAAGCGCAATGATGGCTTCTTCAAGCTGCGCTTCGGTGAATTGACCCTTTACAAAATTGTAGTCCACGTTTTTCCCTCCTTTACTGTAAGTATTGAATTGCCAATGCAATCAGCGACAGGCAACGGTTGAAGAAATAGTCATAGTGGCGGACATCGGTAATTTCCACTTTGTCCGTTTCATGATGGCGAATTCTAAAATTATTACCGATCTTAGTCAGCGCCTGGAACTCTGTATCAAACAAGGTAATATAATCTGCTTGTCCACCAGAAATATCTGAAACGATTTTCGCAGCAGAATCACGCTTGTTCATCGTTGTATAATAGGTTTTCAGTCGCTCATAGGCGTCCCATAGCTTTTCTACCGCATTACGGATGTCCGCAGGATAAGGGCTTCTGTGGAGGAGAATGGCTTCTTGTAACAGCTCCCGGGTTCCAGGTTCACTTACCGCTGCGATTGCTGATTCGACTGCAGGTGTCAGTGGACTATTCTCTACGATGCGTTCAACTTGTAAATCGGTGTTCAGATGGTACAGCAGGCCAGTCTTTTGGAAAATCCTATTAATTTCATCACAAAATTGAACACAGACATTACGGCTGTTCTGGCAAGTCAAATGATGGTGCCCCCAATAGCTATGAAATCCACCGACAACTACATCGCGGACATTCTCTGCAAAAAACTCGATGAGGTCAAGCAGCGCATATTGATCGTACTCAGGCTGATGGTCACCATCGAATACATTATGGCGGACCTTCGGAGCAGCAGGGCAACCAGCATCATCTCTGTATAATGTGGGGATCTCATATCGCAAATCCAACCGAAACTGCTCATGATCTACTCCACAGCATCCCTGCCCATCGGGGCATTGCGCAGGATACTTCCATGCGATGTTGTCGTAGTATTTCTCGCAGCACTGGAACAACAAAGCGTATTTTTCGACTGTAATATCGTAAGTTTTAGCGACAGGTCTGCGCATACCGTGCCGCTCTGTGTAATATGCCATATTGCCTCCTTCAGGCTATTGCCTCGTCAAGCGAACCTCTAATCAGAATAGGGCATAGTCCCCGAATCTGCGCTTTTAACTGTTCATTGATTTCTCTACGCAAAGCATATGCATTATAGATATTTACTAGCGACATCTGTTCATCCAAATCTGGCACAGGAACTTCAATTTCATAGAACCGTGGCAAATCCAAATTTGCACGAACACTGGCATCGCTCATAAACCATCCCAAGCGGTCACTTTCTGGGCGAGAAAACCACATTTGAATGTACTCTTCAAGGACTATGTCGGTTTTCTTTTTCAGAACAGAGTATGCCGGTGATACTGCGATAGGTTTATCTCCATTGTATAATGCAATTCGAATGCATTCATCACGCCCTGTCTGCATAGCGCTATAAGCAAACTGATTGTTATAAACCAGTTTATAGTTCAACAAGTCTGAACTGCTTGCCACGGAGGACATAAACTGTTTTGTGATATTGATTCCTTGAGCGCTATCGCACACTCCCTCACTATTACGCACATCAACCTCCTCAAGCAGTTCACCAACAGGCATCTTCCTTTTGATATGCTTGAAATGGTCTGCCATTGCAAAACACGCCAGCTTCAAATCCTCCAAACCGTTCTCGTAATCCCTCTGATTGGCAAGCATAGCATTGTAAATATCCACATACTTCTGCTGAATTTCGATTGGGGGGAGTTCGATATCAATGTCACACATTTCACTCCAGTCAAATGTTTCACGTGCTGATCCCCAAGAATTGAAGCGGGAATAACGATCAAACTCAGGGCGATTGAAATACATAAATAAATAGTCAGAGAGCAAGATGTCCTTTCTCTTAATGCGAAAGACAACATAAGACGAAGAAACAATATAAGTAGTCTCGGTTGTGTTGTGCGCAATCGTGATTTTTTCTCCGTTTCGAGAGGTCACTGTCACATATGCAAAATCGTCTGGTTGCACCAAATAATATGGACGTAGAGATACGCCTGTCATATCCGCTTTTGTTTCAATGAAAATCTTTTGAATGGAAATTCCTTTTACAGCACCGATGCCATATTCCAAATTGTCATTTTTATTTTCAGACAATTCCAGCAAACTACCCAGTTTGTATTTAATCAATGCCATAGCCAATCCCCCTGAACGCATCTTTCAGCATGGATTGTGACAATTCCTCAGATACCATCAGCAGACGCATTTCGTCCTGAATCCGGGCCATTTCTTTGGCATAGTCGATATCCAGATCATGGTCAATGAATTCGATATACTTGCTTGGGGCAAGAGAAAAGTCTTTATCCTCGATGGTGATATCATCGGGATTCCATTTGTCTTTTTTCAGGATCTTCACAGACCGGCACAATTCCGCCACATCAGTATAGAGGGTCAGGTCTGTACTCTGCCACGCATTATAAATGCGTTTTACCTCCTGAATCTGTGCATCGGTCAAAACGGTCTTTTTCTTCTTTTTGCCCTTGTCGATGACGATTTCTTCAATGTTCTGATCCCACCGGCGCAGATCCACAAAGAGAACCTCTCCACGGCGGTCGCGAACCTGTCTGCCATTTACCGTACCGGCATTCTTGTTCATGTTCACGATCCACAGAGTGACAGAGATATCGGTAGTGTAAAACATATCTCTGGGAAGAACAATAATCGCCTCAACTTTATCATTGATAAGGAGTTGTCTGCGAATGGCATATTCATCCGGATCATTCAAGGCACCATTTGCAAGCAGGAAACCGGCAATGCCATGGTTTACATCCAGTTTGGAAATTATGTGCAAGATCCATGCGTAGTTCGCATTGGATGCACGAGGCACACCATATCCCTGCCAACGAGGGTCATCTAACAACTGATCTTCACCACGCCAACCCTTGAGGTTGAAGGGCGGGTTTGCCATGATGAAGTCAACCTTCTTGTCCTTGTGCAGATCTTCGGTGAAGGTAGACGCGTTCTTTTCGCCCAGATTATGGGAAATGCCACGAATAGCCAGGTTCATCTTACACAGACGCCAAGTTTCTTGAACACTTTCCTGCCCAAGAATAGAAATATTCTGGCGGTTGCCATTGTGGCTCTGAACAAATTTATAGGATTGTACAAACATCCCTCCCGATCCACAGCAGGGATCGTATACAACTCCGCTATATGGTTCAATTAATTCTGCTATCAACTGCACGATACAAGCTGGGGTATAAAATTCACCATCTTCCTTGGTGCCGGAAGCGGCATAAACTTGAAGGAAGTATTCATACACACGGCCGATAAGATCTTCCTCTTGGAATCGGGACTCATCGATTTTATTGACCTCATCGATGAGCTGCTTTATTTTTTCCTTTGGCGCACCGAGGGTAGCATACAAATTCAGTGAGAGTGCTCCCTTCAGCGAAGGGTTAGCGGCCTCGATATCTGCCATCGCTTGGTCCAGAATAACCGCAATGTCATTGGCACCGGCATTCTTAACGATATAAGACCAACGGGCAGTTTCCTTCAAATAGAACACGTTTACTGCATTGTAGAAGGATACCTTCTCCAGAAATGCAGGAATATCGCCGTACTGCTCAATCAGTTCTGCACGTCGCTTTTCAAATTTGTCACCTGCGAATTTCAGAAAGCACAGACCGATAACCGCATCACGGTTTTTATCGGTACTACCAACGCCACGCAGGGCGACACGGCAGTTCCATAAAACAGTTTCCAACGAAACTTCTTCAACCTTTTTCTTTGCAGCCTTTGCCATATATTTACCTCTTTCTGTGCCAGAGGCACATTTCATCAGGAAATTTACAATCCAGTATTTATTTTACAAACCCATGTGTACTAAATAACGGACTTATTCGTCTGCCTTCTCAATTTTTTCTTCTTCCGCTGCACCGCCGGAACGAATCCAATCATCTACCTCAGATAACTTAAATTTCCACAGGCGACCGACCTTATATGCGGGCATATTGCGCTTGGCTATCCATTGCAGAATCGTCTCTCTGCCAACACCCAAATATTCCTGTACCTCTTTCAAGGTAGACCATTTTTCAATTATGTTGTTCTCAGTCATTTGTTCTCCTCCTGACCTTAAATCTTAAATGTAACATTGATAGTAAAATCAAATACCAGCCTACTGTCTGGGAAGCAATTATTACCTTCAGAGTCTTGCATTTCCCACACACAGGAATAGGAGCCTTCAATGCCACGGGAGTTTGCTTCCGTGGTTATTTTTATATGCTCATACGGTTTTGTATCCGGAATTTCAATCACAGTTGTTGCAATTTGAGGCTTGATGCCGCTTTGATTTACGCACACCAGCTTTCTTCCAGCCCAAACACAACGGCCTCGATTCTGTATGTTCCACTCGTGCCGAAACACTTGATAGCAATTTACATCGTGGTTTCTATCATGTTGCACATACAGGTCATCACCATCGTACAACCGCTTGTTGATTTCATAGTGACTGGAAACTTCTGCAACAATCGCATTTTCGTAGGCTTCCGGGATAATGCACTCCGCACTGTCATCTTTGCTGTTGATGAATGCCGCAACTTGGCGGGCAAGCGCAACACACAAAAAAGTCTTGTTCCTCTCCAAGTTTGCCGGAACCGCAAAGGCATCTATCAATGCAGCTACATAATCCGAAGCGATATGATTCTCGTAGTAAGCTGCAATCCTGGTCTCGTCCACAGGCTTCGGAAAGTGCTTCTTCATATTTGAATTCAGCTTTTTTGTTCTTCCTTCATACACAGCCTTCAAATAATCATCGGAATAGTTGCGTGTAATTCCTGCCGCTTTGAACAAGCCCTTCAGATATTGCGCCTGTGATGAACAGCCAAACCAAGTCGGCTGACCAACGCTACAGAACTCCGAAAATGTCATTATAGCCATCCATTCACCGCCTTTTCAAAAAGAACCACGAAAAAGAACCAAAGAACCATCCAACCAACGGCTTGACTATCTTCCACCCGAAAATTTGCCCAGGTACCATATAAGAGGCAGGTGGGAAATGCAACCCAGAAGGTTTCAGAGCGGTTCTCAAGGCTCTCGGAAATCGACCTAAACAGCCTTGATATTTTATTATATCACAAATTAATGAAAAAATCAATATGACAAGGCAAAGACAGGCATTAACCCACAAAAACTCACTTTGAGTTTAGAATGCCACCGCACTATCTTGTAATTCACCGGCCATGAATATTCCAGTGCAAGATGGATGCACAAAATCACAGCCACCTTTCTGGATAGGACGCTGATGCGACAAGGAGGGACAAGCAGTGACAAAATCTGAACGCAAAAACTGGATTATCAACATTGAAAACAGCGCTGCTGCAATCAGCGACCAATTGGGTCAGGCAGTGGTTGACTCGGTTTTCAGAAGATACGGTGCTCTTGGTCTTTGGGATTTGAACCCGGTTCATCTTCCCGATGTATTCAGCGAACTGTACACCATCGAAGCTGACTTAAGATAAAACTTCGTCAGCCGTCCTGATCAAGACATTAAACTGCTCACCGCCTGGCGCCGCATCACCTGATCACTGATGGCTCAACGGTATCTGGCGGTACAACTCAATATTACAGCTGCCTTTTGAGCGGGTTAGCTGCAATCCGAAACGGAGAGCTCCGTTTGGACTGCGGTTAGGTTTTTACACCCATTTTGTGGCAGCGCCCAGAGTCCTCCGTTTCGAGAAATCGACAAATGGAGGACTTTTTTATGAAAACCAATGAAAATCAGACCACATCAACCATCTACTACCGTCCGCTCAAGCAGTGGATCGAGGTCACCCCGGAACAGAAGCGTGACTGGGAGCGGTTCGTAGGGACTACCCGCAAGGCAAAACAGAGAGCCGGAGCTTGCTGCATCCCGTACAAAAAGAGCTACAAGTGCGACGGTATTTGCGACACTTGCGAGTTCCGCTGTATCCCGAAAGACGCTTCCCAGCATTTCTCCATCGACACAGAAATGGAGAACGCCTATGAGAACGGCGTCTCCCGCACCAGCTTTCTCGCAGACAGCAGGCTGACCACGGAGATCGATATCGACGCCCTGATCCTGAACGGTCTGCTCACGGAACTTCGGTCATCCGACCCGGAAAGCTACGAGATCCTTATGGCCATTGCAGACGGGCTTTCTGAACGAGCCGGTGCAGAGCGGCTACATATGCCCCGGAACACCTTTGTGTATAAGAGGAACCAGCTTCTGAAGCGGCTCAAGGAAAAATTCTAAAAATCTTTCGGCCAACCCCTCCTTTCCTGTCCAGATGGGTCTGTGAAAGGCAACACAAGACGCCTTGGGAAAGGAGGAACCGCCGATATGAGTTACAACGCAAACCATTATGACGCCCGTGCCGACGAGGACATTGTTGATGTCCTGACCGCAATCAGCGTGGTGTCAAGGAGACTGGCAAGCAACCTGACTGCCGTACGTCAGCAGAGCAAATCCAGGGAAGGAGGAAAATCACATGAGCAGAATGAGCGATATGGCACAGACCATCGAAGATCTCCGCAGTGCTGCCGCTGCTATTTCGGATGCCGCTGACTGGCTGACGAAGACGTTCAGCGGAGAACCGCAGGCAGAGGACGCTCTTGTTTCTCCTCCCGAACCGGAACTGACGCTGGAGCAAGTTAGAGCCGTGCTTGCGGACAAGTCCCGCCAGGGACACACCGCCGAGATCCGCGCTCTGCTTCAAAAACACGGCGCGTCCAAGCTGTCACAGATCGACCCTGCTCACTATAAGGCGTTACTCGCCGAAGCGGAGGAATTGGCAGATGGCAACTAAGCACGCAGTCTTATCCGCGTCTTCATCTGAACGGTGGCTCAACTGCCCGCCCTCCGCAAGGCTGTGCGAAGCCTACGAGGATAAGGGCAGCGACTACGCCGCCGAGGGGACGGACGCTCATGCGCTCTGTGAGTTCCGGCTGAAGCAGGCTCTGGGGCTTCCGGCAGACGATCCCATCGAAAACCTCTCCTGGTACAACGAGGAGATGGAGGACTGCGCCGCCGGGTATGCCGCCTATGTATCGGAACTTCTGGAGGTCGCAAAGCAGGCCTGCGCCGATCCGGTCATCCTGATCGAGCAGCGAGTGGATTTTTCCCGCTGGGTGCAGGACGGCTTCGGCACCGCCGACTGCATCGTCATCGCTGACGGCGAACTGAACATCGTGGACTATAAGCACGGCAAAGGCGTGGAGGTCAGCGCCGTGGATAATCCGCAGATGATGCTGTATGCCCTCGGCGCTCTGGAGATCTTTGACGGTATCTACGACATTGATACCGTCCGCATGACCATCTATCAACCCCGGAAATCGAATATCAGCGTCTGCGTCATGGAAAAGGACGATCTGCTCGAATGGGCGCAAAACGACCTGACCTATAAGGCAAAGCTGGCATACGAGGGCAGCGGCGATTTTCACTGCGGCGAATGGTGCCGGTTCTGCAAGGCAAAGGCCGAATGCCGGGAACGAGCCGAAGCCAATCTCGTACTTGCCCGATACGACTTTGAAAAGCCGGCTCTCCTAAGTGATGAGGAGATCTCTGACATTCTGGACAAGGTGGACGCTCTTACCGCCTGGGCTGCGGATGTGATAGAATACGCGCTCCAGCAGGCAATCAGCGGCACGGCGTTCCCCGGCTGGAAGCTGGTCGAGGGCCGCTCCAACCGCAAATACACAAGCGAAGCCGCTGTAGCCGCAGCCGTTGAGGGCGCAGGCTTCGATCCTTACGAGAAGAAAATTCTCGGCATCACCGCCATGCAGAAGCTGCTGGGCAAATCCCGCTTTGAGGAGCTTCTCGCACCCTACATTGAAAAGCCGCAAGGCAGGCCGACGCTCGTGCGGTCGAGTGATAAACGGCCCGAATGGAATACCGCAAAAAATGATTTTATGGAGGAAATGTAATATGTCTAACAACACAAACAGAGTCAACAACCCTATGAAAGTTATCACCGGTCCCGACACCCGCTGGTCCTACGCCAACGTCTGGGAACCGAAGTCCATCAACGGCGGCACGCCGAAGTACTCGGTGTCGCTGATCATCCCCAAGTCTGACACTAAGACGGTGGCAAAGATCAAGGCAGCCATTGAAGCCGCCTACCAGGAGGGACAGGCCAAGCTGAAGGGCAACGGCCGCTCCGTACCTCCTCTCTCCGCAATCAAGACCCCGCTGAGAGACGGCGACATTGAAAGACCCGATGATCCCGCCTATGCGAACGCCTACTTCATCAACGCCAACTCCGCCACTGCTCCCGGCATCGTGGACGCAGACCGCAATCCCGTGCTGACCCGCTCCGAGGTTTACTCCGGCGTGTACGGCAGGGCATCTATCAACCTGTACGCTTTCAACAGCAACGGCAACAAGGGTATCGCCTGCGGACTGAACAATCTGCAGCTGATCCGTCCCGGCGAACCTCTGGGCGGAAAGGCCAGCGCCGAGGCAGACTTTGCAACCGATGACGACGAGGATTTTCTCGGTTAAGACAAGGGAGGTAAAACACGATGACAACAATTCAGACGATCCTTCTTCTGACTCTTCTTATTATCTGGCTGTGCTTCAGCGTGGTCTTCCTGATCACCGCCGTGCAATCCTTCATTTACGACCGCAAGCGCGAAAAACGCGAACGGGAACAGGCGGTCCGTGACGCAGAGTATCACGAAAACCGCATGAAACTGCTGGAGAAATAAGCGACTAAGCCCCAGGGCGGCGGAGCGATCTGCCGCCCTATTGGGGTATGGAAGGAAGTGACAAAATGCAAACCTTATCCATCGATCTGGAAACTTACAGCGATCAGCCCCTCGCCAAAACCGGCGTGTACCGTTATGTGGAGTCTCCCGATTTTGAAATCCTGCTCTTTGCCTACAGCGTGGACGGCGGTCCCGTACAGCAGATAGACCTTGCCTGCGGAGAAAAGATCCCCTCGGAGGTTCTTTCCGCATTGGAGGATGAGACTGTGACCAAATGGGCCTTCAACGCCAATTTTGAACGCATTTGCCTGTCCCGGTTCCTGGACTATCCGACCGGAGACTATCTGGAGCCGGACTCCTGGAAATGCTCGATGGTCTGGGCGGCGTATATGGGGCTGCCTTTATCTCTGGAGGGGACCGGCGCTGTGCTGGGATTGGAAAAACAGAAGCTGTCTGAGGGCAAAGACCTCATTAAATATTTCTGCCAGCCCTGTGCGCCAACAAAGTCCAATGGTCAGCGCACCCGCAACCTTCCCAAACACTCCCTGGACAAATGGCTGGCGTTCAAACGATATAACATCCGCGATGTGGAGACGGAGATGTCCATCCAAGCAAGGCTCTCCAAATATCCCGTGCCGAACAGCGTGTGGGAGGAATACCATCTCGACCAGGAGATCAACGACCGCGGCGTGGGGCTGGATATGGAACTGGTACGGCAGGCCATTCAGATGGACGGGCGCTCCCGCTCGGAACTGACACAGGCAATGAAAGAACTGACTTCGCTGGACAATCCCAACTCGGTACAGCAGATGAAGCAGTGGCTTGCGGATAACGGCGTAGAGACCGATACCCTGGGCAAAAAGGCCGTAGCGGAGCTTTTGAAGACAGCCCCGCCGCAGTTGCAAAAGGTACTGACCCTGCGCCAGCAGCTTGCGAAATCCAGTGTGAAAAAGTATCAGGCGATGGAGACCGCCGTCTGCGCCGATGGCCGGGCAAGAGGGATGTTCCAGTTTTACGGAGCCAACCGCACCGGGCGGTGGGCAGGCCGCATCATTCAGATGCAGAATCTCCCACAAAATCATCTGGACGATCTGTCCGAAGCCAGAGGGCTTGTCCGGGCAGGCAACTTTGACGCTCTGGAAACGCTCTATGAGGATGTGCCGGACACCCTTTCCCAGCTGATTCGCACAGCATTCGTGCCGCAGGAAAACAGAAAGTTCATTGTGGCGGACTTCTCCGCGATTGAAGCCAGGGTGATTGCGTGGCTTGCCGGCGAGAAGTGGCGGCAGGACGTATTCGCCGCTGGCAAGGACATCTACTGCGCCAGCGCGTCCCATATGTTCGGCGTACCCGTAGAGAAGCATGGCGTCAACGGCCATCTGCGGCAGAAAGGTAAGATCGCCGAACTGGCTCTCGGCTATGGCGGCTCAGTGGGCGCACTCAAGGCTATGGGCGCGCTGGAGATGGGGCTGTCCGAGGATGAGCTTCCCGCTCTGGTCTCCGCATGGCGGCAGGCGAATCCGAAGATCGTGCAGTTCTGGTGGGCGGTTGACCGAGCCGTAATGGACGCTGTTACCCGTAAGACCACCACAAAAACACACGGCATCGTATTCTCCGCCAGAAATGGGATGCTGTTCATCACCCTGCCGTCCGGCAGGAGTCTTGCCTATGTGAAGCCTAAGATCGGGACAAATAAGTTCGGCGGAGACTGCATCACCTATGAAGGCGTTGGTGGCACAAAGAAATGGGAACGGCTGGACAGCTACGGCCCCAAGTTTGTGGAAAACATCGTCCAGGCAACCTCCCGCGATATCCTCTGTTACGCCATGCGGACCCTTCGCTGCTGCTCCATTGTCATGCACATCCATGACGAGGTGGTCATTGAAGCTGACCGCCGGATGTCCCTGCAGGCCGTCTGTGATCAGATGGGCAGGACGCCGCCCTGGGCAAAAGGCTTGCGGCTTCGCGCCGATGGCTATGAGACTGATTTTTACAAGAAAGATTAACGAGGTAACGCCTATGAGCATCAATAAATTCAACAGCGAGGGCTATTACGATCCAACCACCTATGAGGCCCTCACCAATATAGAAAAGGAAGAACGCGCCCTCCGCGCTTTCCGGCCTATCGTGTATATCTGCTCGCCCTATGCCGGAGATGTGACCGCCAACATAGAGAATGCCCGGAGATACAGCCGCTTTGCCGTAGACACGGGATACATTCCCATTGCGCCGCATCTGCTGTTTCCGCAGTTTCTCAATGACGACAATCCAAAGGAGCGTCAACTGGGGCTGTTCTTTGGAAACGCCCTCATGAGCAAATGCTCCGAGGTGTGGGTGTTCGGCGAATACATCTCTTCCGGCATGGAAGCGGAGATCCGCAGAGCCAAATGGAAGAACTACCGTTTGAGATATTTTACGGCTGCGTGCGAGGAGGTAACCGACTATGCGTGAACTGAACATCGCCTACGGCAACAACCGGCAGGCAAAGAGATGGGTCAACAAGACCATACGATTTGACAATCTAAAGGAGCGGCTCAAAGTGACCATCCGCACCACCGAGTCCGCCGAGGAATATGCGAAGATGAGCCGCGCCCAGCGTGACGCTGCCAAAGACCACGGCGGCTTTGTGGCGGGCGTGCTGAAGGGCGGCAGGCGCAAGGTCGATACCGTGGAAAGCCGCTCGATGGTGGCGCTTGACGGCGACCGCATCAACGCTGCTTTTTTGGAAAGCTATGAGTCCCTCTGCCCCTATACCTCCGCGCTATACACCACTCACAGCAGTACGGAGGAAAATCCCCGTGTCCGGCTGGTATTTCCTCTGACCAGGGACGTGACCCCGGAGGAATTTGTGGCGGTGTCCCGTTATCTCGCTCAAATGCTGGGCATCGACTATTTTGACGAATGCTCCTACCAGCCCAATCAGCTGATGTACTGGCCGTCCACTCCGGCCAACGGCTCCTTTGTGTATAAGGAGACGGACGGCGGCTGGCTCAATCCCGATGCGATCCTCACAAAACACCCGGAATGGACAGACCCCACAAGGCTCCCCACCTCTTCCAGGGAGAGCAAGGCGAATACCATCGCACAGCAGAAGGTGCAGGACCCTCTGACCAAAGAAGGCGTGGTGGGTCTGTTCAACCGCACCTATTACCCTATCAGCAAGGCGCTGGAGACATTCCTCTCCGATGTCTATGAGCCGACTGACAACGAAAACCGCTGGCATCTGATTGAATCCTCCAGCATGGCGGGCGTGGAAATCAAGGAAGACAAATTCGTCTATAGCCACCACGCCAAAGACCCGGCTTACCTCAAGCTGTGCAACGCCTTTGACATCGTCCGCATCCATCGCTTTGGAGATCTGGATGAAAAAGCGTCGTACAAGGCGATGTGCGAGTTCGCCATGCAGCAGGATGAGGTAAAGCTGCTGGCGGCAGACGAACGAATGGCGGACGCAGAGACGGATTTCTCCGGCAGCGAGGATACCGACTGGCAGAAGCGTTTCCAGTACGAACCCCGCTCCACGGTGCTGAAGAATAACCTCCACAACATCACTCTGATCCTCCAGAACGACCCGCAGCTCCAGAATATCGTGTTCAACCAGCAGCTGGACGGTATGGAGATCAAGGGCGAGGTGCCCTGGAAGCACCCGTCCAAATACTGGAGGGACGCTGACGATGCCCAGCTGATCAGCTATGTGGATTCCCACTACGGCACATTCTCCCAGCGCAATTATCAGATTGCTGTAACCAAGGTGGCGGACGACCGCTCCTACCACCCCATCCGTGAATATCTGGCGGCTTTGCCGGAGTGGGACGGCGTTCCCCGTGTGGACACGCTCCTCATCGACTATCTGGGCGCGGAGGATAATTCCTATGTCCGCGCTGTGACCAGAAAGACCCTCTGCGCCGCCGTGCGCCGGGTACAGGAGCCGGGCGTGAAGTTCGATACCATGCTGGTCTTAAACGGTCCCCAGGGAATCGGAAAAAGCACCCTCATTTCCCGCCTTGCCGGAGAATGGTTCTCCGACAGTCTGAACCTGAGCGATACCAAGGACAAGACCGCCGCAGAGAAGCTGCAGGGCTATTGGATTCTGGAAATCGGTGAGCTGGCGGGACTTCGCAAAGCCGAGGTGGAGACGCTGCGCTCCTTCCTTTCCCGACAGAACGATATCTACCGCGCCGCATTCGGCAGACGGGCAACGCCGCACCCAAGGCAGTGCATCTTCTTTGGCACCACCAATGCCGAGTCCGGCTATCTGCGGGATACCACGGGCAACCGCCGGTTCTGGCCGGTCAAAACGCCGGGCGGCGGCGTAAAGCACTCCTGGGAACTTACCAACGAGGATATCAGCCAGATCTGGGCGGAGGTGCTGGTGCTTGTAGAGAACGGCGAAAAGCTACATCTGGCTCCCGACCTGGAGACGCTCGCCAAGAGTGAACAGCGGGAAGCGCTGGAGTCTGATGAGCGCGAGGGACTGGTGCGCGAGTATCTGGAGACCCTGCTCCCGGAGGATTGGGACGGCATGGATCTGTTCGACCGCCGCTCCTTCCTCGCCGGAGTGAATAATATCGGCCGTGTGGGTACGGTCGCCAGAACACGGGTCTGCAATATGGAGATCTGGTGTGAACTTTTCGGCAAGGATCAAGGCAGCCTTGGCCGCGCCGAATCCAATAACCTCACAGCAATGCTCACCAAGCTCGGCTGGGTGCGCAAGGAGAAAAAGGAGCGCGTCAGGCCTTATGGACCCCAGTTTGTCTTTGTTCCCGGCGATGTTCCCGATTGACTTTTCAGGAACGGAGCGAATCAGGAACAGTTCCCGACTTCCGGCAGTGTTCCCAGGGGAGACTCTGGGAACGCCGTCAGGAACACACCGAATGTGCCGCCGCAAGGCAACTTTACAGGCTTCGTTCCTGTGTTCCTAAAAAAGTATACAAATTGAAAAGGGGGTGCGGACATTTTCTTGGACTGGTTATGCAACCATCCCAAGGCTCTGTCGGTACTCCCAAGGACTCATATTTCCAAGTGATGTTTTAATTCGTTTTGTATTATACCATAGCAGATACTTGTTGAGAATATCAATGAACTCTGATATTTTAACGCCCGTCCAATCCTGACAATAGAACATTTCATTTTTCAGACGGCCAAACACCCCCTCACAGGCCGCATTATCAGGAGAACAACCTTTTTTTGACATGGAACGTTCCAGACCTGCTTTCTCCATACGTTCTATCCAACCAGGCCACCGATAGTGGCAGCCTCTGTCTGAATGGATGACTGGGCGTTCTCTTTCCGGCAAATGGGCGATTGCCTGATCCAGCATTGTGTTAACAAGCACAGAATCGGGGGTAGTACTGATTGTCCAACTGGGAAGTAGTCCATCAAAGCAGTCCACCAGTACCGACAGATAGACTTTTCCGGCAGGTAAGGCAAACTCAGTAATGTCCGTGAGCCATTTTTGATTCGGCTTATCTGCATGAAAATCCCGTTCTATTTTGTTGGGTACGGACGGAGAGATTTCGCCCTGATAGGAATTATATTTCCTGCGCCGTTTGCAGAGAACGGTAAGTCTTTCTTCCCGCATAATACGGCGAACCACTTTCTCTGAAACGGTACATCCCTCCCGTTTCAAAAGCCCATAAATGCGCCGGTATCCATACCGCTGTTTATTTTCCCAGAAAAGCTGACGTATCCGAGTGCGAATATCGCTATATTTACCAGGCTGTTTTGGGGCGGCTTCTTGATAATAGTAACTGCTTTTTGATAATCCAAGCCGTTTCAACAGGTCAGGCAGTGGGTATTTACTCTTCAGAGCATCGATCATCACTGCCTTCTCCCTGTTTTTGAGAGCTGCCTGATCGATGCCGGGGTCTTTTTTTAAGACATTAATCGTTTCCTTTAAAATATCAATCTCCATCTGCATATCTCTGATCTGAGCCTGTAATTGAGCAAGATCGGGAGCAGATACTGAGGATGGGGAGCCTTCCGTAAGTGTATCGGGTTTGATGTTTTTATCATTTATCAATGCGGGAATCCCTCCATGAAGATATTTTTTGCGCCAACTGTAAATACTGGCTCTGGTGTAGCCAATAGCTTCTGATACTGATTTTATACTTTCCCCAAGCTCAAAGCAACGATGAATTGCATCCATTTTTACTTCAACAGGCGGATTCCGTGGATGTTCTGCCGTATTCACCAGTTTCAAGGGCTTTCGTTCCGACTTGGCGGATCCTTCATTGGCTATCCATGTGTAAAGTGCCCTTCTGGTCGGATAACCAAGGACTCGAATGGTGGTGGTTACAGATCCGCACTGATGAAATACTTTTAAGGCAACATCAATTTTGTCCTGCGAATACATTTTAATTCAACTCCTTTCGGAGCCCTTAGGGAATCCAACTTTTTGTCCGCACCCCC
>OGQV01000906.1_pt1 | contig 24839 bp, 26 predicted proteins | sample 1553311 | NCBI WGS metagenome assembly OGQV01 (sample SAMEA2579976, study PRJEB22360) | human gut metagenome
AGAACAGTCTGAGTCATATTCATATGGTAAAAGATGATTTACTTGGCGAACAGGATTGGAAAGGCAATCTGGATATCCCTAACATCGTGATGATCGGTCTGGCAAAGGAGATTCCACCAAAGGAAGAACAATATGAACTGCATCGATTACTTGGAACATTATTGTCGCAGACAATGACGGCAGAACAAAAATTGAAGCTTATGAAACAGGAGTATGACATACCGGTAGACAGAAATGGTATTAGAGATGAGGTGAAGATCATGTGCAATCTGAGTGAAGGCGTAGAAGAAATGGGATATGCAAAGGGTGAAGCCGCTGGCAAAACTGTTGGCAGGGCAGAAGGCGAAATCATAGGCGAAGCACGAGGAAAATCGGAGATTATTCTGAAAATGCATAAGAAAGGCTATTCCTTAGAGCAGATCATGGATGTAACCGATATGAGCGAAGCGGAAATTAAGGAAATTATAGGCTAAAGACACAGGCAGAACAGATAGCATGTATATTTTAGTAGAAGTCCAGATATGGTAGAGATGCTGTATCTGGACTTTTTTGCTCCAATAATATCCCTGACATAGCACCGGAAACAGGTGGGACTTTATCTTTGTATCCGTATTTTGCCATTGAGAAAACCAACTATTTTACATATAATTGAAACATGGAATAAAATGCAGAACAACTGTCGGATGATGTGGATAAAATATTCGGAAGGAGCATGGATAAATGGAAGAAAATAAAACATATATAGCGATCGATCTGAAATCCTTCTATGCTTCTGTAGAATGCAGAGAGCGGAACAGAGACCCCCTGACCACAAATCTAGTAGTGGCAGATCCGAGCCGAACAGAGAAAACGATCTGTCTGGCGGTATCCCCTTCTCTTAAGGCATATGGAATACCGGGCAGGGCGAGATTGTTTGAGGTTATTCAGAAGGTAAGGGAGGCAAATAACGCAAGAAGACGGAATATACCGGATCATCATTTTACCGGAGCATCGGATGACAGCACGAAGCTGGGGACAGATCCGACTCTTCAGCTGGATTATATTATTGCTCCACCGCGCATGGCACTTTATATGGAATACAGTACACGGATCTACGACATTTATTTGAAATACATTGCGCCGGAGGATATTCATATTTATTCGGTCGATGAGGTATTTATGGATGTGGCCAGCTATCTGAATGTCTATCATATGACAGCCAGAGAACTAGCCATGATGATGATACGGGATGTATTAAAGACGACCGGAATCACAGCGACGGCAGGAATCGGAACCAATCTGTATCTTTGTAAGATCGCGATGGATATCGTGGCGAAGCATATTGAACCGGATGAGGACGGAGTACGGATTGCGGAGCTGGATGAAATGGCATACCGCAGGAAGCTTTGGAGTCACAAGCCGATCACGGATTTCTGGCGTGTCGGTCAGGGATATGCGAAGAAATTAGCGGAATATGGGCTATACACGATGGGCGATGTGGCGAGATGCTCGGTCGGAAAGACAAATGAATTATATAATGAAGATTTATTGTATAAGTTATTTGGCATTAATGCAGAGCTGCTGATCGATCATGCATGGGGATATGAGCCTTGCACGATGGATCAGATCAAGGCATATAAACCGGAGACGAATAGCATTTGCACCGGACAGGTACTGCATTGTCCGTATGATTTTGATAAGACAAGGCTGGTTGTAAAGGAAATGACTGATCTTATGTCGCTTGATCTGGTGGATAAGGGACTTGTTACAGATCAGATCGTGCTTACGATCGGTTATGATATTGATAATCTGACAGACCTGGCGAGAAAGAAGAGATATAAAGGCGCTGTTACAACGGATCGTTATGGACGAAAGGTTCCAAAGCATGCACATGGAACGATCAATCTCAAGCGGCAGACTTCATCGACGCAGATGCTTATGGATGCGGTAATGGAACTGTATGACCGGATCGTCGACAAGGATCTTTTGATCCGGAGGATTAATATTACCGCGAATAAACTGGTGGATGAACATACTGTCACGAATGACGATGCGTATGAGCAACTTGATTTTTTTACAGATTATGAGGCTGTAAAAAAACAAAGGGAGAAAGAGAAAGCGGATCTGGAACGGGAACGCCACATGCAGGAAGCCATGCTCAACATCAAGAAAAAATATGGAAAAAATGCGATTCTGAAGGGCATGAACCTGCAGGAAGGGGCAACGGCGAAAGACAGAAATGCACAGATCGGCGGACATAAGGCATAAAGAGGTATATATAATATGCAGGAGCAGAACAACCATAAATATGATGATATCATTCATTTGGAACACCCTGTTTCAAAGACACATCCGCAGATGTCACTCTATGACCGGGCGGCACAATTTGCGCCGTTTGCGGCATTGACAGGACATGCGGCGGCGATTCGTGAGACTGCCAGACGGACAGATGAGAAACGGGTGCTCAGTGATGAAGTATTGGAAGAATTGAATGAGAAACTAAACATTATTTCAGCCAATATAGGTACAGAACAGTTAGTGGATATTACCTATTTCGTACAGGATGAGAGAAAAGCCGGAGGAGAATATGTTACGCATTCCGGTATCGTTAAGCGAATCGATCTGTACAGGAGAGCGGTGATCATGGCAGATGCAACGATCATACCGATTGAAGATATCAGTCAGATAGAAAGCAATCTGTTTTCCGGTTTGGAGTAACGTAAAAATTATATGAAAATGCCTGAAAATTACACCTTTACAGTATTTGTTAATAGATGCTATAATGGACTATATTGTGCGATTTCGGCAGTGTAGTATTCCTGAGTCTTGTGTGGAGAGTCGGGAAAAGAGAAAGGAAGGATAAAAACGTGTTTAAGATTGTTAGAACAGAAGCGTTGACAGATGCAATCTATCTTATGGACGTGGAAGCACCAAGAGTAGCAAAGAATTGTCTTCCGGGTCAGTTTGTAATCGTAAGAGGCTCAGAAGATGGAGAGAGAATTCCTCTTACAATCTGCGATTATTCAAGAGAAGCAGGCACGATCACTATCGTATTCCAGGTAGTAGGTGCAGCAACAGAGATGATGAAGAATTTAAAGGTTGGAGACAGCTTTACAGATTTTGTTGGACCGCTTGGCCGTCCGTCGGAATTAGTAGAAGAAGATTTAGAGACATTAAAGAACAAGAAGATCTTATTTGTAGCCGGTGGTGTAGGAACTGCACCTGTATATCCACAGGTAAAATGGTTACATGAGCATGGAGTAGCCGCTGATGTTATCATCGGTGGAAGATCCAAAGAGCTTATCATTCTGGAAGAGCAGATGAAGGCAGTTGCCGGAAATCTCTACATTACAACAGACGATGGTTCATATGGAAGCAAGGGCGTTGTTACAAATGAGATTCAGAAGCTTGTAGACGCAGGCAACAAATATGATGTATGCGTAGCAATCGGACCGATGATCATGATGAAGTTCGTTTGTAAGCTTACAAAAGAGCTTGAGATCCCTACAGTTGTCAGCCTGAACCCGATCATGGTAGACGGTACCGGTATGTGTGGTGCATGCCGAGTAACAGTTGGCGGCGAAGTAAAATTCGCATGTGTAGACGGACCTGAATTTGACGGACACCTTGTAAACTTCGAAGAAGCTATGGAGCGTCAGCAGATCTATAAGACACAGGAAGGTAGAGCATATCTTGCAGCCAAGGAAGGCGACACCCATCATGGTGGATGCGGACAGTGTGGAGGTGACAAATAATGGACGTTTTAAATAGAGTACCGGTTCGTGAACAGGAACCTGCGGTTCGTGCAAAGAATTTTGAAGAAGTATGTTACGGATATAATGAAGAAGAAGCAATGGCAGAAGCAGCAAGATGTATCGGCTGTAAGAATGCACAGTGTGTAAAGGGCTGTCCTGTTTCTATTGATATTCCGGGATTTATCGCTCATGTAAAGAAGGGCGAATTTGCAGAGGCATTCCAGGTGATCAGCAAATCATCAGCACTCCCTGCTGTATGTGGCCGTGTATGTCCACAGGAGACACAGTGTGAAGGTAAATGTATCAGAGGTATCAAGGGCGATCCTGTATCTATCGGTAAACTGGAGCGTTTCGTTGCTGACTGGGCAAGAGAGCATGGCATTAAGCCGGAACCGGCAGCAGAGAAGAATGGCAAGAAGGTTGCAGTTATCGGTTCCGGTCCATCCGGTCTTACCTGTGCAGGAGATCTCGCAAAGATGGGTTACGATGTAACAATCTTTGAAGCACTTCATGAGACAGGCGGCGTACTGGTTTATGGTATCCCTGAATTCCGTCTTCCAAAAGATGGCGTAGTAAAGAAAGAAATCGAAAATGTAAAATCCTTAGGTGTTAAGATTGAGACTGACGTTGTAGTCGGTAAATCTGTAACGATAGATGAATTAATGGAGGAGGAAGGCTTCTCAGCAGTATTTATCGGTTCCGGTGCAGGACTTCCTAAGTTCATGGGTATTCCGGGTGAGAATGCAAATGGTGTATTCTCAGCAAATGAGTACCTGACAAGAAGTAACCTGATGAAGGCTTACAAGGAAGGCTCTAACACACCTATCATGGTTGGTAAGAAGGTTGCCGTTGTCGGCGGTGGTAATGTAGCAATGGATGCTGCAAGAACGGCACTTCGACTTGGTGCTGAGACACATATTGTATATAGACGTAGTGAAGAAGAACTTCCTGCCAGAGTAGAAGAAGTACATCATGCAAAAGAAGAAGGAATTATTTTTGATCTCCTTACAAATCCAACTGAGATCCTTGAAGATGAAAAGGGTTGGGTTAAGGGCATGAAATGTGTCAAGATGGAACTTGGTGAGCCGGATGCATCAGGCAGAAGAAGACCGGTTGAGATTCCTGGTTCTGAGTTCGTCATGGATGTGGATGCGGTTATCATGTCACTTGGTACTTCACCAAACCCGCTGATTTCATCTACAACAAAGGGACTTGATACAAATAAGTGGAAATGTATCGTTGCCGATGAGGCAAACGGACAGACCACAAAGACAGGTGTATATGCCGGTGGTGATGCAGTTACCGGTGCAGCTACAGTTATCCTTGCTATGGGAGCCGGAAAGGCAGCAGCAAAGGGCATTGACGAGTACCTCAAAGGACTCAATTAATATATAGTCTTTGAAACAAAATAAAGGATGGTATTATCTATTATTCCGCAAGACGTTTAATAGTAATACCATCCATTTATTTTTGGATTTATATACCGATTAAAAAAATGGAGTCTATTTTGAGATGCGGTATAAAGTGATAGAACTATGCTCACGAGATATTGAACATAAAATTATTAAAAATATACTGAGAAGAGGTTATGACATTGAAGGAATATATTGCAAGAGATGACGCGTTTGAATTACTGAAGAAATATAATAAAGATCCATTCCATATTCAGCATGCGCTTACAGTTGAGGCTGTTATGAAATGGTATGCAAATGAACTTGGCTATGGTGAAGATGCTGAATACTGGGGCATCGTAGGTCTGCTTCATGATATTGATTTTGAACTGTATCCGGCAGAGCATTGTCTGAAAGCACCAGAGCTGTTAAGAGATGGTGGTGTGTCTGAGGATATTATTCATGCGGTCTGTTCTCATGGTTATGGAATTACAGTGGAATGTGGTACAACCATCGATGTAGAGCCGGTTCATGAGATGGAGAAGGTTTTGTTTGCAGCAGATGAACTGACAGGCCTGATCTGGGCGGCGGCATTGATGCGTCCGTCAAAGAGTACAAAGGATATGAAACTGAAATCTCTGAAGAAAAAATACAAGAGCAAGGGATTTGCCGCAGGTTGTTCCAGAGAAGTGATTGAACGTGGTGCTGCACAGCTTAACTGGGAGCTTGAGAAGCTTCTGACCATGACATTACAGGCAATGGCAGCAACGGAGGATGAGATCAAGGCAGAGATGGAAGACCTGTAAATCCCGCTAATTTGCTAGCACTTTAGCGCATTGCAACTTAAGAAAATCTTGCTTTTTCATTAAAAAGATAAAAAAATTCATAAAAATCATATTTTTACTTGATAAATTCAAGTCTTTTGTTTATAATCTTAAGTGGAAATTTTCTTAAAGAGAAAATACTACTCCAAATGAATTTCGCAGAGATGCGATTTACTTATAATTAATTTAAGGAGGATTTTAAGATGTCATACGTTGATGAAGTGCTGGAGATCGTAAAGAAGAAAAATACTGACCAGCCAGAATTTTTACAGGCAGTAACAGAGGTTCTTGATTCACTTAGACCTTGTATCGATGCAAACGAGGAGCTCTACAGAAAGAATGCGATTCTTGAAAGAATCACAGAGCCGGACAGACAGATCATGTTCAGAGTACCTTGGGTAGATGACAATGGACAGGTTCAGGTAAACAGAGGTTTCCGTGTACAGTTTAACAATTCTATTGGACCATACAAGGGAGGATTAAGACTTCATCCTTCAGTTAATTTAGGTATTATCAAGTTCCTTGGATTTGAGCAGGTATTTAAGAATTCACTGACAACACTTCCAATCGGTGGTGGTAAAGGTGGTTCTGATTTTGATCCTAAGGGCAAATCAGATAGAGAGATCATGGCATTCTGCCAGAGCTTTATGACAGAGCTTTGCAAGTACATCGGAGCAGATGTCGATGTCCCTGCTGGTGATATCGGAACAGGCGGAAGAGAGATCGGTTTCTTATTCGGACAGTATAAGAGAATCCGTGGATCCTACGAAGGTGTTCTTACAGGTAAGGGACTTACATATGGTGGATCACTTGCTCGTACAGAAGCTACAGGATATGGTTTATTATACTTAACAAACGCATTATTAAAGGATCATGGTATTGATATCGCTGGTAAGACTTGTATCGTATCTGGTGCTGGTAACGTTGCAATCTACGCAATCCAGAAGGCACATCAGTTAGGTGCTAAGTGTGTAACATGCTCCGATTCAACAGGTTGGATCTATGATCCGGAAGGAATCGATGTTGACTTACTTAAGGAAGTTAAGGAAGTTAAGAGAGCACGTCTTACAGAGTACGCAGCAGCAAGACCAAGCGCTGAATACCATGAGAAGAAGAACGGTGAGCACGGTGTATGGAATGTTAAGGGTGATATCGCATTACCATGTGCTACTCAGAACGAGTTAGACTTAGACGATGCTAAGGCATTAGTTGCAAATGGTGTTATCTCTGTAACAGAGGGTGCTAACATGCCTACAACATTAGAGGCTACTAAGTACTTACAGGAGAATGGAGTATTATTCGTAGGTGGTAAGGCTGCTAACGCCGGTGGTGTTGCTACATCTGCACTTGAAATGAGCCAGAACTCAGAGAGACTTTCATGGACATTTGAAGAAGTTGACGGCAAGTTAAAGGGAATCATGGAGACAATCTACGCAAACATCAGCGACGCTGCTAAGCGTTACGGTGTAGAAGGCGACTATGTTGCAGGTGCTAACATTGCCGGTTTCGAAAAGGTTGTAGAAGCTATGCTTGCTCAGGGTGTTTGCTAATCAAATGCCGGTCAAAATCTAACGATAATTATTATATAGTAAATGTTAATATAAGACCCCGGAATCGTGATATGCGGTTTCGGGGTTTTTTGCGAGAAAGACATTATAGAAAAGAAAATTCAATAACGCTTTATTTCGGGATATGCAGATACAATCTATAATGATTTTATGGAAAGTTTTTGATTGAATCTATGGAGACCTTTTCGTATAATATAGATATTATATACTTTTTACATAAAAAAGGAGGATCTTCATATGGGGAGAGATATTGTACTGGCAAAAATAAAAAAAGGTGGAATCACAGCGGTTGTCGGCGGAGCGGTGTTAATGCTGATTTTCGGATTGATCACAATAGGTGTGATGTCAGATAATGCAGATGACGGAATGGGTATGATCATTTTGTTTGGTTTATTTGCATTATTAGGAATTGTATTTATCATAATAGGGATTCGCAATATTGTAAGACCTGAAAAAACCGGCTATTTGAAAAATAACCCGCAGCTTTTGGAGATGGCCGACCAGTTATATTCGCATATAATATATGAAGACCAATATGTATTGATTTCCGATAAGGTGCTTGCGAATAAGAAGCAGCCGACACAGATGACCTGGCTCTGGGATGTATATCTGATCTATCTGCATACTACATCGACGAACTTTATTCCAACCGGAAGTGAATATGTAATCGAAAATCGTTTTCAAAAGAACCGTGTTGCTATTAATGTACTGGCAAGAGGGAAAAAGAGTAAACAGGAGTTGTTGAATGTACTTGCGCAGGCATGTCCAAATGCGAGATTTGGATATTCTGATGAGGGGCTGGCATATCTTCGGTATATGAGAAATCAGGATCTCAGAAATATCCCGAATACACCTTATTATCAGGGAGTACCGGTGCAGATGCAGGACAATGTGCAGCAGTAATTAGAATATGCAGTAGGAAGATAAAGTATAGATAGAATGTGTAACAAAAAGCAGATAATGTGACAGCAGATCGATACTGCATAGAATAACTGCTTACATAGTGGAGACTTAAGAACAGATAGAAAGCAGGAATTGAGATGGAACGTAAACATGAATATCAGACAAAGAGCAGACAGATGATCCTTGATTATCTGATCCGGAATAAAGATCGTGCCGTTCATGTGTCGGATATTATACAGCATATGGATCAGGAAGAGTGTTCGGTAAATAAAACAACTGTATACCGATATCTGGATAAGCTGGTCGCAGAGAAGACGCTGATGAAATATGTAGCTGATAAGGGCGAAAAAGCAGGATATCAGTATGTAGAACAGCCATCCAGGTGTCAGAAGCATCTACATCTGCAATGCTCCGAATGTGGAAAGGTCATCCATCTGGACTGTGATTTCATGAAAGAGATATCAGAGCACATTTTGTCTGATCATGGGTTCACGCTTTGCTGCAAGGATTCCATTTTATATGGTGTCTGCGACGAATGCAGTAAGAAAGAAAAGAAACAGAAAAATAAAACCAGATAACAGGAATTTCCATGCTTAAAATTGAATATTTCTGATAATAGGAGTTGACATTGGGCAAAATAATGCTATAATCTGATAATGCAACTTGGTTGCAAATTATATTTTCAGGAATGAGATGGATAGTATGGAATTATTATTTGATTCGTTTTCAGATGCACTGATTGATAGTGTAAAATTAATACCATTTTTATTAGTGACATATCTGCTGATGGAATGGTTGGAGCAGAGAACAGAAGAAAAGCAGAAGCAATATATGCAGTCTGCCGGTGCGTTTGGTCCGTTGGCAGGTGGAGTACTTGGGATCGTTCCACAGTGTGGATTTTCCTGTGTGGCAGCGAACCTTTACAGTGGTGGCGTGATCACAGCAGGAGTTGTGCTTGCAGTATTTATGTCAACCTCTGATGAGATGCTTCCAATCTTTATTTCGCATACAGTAAATGCCGGTACAATTATTCGTATCCTGCTTGCAAAAATGTGCATTGCGATCGTTACAGGTTATGCAGTCGATCTTGCAAATAAATATATTCGCAGAAGATATCTGGCAGGAAGAAAAACGAAGCGTACAGCGTCTTCAAAAAACGATAATTCTAAAATTACAGACAGTGCAGATGAATCAAAGCATTCTGGATATTCCGTTCAGGCAGCACAGACAGTCAATGCAGAATGTACACATAATAAAGATACTCATACACATAATGGAAAAAGTGTGCATGTGCATGATGAAAAAATTATTCATACCGACGATGAAAAAAGTACACACACACATCATGGACATATCCACTATGATGGTACAGACATAGAAGAAAAACATATCCATGATCTGTGCGAGCAGGAACACTGCAACTGCGAGGACGGAATCTGGATGTCGGCATTAAAGCACACCTTGAAGATTACGGTATTTATCCTGGCGGTATCCTTTGTGTTAAATATTATTATCGGTATCGCAGGGGAAGATGCGATTGGAAGACTTCTTGGTGATGTACCGTTCCTTGGAGAAGCAATGGCGGCACTGATTGGACTGATACCAAACTGCGCACCATCTGTTATTATTACGGAGCTTTATCTGGATGGTATGCTCAGTGCCGGAGCAATGATGTCAGGCCTGCTTGTCAGCGCAGGCGTAGGACTTCTGGTATTGTTCCGTATGAACCGCCACAGATTGAAAGAAAACATTATGGTCGTTGGAACCTTGTATGTTACTAGTGTGTGCTGGGGGTTGTTGATCAATCTGTTGGGTATCACATTTTAAATAGAAAGAACAGCGAGAACAGAAAGAATGGAGCAGAAAACAGCAATAGTTATCGGGGCATCAACAGGAATTGGTGCAGCAACGGCGGAAGCCCTTGCACAACAATATAAAAAAATAGCCATAACGTCATTTCGTCATCCGGAAAAGCTGAAAGAGGTTCAACAGAAGATACTTGCGCAGGGCACAGATTGTTATGCAGAGACCGGTGATGCCGGAGATTTTACATTTGTGAAGCAGTTTATAGAACATGTAACCGAACAGTTTGGGGAGAAGATTGATCTGTTGGTCAATAATGCCGGAATTTCTTATGTCGGACTGCTGACGGATATGGATGAAATGGACTGGAAAAGGATTATAGATACGAATATAACGTCAGTATTTAACACATGCCGGCAGGTTGTGCCATACATGGTGCATGCACATAAGGGACGTATTATCAACATTTCATCTGTATGGGGCAATGTTGGAGCCTCCTGTGAGGTAGCGTATTCAGCGACCAAAGGTGCGGTCAATGCATTCACAAAGGCACTTGCGAAGGAACTTGCACCAAGCGGCATAGCGGTAAATGCCATCGCATTTGGTGCAATTGATACTGCGATGAATGGACATCTGTCATTGGAAGAAAAAACCGTTCTGGAAGAGGAGATTCCGTTTGGCAGGATGGCTACAGAGAAAGAAGCCGCAGATTTTATCGTAACGACAGCAAATGCCGGCAGCTATCTGACCGGTCAGGTCCTGACCTTTGATGGTGGCTGGCAGTAGCCTGGTAAACGTTTGCATTTTCCCTAATTTTCTATTGAAAAATTGTTCATATTGCTATAAAATAATCTATGCAAAGTTGCGCAGATATGGGGTAGAGATTATGGGAATAAAGTTTATTAAAAAGAAAAAGAGTGAGGTTGCTGCGGCAAATACATTGGCAGATCTGAGAACGACAGTAGATAAAGATGGCAATGTTGAGATCGTTTCGAAGAATTTTACAATGACAACTAGTCAGCAGCCGAAGAAGGAAGCAGAGGCTTCGGAGTGGACATGTTGGGGCTGCGGACATGTAAACAGTGGAGAAGTTTGTGAGGTCTGTGGGAAAAAACGGGTACAGAAGTGAAAATATATGGAATCGGTTGATTTTTAAAACAGAGAGTATAGATGTGAAAAAGGATTCTTGTATGAAAACATATGAGGATTCTTTTTTATGTCTGGGAAATGGACAAAATACAGGATTGTATATTATATTGGTCTATCATTTGCCGCGGATAAATAAGAAATTGGAAATGCAGGTTGAAATTTAAAAGTACGTTTGGTATACTCATTAGGTGATTTTTAGGTATAATGAAGAATCATAGAAAAGTAATTTTTTTTTGGTGCATTTGTGATGCATGGAACTGGTAGGCTGTTTTAAGAACAATCGGATGTTCCTAGGATGCATTATAGTATATATTAAATGGAGGCCAGAAAATGGGAAAAAAAGTATTGAGATTATTTCTGGAAACAATGCTCAGAGCACTTGTAATTATTCTTGCAATCGGAATAGTTATTATGGGAGCACTGCTTATAAAGACCTTAGTAAAGAATAATTCTCTGAAAGACAGTAAGAAAACAACAAACGGAAAAGAAATTGTAACAGAAGCAGGAGATGAAAATGATCCTACCTTCAAGAATGGAGATGGAGAAAACAGTGGATCAGATGACTCAGACGAATCAGGTTCTGTTGCTTCCACAGATGCGAAGATCCTTGTTATCAATGCGACAGGAACAAGTGGCGTTGCCGGTGCATGGAAGACAGCATTAGAAGGCAAGGGCTATACTTCTGTAGAAGTTGGTACGTATACACAGTCTGCAATTGCAACCTCAAAGGTATGTGTATCCGGTTCATATGATGGAGCAGATCTTGCTGCTGAATTAACTTCGCCGGAGATGTCAACGGTAGATTCCGTAAGCGCATCTGATTGTGATGTATCAATTGATGGATATGATATTATCGTTATTATAGGAACTAGCGATATTAAAAATTAAGCAGAACAACTGGAAGGACATGTATTTGTACAGGTTGCCCATACAAAAAACAGGTATTGTCACAGAAGTGTGACAGTACCTGTTTTTTGTTTTAGATGCACATGACTACACTGGAATAAATCGGACATACTATAAAAAACTGTATGAAAGGCGGTTTATATGAAAAATATTGGCGAAGTGATAGAAACATATGCATTGCTTACGGTGGCAGCATTTCTGATGTCGCTTGGGGTTGTCTGGATTTTTAACAGTGAACAGATCGTGCCGGGTGGTGTGACAGGAATTGGAATTATAATTGAGAATTTGACAAAAGGGATGGGAAACGGAGAAACAGGCATACCGGTCTGGCTGAGTAATCTGGTGATCAATATACCTCTTTTTATCTGCGGATATTTTCTATTGGAAAAGAAGAGCATGATAAGGACAGCATATACAACAGCCGTTTCAACAGTATTCATGGCGGCTATTCCCACATTTCCGCTTGCAACACAGGATAAACTGCTGAATATGATCCTTGGCGGTGTTATGTTTGGCTGTGCTTATGGGCTGATGTTCCGGCAGAATGCTTCCTCCGGCGGGGTTGATCTGATGGCATTGATCCTGAATCATCTGCGGCATGATATAGGAGCACCATTATTTCTTGGCGGGATCGATCTGGCGATCGTTGTGGCAGGCGGACTGGCATTTGGATTTGAAAATATGCTGTATGCAGTTATTGCGATTGCGATATCGACAAAATTATCCGATGTGATCGTGCAGGGACTCCGGCATGGAAAACTGGTATATATTATTTCTTCCCATTGTGAAGAGATCAAAGCCTGTATCATGAATGAGATTGGAAGAGGTGTGACGGTATTAAATACCAGAGGCGGTTACACGAATGAAGGGCGTGTAATGATTATTTCTGTTTTGTCAAGTAGGCAATTAGTAGAATTAAAAGATAAAATAAGGACAATTGATGAAAATTCTTTTCTCATTGTAGGGCAGGTTACGGAGGTTTTTGGTGAAGGTTTCACAAAATTCTCGTCTTAAATCTTCTTAAATCGATGCGAAAATCGTCAAAATGTTAGTTTTTTTGCGGTCGTATACAAAACAAACAAAACATTAAAATTTTTTTTGGGCAATAATCATATGGTTTAAAGAAGGGGAATGTTGTAAAATGACACTATGTTCAGAACGAATGAATAAATAAAACAATACTATATAATATTTACGGAGGTATTTGCAGAATGGCAAGTTTATCACTTAAGAACATCTATAAGGTATATCCTAACGGATTCAATGCTGTTAAGGATTTCAACCTTGAAATTGAAGATAAGGAGTTCATCATTTTCGTTGGACCTTCAGGATGTGGTAAGTCAACAACTCTTAGAATGATCGCAGGTCTTGAGGATATCAGCTCAGGTGAGTTATGGATCGGCGACAAGCTTGTAAATGACGTAGAGCCTAAGGACAGAGATATCGCAATGGTATTCCAGAACTACGCTCTGTATCCACATATGTCAGTATATGACAACATGGCATTCGGACTTAAGTTAAGAAAAGTTCCAAAGGAGAAGATCGACAAGGCTGTTCATGAAGCTGCTAAGATCCTTGACATTGAGCACTTACTTGACAGAAAGCCAAAGGCTTTATCAGGTGGTCAGAGACAGCGTGTAGCTATGGGTCGTGCAATTGTTCGTGAGCCTAAGGTATTCCTTATGGATGAGCCACTTTCAAACCTTGATGCGAAACTTCGTGTACAGATGCGTGTTGAGATTTCCAAGTTACATCAGAGATTACAGACAACCATCATTTACGTTACACATGACCAGACAGAGGCTATGACACTTGGTACAAGAATCGTAGTTATGAAGGATGGTATCATTCAGCAGGTAGATACACCACAGAACTTATACGATAAGCCATGTAACTTATTCGTAGCTGGTTTCATGGGTATGCCACCTATGAACTTCATTGATTGTAAGGTAGTTAAGTCTGGATCAGACATTCTCTTAATGTTCGGTTCACACTCAATCAAAGTTCCAGACAGCAAGGCTGAGAGACTTATCGCACTTGATGCAGTTGATAAGGAAGTTGTTCTTGGTATCCGTCCAGAAGATATCCACGATGAGCAGCTCTTCATCGAGTCTTCACCAGAAAGCGTTATTGATGCAAGAATCAATATCTATGAAATGTTAGGTGCAGAAGTTTACTTATACTTCACAATCGATCAGTTCGATATCACAGCAAGAGTTAATGCTCGTACAACAGCAAGACCTGGTGATACAGTTCAGTTCGCATTTGACTTAAGCAAGATTCATATCTTTGATAAGGAAACAGAGGAAATCTTAGTAAGCTAATAGATGCTACATACTTAATATTTATAAACAAAGAGGGAAAATGCAGAAAATTCTGCATTTTCTCTTTTTTTTTTTTGAAATATGTTTTAGAATAGGGACAGTAGTGTATTTTGTTATTCGTATGCTTTCCGGGAGGTTTATCCGTCGGGCAGAATGGATAAGGAAAGAATACAGAATCCGAATATAAGAATAAGGAGTGTAGAATATATGATATCGAACCAGATACTTCAGGATACGATTGATGGATTAAAGAATATTACAAGAACCGATTTATGTGTTCTTGATACAGAAGGTAAAATACTTGCATCAACATTTAAGGATGTCGATGACTGCGAAGAGGCAGTGCTTGCGTTTGTGGATTCCCCGGCAGAGAGTCAGGCAATTCGTGATTACCAGTTCTTCAAGGTATTTGACGATAACCAGTTAGAGCATATCTTACTTGCAAAAGGTGAGACAGATGATACCTATATGGTAGGTAAGATCGCAGCATTCCAGATCCAGAATCTGTTAGTTGCATACAAGGAGCGTTTTGATAAGGATAACTTTATCAAGAATCTTCTGCTGGATAATCTGCTTCTTGTTGATATTTACAACCGGGCAAAGAAACTGCATATCGATACAGATGTCAGAAGAATCGTATTTATCATTGAAACCAAGAATGAGAAGGATACCAATGCACTTGAGACGGTTCGTAATATCTTTTCAACAAAGACAAAGGATTTTATCACTGCTGTAGATGAGAAGAATATTATTCTTGTAAAGGAAGTAAAGCAGACAGAGTCCTATGATGATATGAATAAGATTGCAAAGGTCGTTGTAGATATGCTGAATACAGAGGTTATGTCTTCTGTTCATGTATCTTATGGTACGATTGTAAATGAGATTAAGGAAGTATCCCGTTCTTATAAAGAAGCAAAGATGGCACTGGATGTAGGAAAGATCTTCTATGAGAACCAGAATATCATCGCATACAGCAATCTGGGAATCGGACGTCTGATCTATCAGCTTCCACTTCCGCTTTGTAAGATGTTTATCCGTGAGATTTTCGATGGCAAGTCACCGGATGAATTCGACGAAGAAACACTTACGACGATTGATAAGTTCTTTGAGAACAGTCTGAATGTATCAGAGACATCCAGACAGTTATACATTCACAGAAATACTCTGGTTTATCGTCTGGATAAGCTTCAGAAGAGTACAGGCCTGGATCTTCGTGTATTTGAGGATGCGATCACATTTAAGATCGCGCTGATGGTTGTAAAATACATGAAGTATATGGAGTCATTAGATTATTAAAGGTAAAAGCTGGTCTCTTTGTAATATATTGTATGCATGATTTACACATATATTTCACATTTAGTTGCTATACTTGCAAATGCAAAGAGAGAGAAAGTACAGACAGTTAAAGTTGAAAGGAAACCATTATGATAGAGTTAGAGAATGTTACTATGACCTACCCGGGTGGTATGACGGCTCTGAAGAATGTTAATATCAATATAGAAAAAGGCGAGTTTGTCTTTATCGTTGGAAGCAGTGGATCTGGTAAAACGACATTGATCAAGCTCTTATTAAAGGAACTAGATCCGACATCCGGTTCTATCCGTGTAGCGGGATATAATTATAAAACGATCAAAAAGAAGAATATCCCAAAGGTCAGAAGAAAGATTGGAGTTGTATTCCAGAACTTCCGACTGTTAAAGGATCGTACCATCTATGAGAATGTCGCATTTGCACAGAGAGTTATACAGACTCCTGCAAGATATATCAGAAGACGAGTACCTGCTATGCTGACGCTGGTAGGACTTGCTGATAAGTACAAGTCATATCCAAAGGAGTTATCCGGTGGTGAACAGCAGAGAGTTGCCATGGCAAGAGCTTTGGTAAATAATCCTGAGATCATCCTTGCCGATGAGCCAACCGGTAACCTGGATCCGAAGAACTCAGAGGATATTATGGAGCTGCTGGACGATATCAATAAACGTGGAACGACAGTTGTTGTAGTTACACATAATAAGGATATCGTAAATGAGATGCGAAAGAGAGTAATCACACTGAAGAAGGGTGTGGTTATCAGCGATGAAAAACAAGGTGGTTATATAGATGAAGATTAGTACATTCTTTTATATCCTGAAACAGGGATTTGCAAACATCAGAAGAAATATATTGTTCTCCCTTGCATCCATCGGTACAATTATTTCGTGTTTGTTTATATTTGGTATTGTATATGCAGTTGTTGTTAACTTCCAGTCCGGAATGCAGGATCTGGAGAACAACGTAACGATATCTATCTTTTTTGATGAAGATATTCCGGATGAAACGGTTCAGTTGATCGGAGAGCAGATCCGTGTTCTCGATTATGTGAACACAATGGATTTTATCAGTGCAGATGAAGCATTTGATAAATTCTGTGAGCAGAACTATGATGATCCGAAAGCAGCAAAAGCAGCTTTTGGTGATGACAATCCGTTAAAGAATTCTGCTTCTTATGAGGTAACATTGAAGGATGTATCCAAACAGGCTGAATTTGTAGCATTTGCAAAGGGACTGGATGGTGTAAGAAAAGTCAGAAGCTCAGAGGTAACGGCTGATAGTATTTCGACATTATCATCACTGGTCGGTTATGCTTCCGTCGGTATCGTTGTGATACTGATGCTGGTATCTATCTTCCTGATCAGTAATACGATCACAATCGGTATTACCGTTCGTAAGGAAGAAATTGCGATCATGAAGCTGATCGGTGCAACAAACTTTTTTGTACGTGCACCGTTCATAATAGAAGGTATTATTATCGGAGCAGTCGGTTCTGTTATTCCGCTTTATCTGTTATATATTATGTATCAGAAGATTCTGGAATATGTGGCAGGACGATTTGCGGTTCTGACATCAGTATTTGCATTTGTAAGCAAAGAGGAACTGTTCCGTACGATGGTACCGGTAGGCTTAATACTTGGTATAGGTGTAGGTTTGTTTGGTAGTTTGATCACTACCAGAAAACATTTGAAGGTTTAAGGGAGGTTTTATTTTGAAGAAATTTCAGATCCCATTGATGAAGAAATTCAAAAAGACAGCGATTGTTGTTGTATGTGCGGTTGCACTTGCGGCAATACCGCCGTTTTCCAATGCCTCGGCAACTTCCATGCAGGAGGCACAGGACAGCAAGAATGAAGCTGAGGGAAATAAAAAAGATGCACAGAACGTGCTGGATGGTCTGCAGGAGAGACAGAATCAGTTGATCAGTGATGTTGAAGTACTTGATAAACAGGTTTCTGATATTCAGACAAAGATCACTGCAAAAGAGGAAGAAGAAGATCAGTTGAATACTGAGATCGATGATACAAAGGAAAAGCTGGCAGCAGCCCAGGTTGAGGAAGATAATCAGTATGCAGCAATGATGAAGCGTATTCAGTACCTCTATGAAAACGGAGAGGTAGAATACATAGACACACTGATGTCATCTGCTTCTTTTACAGATATGCTGAATAAATCAGAATATGTTGAGCAGATTTCAAGCTATGACCAGAAACAGTTAAATGCATTGATTCAGACCAGACAGGATATTCAGGATTACGAAGCAACACTGGAAAAAGACCTGAAAGAGGTTGAGAGTGTTAAGGCTGATCTTGAAACTGAAAAAGATAATCTGAATACAACAATTACAGAGAAGAATAATAAGATTGCAGAGTATTCCAAGGATATTGACGCTCAGGCAGCTATGGTTGAACAGTATCAGAAAGAGATTGATGCAGCAGATGCAGAGATGGCAGCCATTCAGAAGCGACTGGATGAGCAGCGTGCAGCACAGCAGCAGAGTGGCGGCAGCAGCGGAAGCAGTGAACCACAGTACTATACACCAAGCGGTGGTTCTTACATGTGGCCTGCTACACAGGGAAGCCGGATCAGTTCTTACTTCGGACCAAGATCTTCACCTACAGCAGGTGCAAGTTCGAACCATAAGGGAATTGATATTCCATGTCCAACCGGTAGTGATATTGTTGCATCAGCAGCAGGTACAGTTGTTGTATCACAGTACAGCTCATCTGCAGGATACTACATCATGATCGATCATGGAAATGGTGTATCGACAGTATATATGCATAATTCCCAGTTGGTTGTCAGTGTAGGACAGAGTGTTGAACAGGGACAAGTAATTGCCAAGGCAGGAAGTACCGGATACAGTACGGGTTCCCATTGCCATTTTGGAGTTATGATTAATGGATCTTATGTAAATCCACTGGATTACCTGTAAAAAGGCAGAAAGTTGGGATTCATACAAGTATGATAACCAGTCAGAATTGTGAGATTTTACAGAATTACACATAGGATAAAGCAACAGACAGATCGGGTGAAAGCTGGATTTGTCTGTTGTCGTTTATAAAAGGAAATTTTCGGGAGATATTCAAAAGGCTAACATGATACAAATGAATATGAATGATTATTTCTAAGAATATGAAAGGATGCAGAATGCGCGATGCGCATTGCAAAAGGTAAAATGAAGCATAATTTTAAGAAATGGATTCTTGGTGTGGCAGTTATAGCCGGATGTGCGGGAATGATGGGATGCTCCTTTACGAAGGACAATACAAAAAGCGGCGATTTGAATACGGATGCCGGAAAACGGCATGATGATCTGGAATACAATGGTTCTGTTGTGGATGAAGATACACTGGAGAAGCTTGCAAGTCTGGAGACAATCATTGATCAGTCGTATTATTTTGATACATCGGATGAGGATATGCAGAATGGTCTGTATGCCGGGCTGATCGAGGCATTGGATGATCCATATGCAAAATATTATACACCAGAGGAATTTGCAAAATTGCAGGAAGACAGTTCCGGAGAATATGCGGGCATCGGTGTTGTTGTGAGACAGGATGAAGATACTGGATATGCAATCGCAGTCAGCATTACAGAAGATTCCCCGGCATCAGAAGCTGATATTAAGCCAGACGATCTGATCTGTAAGATCGATGATTATGAGATTCAGGAATCTGATGATTTGGATTATCTGGTTACAAAGATCCGTGGAGAAGAAGGTACGGATGTCACTCTTGAGATCTACAGACCAAGCGAACGGAAGTACCATACAGTAACCCTTACAAGAAGAAAACTGGAAAACAGTACAGTTTCTTATTATATGGCAGATACAGATAAGAAGATCGGCTATGTCCGTGTAACACAGTTTGTTGCGAATACAGGTGATTTGTTCAGAAAAGCAGTAGAAGATCTGAAATCACAGGGAATGACAGCGCTGATGATCGATCTCCGTTCCGATCCGGGTGGAATGTTATCAACGGTTGTTGATATGTGTGATTATCTGCTTCCTGCCGGTAAGATCGTATATCAGGAAGATAAGAATGGAAATGTCTTATCAACGTATGAGTCTACGGATGAAGAGCAGCTTGATCTGCCGATGGTAGTGCTCGTAAACGGAGAAAGCGCAAGTGCATCCGAGATCATGACAGCGGCATTAAAAGAATATGGCGTAGCAACGATCGTTGGCGAGAACACATATGGCAAGGGAATCGTACAGTCGGTTATTCCGCTTTCAGATGGATCAGCGATCAAGCTTACAACTGCCAAATATTTCACACCAAATGGAAACGATATTCACAAAAAGGGTGTAGCACCGGATATCGAAGTAGAACTTCCGGAGGATTATACTTCTGATGATTTCCAAGGCGAGAAAGATACACAGTACCAGAAGGGCCTGGAAGTCCTGTGCGGGAAGGTAAAATAGAGCAGGATTAGGTGTGGAAAATAGAACCGTTAAGTGGTATAATCAAAAACAACGTGTTAAGAAAAATAAAGGAGAAACTTTCATGAATAAGGAATTGATTATCGTACTGGACTTTGGTGGTCAGTACAATCAGCTTATTGCACGAAGGGTTAGAGAATGTAATGTCTATGCAGAAGTACATCCGTACACCATGAGCATCGACGAGATCAAGAAGATGAACCCGAAAGGCATTATTTTCACCGGTGGACCGAATAGTGTATACAAGGCTGATTCACCAAGTTACAGCAAGGAAATTTTTGAACTGGGTATTCCAATCCTTGGAATCTGTTATGGTTCACAGCTTATGGCACATGTGCTCGGCGGTAAGGTAGCAACTGCTCCGGTCAGTGAATATGGCAGAACTGAGGTAACAGTGGATAAGAATTCCATTTTGTTTAAAGATGTAAATAAATCAACAATTTGCTGGATGAGTCATACTGACTATATCGCAGAAGCACCGGAAGGATTTGTATCAACTGCAACGACTCCAAACTGTCCATTTGCGGCAATGGAAAATGCAGAGAAGAACTTATATGCAACACAGTTCCATCCAGAGGTTATGCATACAGAAGAAGGTATGAAGATGCTTCATGCATTTGTTATGGATGTATGTAAATGCTCCGGTGATTGGAAGATGGATTCTTTCGTTGAAGATACGATCAAGAGTCTGCGTGAGAAGATTGGAAATGGTAAAGTGCTCTGTGCATTATCCGGTGGTGTAGATTCATCGGTTGCAGCCGTTCTGTTATCCAAGGCAGTTGGTAAGCAGCTTACCTGTGTATTTGTCGATCAGGGACTTCTTCGTAAGAACGAGGGTGATGAGGTCGAGGCAGTATTTGGTCCGGATGGTCCATATGATCTGAACTTCATCCGTGTAAATGCGCAGGATCGTTTCTACCAGAAACTTGCAGGAGTTGTTGAACCGGAAGCAAAACGTAAGATCATTGGTGAAGAATTTATCCGTGTATTTGAGGAAGAAGCAAAGAAGATCGGTGCTGTCGACTTCTTAGTACAGGGAACAATTTATCCTGACGTGATCGAATCCGGTCTTGGAAAATCTGCAACGATCAAGAGTCACCACAACGTAGGCGGACTTCCGGATTATGTTGATTTCAAAGAAATCGTTGAGCCACTACGTCTCCTGTTCAAGGACGAGGTTCGTAAAGCTGGTCGTGAGCTTGGCATCCCAGAGTATCTGGTAAGCCGTCAGCCATTCCCTGGTCCGGGTCTTGGAATCCGTATCGTTGGGGAAGTAACGGCTGAGAAGGTTAAGATTGTTCAGGATGCTGACTATATCTACCGTGAGGAGATTGCAAAAGCAGGTCTTGATAAAGGACTTGGACAGTATTTTGCAGCTCTTACCAACATGCGTTCGGTTGGTGTTATGGGTGATGAACGTACCTATGACTATGCAGTTGCGCTTCGTGCCGTATGCACCAGCGATTTCATGACTGCTGACTGCGCGGATATTCCGTTTGAAGTATTGCAGAGAGTAATGACAAGAATTATTAATGAAGTGAAGGGTGTCAATCGAGTAATGTATGATCTGACGAGTAAGCCACCTGGAACGATTGAGTTTGAATAATCCACACAATCACAAAACACCAGTATTTATGCGGGTTGCAAGCAAAATTGCTTAGTGATTGGCAACAAAATGGCAACATTTTGCGATTATTCAAGAGATAAAAATTTTATTTCGAGCTATAGGACAAAATGTGTTGATAAAAACCGTCTTCAACCCTGATAAATAAAGGGCTGAAGGCGGTTTAATCTTTTTCAAAAGAACTTTGAGGGTGGACAAAACGTGTTGATAAAAATACGTTCAATCCTTGCAAATAAAGGGCTGAAAAGGGTTTAATCTTTCTTGAAATAATAGCCATGGAGGAAGATTAAATGAATCAAGTAAATTGCCCTGTTTGTGGGAAGAAATGTGTTAAATCAGGAAAGACGAAAGCTGGATCACAACGTTGGTTTTGCAAAGAGTGCAAAACATCATTAACACATAAGATCGATAGTAGTTCCAAAGAATTACAGATCTTCTTGGATTGGTTGTTTGGCAAAGAATCACAATCAACAATGCCTGGCGAGGGAAGAACATTCAGACGGAAAACATCAAAATTTTGGGACATATGGCCAATGCCGCCTAAGATAGAAGAAGCCAGAGATGTATTGTTTCTTGATGGCATATATCTTGGTCGAAAAGCATGTGTTCTGATCTGCTGTGATGAAAAGCATGTACTTGGATGGTATTTGTGTCGGTATGAGCATGCTGGTGCATGGATTGCTTTGATGAAACGCATAGCAGAACCAAAGATGGTTGTATCAGATGGAGGTACAGGATTTGCGAAAGCACTAAAAAAGGTATGGCCAAAGGCAAAGCATCAACGGTGTATTTTCCATGTGTTTTGCCAAGTAAAACGTTATACTACTTCCAGACCAAATACAATGGCAGGTATTGAACTTTATAGTATATCTAAGGATCTCCTTACAATAAAGAATAAACAGGAAGCAAAACTTTGGACAAATCGTTTTATTAAATGGATAAAGAAATATCAGGAATTTCTCAGTGAAATGACGATAGATGAACGTGGGAATTAAAGACCAACACACGAAAGGTTGTTAAAGGCAGAAAGGTCGCTACTTAAACTTATCAAGGAAAATACCATTTTTACATACCTTGATGAGGAACTAAATGCAGAATTTTCTGCTCCAGCTACTAATAATCGTATCGAAGGTGGAATTAATTCAAGGCTTCGCGAGATGTTGAGAAATCACAGAGGACTATCGATAGAAAGACGAATAAAGGCGGTTTACTGGTGGTGTTACATGCACTCGCCAGAACCGCTTTCTTTGTCTGAAATAGTAAAAATCATGCCTACGGATAAAAGTATTGCAGCTATATATCAAAGAATGAATGATAAAAGCCGCTTAGAAAAGAGTTTATCAGTCTGGGGTGATGCCATTGTTTGGAGTGACTTACATAAAATGGACAAAACGTTTGTTGACTGGGATTAGCCATCAACACGTTTTGTCCTATAACCCTTTATTTCATAACGTATATAAAGCAACCTTACTGATTTTCAGAAGTAAAAAACTGAATATCGGTAAGGTTTTTCTTATTATGACAAACTAAGCTGGCAATAAAGCTTACCAAGAGCGTTTGCTTGAATATAGCGTTGAGTTTGACTTCCAGTGGAACTGCTTATAGTCATAGATTTTGTAGCAGAATCTAATAAACCTAATGCAATAAGACGATCTGCTTTGTAAACAGGACATTGAGAAGTATCAGATACTTGTAAATGATAAATATCATATAAAAGCTGCAGGTCAGATACAAATAAACGAGAGGTTATATCTGATAATTCACAGAAAGTATCCCAGTCTATAGTTTCGTCTATATATGCCCGGTAGAATTTTCCTAAAAGTTCAGATTTTTTTAATTCAACATTTGAATTTAAAAGAATAATAACTCTGCCAAGTTCCTCTTCGGCATACTTAGGTTGAGATTGTATTTTTTTACGATATTTATTGATTTTTTCTTGAGAAATAGATTTCTCATTAAAGGTGTTAATAAATTTTATGGTTTGTTTCAGTAAATTGCGATCATGTATATTTTGAGCTGTTTTACCGACCCCAATGAGAAGACTAACAACAGGAATACTTTTAAAGACACCATTATCAAGTAAAGAATCAATTCCCAATTCAGCCATATCTGAGCAAGCGTCACTTAAGGTTGGATCAAATAATGTTGTTTCAAATGCAGGTACAAGTTTGTCCATATTCTATCGCTCCTATTCTTTAGTTTATTTTAGATGTTTGACAAGGTGATCGCTCAATTTCTGAGTAGGCACTTTGGCATGTCTCTGGTAGGTATCCAGTTCCGGGTATCTATATCTCCATTCATCATATTCTTCCTTGCTGATTTCACCGTTTTCCAGTTTGGCAGCCTGCTCCATCCATGCACGAAACATTTGATCTACGGAGGAGCCGGGAGCAGATATGGAACGGTCAAGGCAGAGATAAGGTTGTCCGCTTATATTTTTGACTTTCAGACCGTACATATCTTCCAGTGCAAACAGTGTGTGCATTAAACCGTCATAAGTATCAATATCTGGCACTGTTAAAGCATGAGCATTGATATCAAAGATTTCAGACATCTGTTTTACAAGATCAATTTTAGGAACTCTGGCTTCTGATTCATATTGAGCCATGCGGACATCTGAGGTTTTCCCCTTGAATCCCAGTAGTTCTCCGAGTTGTTTTTGTGTCATGCCTTTGCGATTGCGAAAAAATTTGATACGTTGTCCGATTGCCATTATTGTTTGCCTCCTTATATATAACATTTCGTATGTTGCCATGATTGTTTGTGATATGAAATAAAACAATTCTGTTTAGGTTCAGTATAGCATGAGCAATTTTGGATAGCAAGAAGAACTTAAACAAAAAAATTTAATATTCTTG
>OGQV01000947.1_pt1 | contig 23928 bp, 15 predicted proteins | sample 1553311 | NCBI WGS metagenome assembly OGQV01 (sample SAMEA2579976, study PRJEB22360) | human gut metagenome
CGGACTCAACCCGCGCTTTCAGCGTTACGTTCGACCTGCCGGAAGGCTGGACGGTCAGAAGTGACGAAGGTGTGTACACCGATTCGTCTTATTCCGATCTCGGTTTCAATTTGCTCGGGCGCAAGCTGCTCTATGATGAAAACGGAAATCTTGCCGGTGCGGCCGGATACGGCACATACGACCCGAACAATCATGCCGAAAACGTCACGCATGAAGTATATTGTTCTGTCGTTTCCGGACATGTTAAACTTGTCAACTTTGAAAATTTCCATTCAACAGTCGATAACTCAACAAACTGCATAAGCGCATATACCTCATCTCATCACGAATGCGCTCCTGCCATGTGGACTGTCGGAGAAGGTTTCCATGCCTTTGATAACCCTGCTGCCTGTGCATACACCGAGGAGAACCCTGTGTTTGTTGTTATTGAGCTTTCTCGGCTGTATGAGGACTCGGCAAGCCTTTCCAAGCGCGTTGCAGAGAGCATAAGGTTTGAATGAAAGAAAAGGGAATTAACCGTAACCGATAACGAGCCTCATTTCTTTTTCCAAATAAAACACCCCTGTCCGGGCAATGCCGAGCAGGGGTGTTTTGCCGTGCGGCATATATTTGAAAAAAAGCGTTCAAACCGTTGCCAAAAAAAGAAAAGTGTTGTAAAATTGGCATGAATGACGGAATGCGCAAAGCATTCATTAAATCACGGAGGAATTACTTCAATGAACCCGAAATTCAAGAACAATATCGGTATCATGGTTCCCGAAATCCTGATGCCCGCAAAGAATGTTGACCTTACCAAATGGGCATGCGTTGCGTGCGACCAGTACACTTCCCAGCCCGACTATTGGAACAAGTGCGAAGAGATCGTCGGCGATGCTCCGTCCACCCTGCGCCTTATGCTTCCGGAGATTTATCTTGAAAAGCCCGGCGAAACCGAAAAAATTGCCGCGATCCGCAAGGCAATGCACGACTATATCGACAACGGCATCCTTCAAAATCTTGGCGAAGGTTTCGTTTTCACGCGCCGCAGCGTCGGCGGCAACACCCGCAGCGGACTTGTTGTTGCACTGGATCTCGAGTGCTATGACTACTCCAAGGGTTCAACGACCCTTATCCGCGCAACCGAGGGCACGATCGTTGAGCGCATCCCGCCCCGCCTGAAGATTCGCGACGGCGCACTGCTTGAGCTGCCCCATATTCTTGTTCTTATCGATGATGAAAAGAAAACCGTTATCGAACCCCTTGCGGAAAAGCTTCAGAACACTGAAAAGCTCTACGATTTCGACCTTATGCAGAACGGCGGACACATTGAGGGCTGGTTCGTCAACAATGAAGGCATGATCGAGGACGTTATCTCCGCGCTGAACGCACTTGTTGATCCCAACAAGTACGGCACCGAAATGCCTCCCCTGCTGTTTGCAATGGGCGACGGCAACCACAGCTTTGCAACCGCAAAAGCAAATTGGGAAAAAGTCAAGGCCACCCTCACCCCCGAAGAGCAGGCGGATCACCCCGCACGCTTTGCACTTGTTGAACTTGAAAACGTTCACGATGACGGCATCGTTTTCGAACCCATCCACAGGGTCGTTTTCAACGTTCATGTTCCCGCATTCCTTGAAGCACTGAAGGCGAAGCTTGCGGAGCAGAACAACGGCGAATGCGAAATCAACTTCTATGACTGCGAATGCTGCATGGAAAAGGCGGAGAAGGCCGCTCCCGAGGGCGCGCACGTTATTCCCGTCATTACCGAGAACGGCAAAGGACTTATTGTTGTTGCAAAACCCAATGCACAGCTTGAAGTCGGCACGCTTCAAAACGCTCTTGACGTTGTTCTTAAAGCAACCGAAGGCGCGACTATCGACTATATCCATGGTGCAGACGTTGTGAACGACCTCGGCAGCAAGCACGGCAACATCGGCTTCCTGCTTCCCCCCATGGAAAAGAGCGCATTCTTCCGCACCGTTGTTTTTGACGGCGCACTGCCCCGCAAGACTTTCTCAATGGGCGAAGCACATGAAAAGAGGTATTACCTCGAATGCAGGAAGATCTGCAAGTAAAACCTGCGCTTTGAGTTAAATGCTCGAGTTTCGGAGCCTGCAAACGGCTGAACCGAAGACCGATTCATATTGGACCCGATTTACGGAGCGTTTTGTGAGGCGCTGCTTCACGGAATGCTCCGTTTGCAGGTTTTCTTCGAATTAATTAAAAACACTTTCTGTCAAATACTCTGTCAAAGGCAAGGTAACAAACAATGCTTGAAACAACATTCCATTCGCTTACGGCCGTGCTTATCGTGATGTTCATGGTCGCCGTGGGCTGGCTTTTCGGCAAACTCGGCTATCTGCGCCGCGAACACAAAAAGCTTATGACCAAGCTTATTATTTCGGCGGGTATGCCTTCCCTTGTTGTGAACACCGTGTTCGGAAAAATCGACCTTGACGCGCTGCAAAATCCCGCACTGCTGTTTCTTTTGCCCGCGCTGAGCATGATTATAACTCTTCTGCTCGGCTTTATTTTTGCAAAGCTGCTGAAACCCGAGGCAAAACGGCGCGGCGGGTTTATTGCGATGTGTGCTTTTTCGAATTCCGTTTTCGTCGGACTGCCGATGAACACCGGGCTTTTCGGCGATGAAGCCGTGCCGTATGTGATGTGCTTCTACATTGTCAACACAACCCTTTTTTGGACGATCGGGAATTATCTCATCTCTCGCTCCGGTGAAGGTGAAAAGCACGGCGGAATTCTGCACAATCTTAAAAAAATCGTTTCCCCACCCCTGGTTGCGCTTGCTGTTTGCCTTCCGCTTGCGGCACTCGGCGTCAAAATGCCGCAGCCCGTTGTTAAGCTCTCCGGCTATATGGGCAATATCGTAACGCCGCTCGCGCTGTTTTATATCGGATATGCACTGTATGAATACGGGTTTAAAAGCCTTAAGCCCGACCGCTGCATGCTTGCTGTCATGGGAATGCGCTTTATCGCCGCGCCGCTTATCATGCTTGTGCTCTGCAAACTTTTCGGTCTGAGCGGAATGCCGAGCGGGGTTCTTGTTATCGAATCCGCCATGCCCGTTATGACGCAGGCCGTTGTTGTTGCGGCGGCAAACGATGCAGACGAATCATTCGTTGCTGCCGGAATGAGCCTTACGACTCTCGGCTGTTTCATCTTTGTCCCTCTTCTGATGCTGCTTATGGATGCCGTCGGTTTGGTTTAAAAGCATTTCCCCGCCGACGGAGCACCAATGCCGCGGGACAGTATTTTTGTTTTGTGAACGGCATTTGATGAAAAGCTTTGCAATATATTATTTATGATGTTAAAATACAATCACTAAAGGAAGTTTGGAGGTATTGTTTGCCCACCGACAATTCGGCATTTAACAACGTATTATGAAAACAAAAAAAACAAGCACTGAAAAAAGCGCAAAGAACAGCGGTTTTCGCAGCCTGCTGCCCTGCGCAAAGGGATATCGGCTTCCCTCGTTTCTGACACCGATATTCATCGTTCTTGAAGTTACGATGGAAGTTTTTATCCCACTCCTTATGGCGGCAATAGTTGACGGCGGGCTTTACGGCTCGCCTGATTTCACCCTTCGGAAGTATTTTTCGGCAGAGCTTATCGCCGACAGAACCCGATTCGTGATTATTCTCGGCGGCATAATGGTGCTTGCGGCAATGCTGTCGCTTGCATTCGGTATGCTTGCCGCACGTACGGCTGCGGTTGCAAGCATGGGTTTTGCAAAGAACCTGCGCCGAAAAGTTTTTGAAAAGATTCTGTCTTTCTCTTTCAAAAACACGGACAGATTCTCAACACCCTCCCTCGTTATGCGTACAACGGCGGATATCAACAACGTTCAGAATCTTTATCAGCAGATGATACGCATATTTGTGCGCGCTCCGGTCATGATGGTGCTTGCAGCCGTTATGGCTCTGCGCGTAAATGCGGAGCTTTCGGTCATTTTCCTTGTTGCGCTGCCCATTATGTTCTGCACACTCATTTCAATGGGAATGATAGGCAAGCCGCGTTTCCGCATCATGTTAAAAAAATATGATAAGATGAACGCTTCCGTTCAGGAAAATCTTGTCGCCGCACGCGTTGTGAAATCTTTTGCACGCGAAGATTATGAAAAGAAAAAATTTGCCGCTTCAGCTGATGACCTTAAAAAGGCTCAAATTTACGCACAGAAGCTTTTCTCCCTCCTGCCTGCGATTCAAATGGGTATTATGTGGACCTGCGCCGTCATTCTGATGCTGATGGGCGGCAATCAGGTGTTTGCGGGAACGCTTACGAAGGGCGAACTTGTCAGCATGTTGACCTACACCAACCAGGTTGTAGGTTCCGTTTCAATGGTTGCAATGATCATCATGATGCTCACCATGACGCGCGAATCCGTGACGCGCATCAACGAGGTGCTTGACGAAGTTCCCGACATTACGGATAACGGCAGCACGTTCAAAGTTGAAAACGGTGAGATTGAATTCCGCCATGTTAATTTCAGCTATTCCGGAAAAAGTGACAACCTCACGCTTTCTGATGTCAACCTGCACATTCGCGCCGGTGAGACCATCGGCGTTGTGGGCGGCACCGGTGACGGAAAATCGACCCTGATGCAGCTCATTCCGCGTTTTTACGATGCACTTTCGGGCGAAGTGCTTGTCGGCGGAAGGAATGTTAAAGATTATTCACTGTATGAACTGCGCGAAAGCGTATCAATGGTGCTTCAAAAGAACATGCTTTTTTCCGGCACGATTCGCGACAATCTCCGTTGGGGAAACAAGGACGCAACGGACGAGCAGATTGAGCATGCCTGCCGCCTTGCATGTGCGCACGATTTCGTTATGAGCTTCCCCGACGGGTACGACACGGATCTCGGGCAGGGCGGTGTGAATGTTTCCGGCGGACAGAAGCAAAGGCTTTGCATTGCCCGCGCGCTGCTCAAAAATCCGAAGATCCTGATCCTTGACGACTCCACAAGCGCAGTCGATTCACGCACCGATGAAAGCATCCGCGCCGCATTCCGCGAAAGTCTGCCCGGAACAACAAAGCTCATCATTGCCCAGCGCATAGCCTCCATAATGTATTCCGACAGGATAATCGTTATGGATAAGGGACGCATTTCAGATGTCGGCACTCACGATGAGCTTATGCAGCGCAGCGAAATCTACCGCGAAGTTTACCTGTCTCAAAACAAGGAACTTCCGCAGGAAGGCGGAACGGTCTCCGGCGTAAACAGCAGCTCTGACATAAAAGGAAAGGAGGCGGTCACTAATGCCTAAAATGCCCGGAGGAAGAGACAACCCCGCTGCACGTTTTGCAGGCAGCGGCCGCCCCGCAAATCCGCTCAAAACAATGAGCAGGCTGCTTAAGTACTACGGCAAATGCCGCTGGATGTTCACTGTTGCGGTTATTATGATCGCAGTCTATTCCCTTGCAACAATTGCCGCAAGCTACATGATGAAACCCCTTGTTGCCGTGTTGGAAGAGGCAGGCATCACGCCCGATGCGGCACAGGCAAAATACCTTGCTCTGCTTATCGGCATGGCGGGGCTGTATGTGCTCAGTGTTCTCACCAACTATTGTTTAAACTATCTGATGCTCAAATGCTCCGCAGCGGTGCTTTGTGACCTGCGCAAGGATATGTTTGATAAGATGCAGAGTCTTCCCATAAGCTATTTTGACACGCATACGCACGGCGAGCTTATGAGTTACTATACAAACGATATTGACGCGATCCGCGAGCTTCTGCACCAGAGTATCACGCAGCTGATAATCTCCTGTATTTCCCTCGTCGGCATCGTTGCAATGATGCTCATTCTTTCCGTTTCACTGTTTGCAATCGTTGTTGTTATGGGGTTTGTTGTGTTTTTTACAGTCAAATTCATCGGCAAAAAGAGCGGAAAGAATTTTGCCCGTCAGCAAAAAGCCGTTGCATCCGTGAACGGATACATTGAAGAGATGATGGCGGGGCAGAAGGTCGTTAAGGCCTTTAACCATGAGGAAGAATCCATGAAGGCATTTGATGTGCTGAATATTGAATTCTGTTCGGCAGCAACAAAGGCAAATACCTATGCCAATATCATGGGGCCGATAATGAACAACCTGTCTCATATTTTCTATTCGATAACGACCACCCTCGGTGTTCTCGGTCTTGTGACTTCCGGCAGCGTGCTTATTGCTTTTTTGCAGTACATACGGCAGTTTGCAGAGCGCATATCGCAGATCTCGCAGCAGTTCAATTTCGTTCTGCTTGCGCTTGCGGGCGCGGAGCGCGTGTTTAAGCTTATGGATGTTCCGCCCGAAATCGATGACGGCGATGTTGCCCTCGGCTTGAACGCCCACGGTGAAAAAGTCTGGCGCGTTCCCAACGGAACCGAGTCGGGAGCAAACAATTCCGTGACTGAAATTCCGCTTGCGGGCATGGTTGAGCTGCACGACGTTACCTTCAGCTATGACGGCAAGGTGAACGTTTTGAACGATGTTTCCCTCTATGCAAAGCGCGGACAGAAGATCGCGTTTGTCGGCTCCACCGGTGCCGGCAAAACGACGATAACCAACCTTATCAACAGGTTCTATGATGTTAACGAGGGTGAAATCACCTATGACGGAATCGATGTTCGCCGCATCAAAAAACGCGACCTTCGCGGAACACTCGGCATGGTTTTGCAGGATACACACCTGTTCACCGGCACGGTTATGGAAAACATTCGTTACGGCAAGCTGGATGCAACGGATGAAGAATGTATTCAGGCGGCAAAGATCGCAAATGCGCATTACTTCATCTCTCACCTGCCGAACGGCTATGATACGATGCTCACTTCGGACGGCGCAAACCTGTCACAAGGTCAGCGTCAGCTTATCGCAATTGCACGAGCCGCCGTTACCAATCCCGAGGTACTCATTCTTGATGAGGCGACAAGCTCGATCGACACAAGAACCGAACTGCTCATCGAACGCGGCATGGACAGCCTTATGGAAGGAAGAACGGTGTTTGTTATTGCACACCGACTCTCCACCGTTCGCAATTCAAATGCCATTATGGTGCTTGAAAAAGGCCGTATCATTGAGCGCGGCGACCATGAAGAGCTGCTCCGCCGCAAGGGCCGATATTACGAGCTGTACACAGGCATGTTTGAATTGAGCTGATTACTGCGTCGAAATTCGAACAGCTCCGTGTATTCAATGTATTTCGATTGATGCATTACACGCACGGAACGCAAACTAAAGGGAACCGTCGAAACAAATCGGCACGGTTCCCTTTTTGATGCTGTTGATTCAATTATTCCGAATGCGCATTGAAATTCGATGTATTAAAACACGGTGCGGGAGGATTAATCCATGCGAAGCCGCCGGTCATTCGTCGATTGGCGGTTCGTCCGTCTTCGGCCTTTCCGGTTTCGGGGAAAGATAATGCGGGCGATAGCGATAAAGCGTGCAGGTCATGCCTCCGTTTGAAAGCTTGCGCCTTTTATCCGCTCTTGCGCCGTATATGCGTTCAAAATCCGGATGTGATGCAATGATGTTCACGCTCCAGCCGTCAAGCCGCGAAAAAATGCCGTGCATTTGACGATACAGCTCTTCCGCACTCTGTTTTTCAAGCAATCGCTCACCGTACGGCGGGTTGCAGACGATCACGCCGCCCGTACGCGTTTCACGGAGCTTTTGAACGGGTTCAACGCGCCAATCGAGCATGACCCCCGCTTTTTTTGCATGTTTTTTACAGAGCTCAATCGAATGCGGGTCTATATCCCTTCCGGATATATCCACTGTGTCACGGCGAACACTGTCCCTCGCCTGCTCCCGCGCCGCAGCGAATGCGTTGTTCTGCAAAAAATGCCAGTCCTCAGCCGCAAACTCCCGATTAATTCCCGGCGCGATATTGTTTGCGATCATTGCAGCTTCAATCGGCATTGTGCCTGAACCGCACATCGGGTCTATGAGCGGACGTGTTTGCCTGTAACCCGAAAGCATCACTATTGCTGCACCGAGCGTTTCCGATATCGGTGCAGGCACATTGTATGTTCTGTATCCCCTTCGGGACAGTCCCGCGCCGCAGCAATCAAGAGCAACGGTGACTTCATCGCGCAGAATCCCGATTTCGATTATTATGCGCCTGCCGTTTTCCGGCAGAATTTTAAGTCCGTATTCACGCGAAAGCGAATCCACAATCGCTTTTTTCGCAATGCTTTGACAGTCGGAAACCGAAAAAAGTCTGCTTTTTGCAGATTTGCCGTTCACATGGATAAAACTTGTGCGCAGCAGGTAATCCTTCCAGCGAATGCGGCGCACGCCCTCGTACAGTTCATCAAAAGTTACGGCGCGGAACGAAGCAAGCTTCATCAGCACGCGTTCCGCAGTTCTGAGCCAAAGACAGGCACGCGCCATTGCAAAATGGTCTCCCGCAAAATCAACTCTTGCATCGCTGACGCGAAGCACCTCAATTCCAAGATCGCGCAATTCGCCCGTAACGACGGACTCAAGCCCGATTTTGCACGTTGCAAAATAAGTATCAGTCATACATATATCTCCGTTTATGTTGCTGCCGTAAACCGCCGGCGCACTGTCATTCCGCATCCGGTGCGCCGTCGTTGTTTTCGGACCCGCTTTCGGATTTGTTCACAGAATCATTTTTTGCTTCTTTATCAGACTTTCTTCCCGAATTTGTCCGTTTTTTTGAAGCGAGATCCGCCTTGTTTGAGCCGGCGTCGGCATTTTTGCGGGAAGACGGCTTGGTTTTTCCGACTTTTTTCCGTTCTGCTGCTGCCTTTTCCTCTTCATGAAGCTTTTTGAATGTTTCTTCAAAGCTGTCTTCAAGTTTGCACATTTCTTCCGGCTCGAACATTCCGTATACGCATAAATCGCTTTGAAGCTTCTCCGCCGCATTTTCCAACCTGCGCAGAGTTATATCATAATCCTTTATAAGTTTTTTTGCATTAACTGCTCTTTTGCTGTTCATAAAGCGGCATGTATAATCAATCGCCGCTGCATATGCAGGAACCTGCGAATTGGATAATGCCAACCCCAAATCATTGTACAGTTCCGCAGCCGCTTCAACAATATTTTCGGCTTCCTGCCTGATTTTTTTGCTGCAATTGCAGAGCTTTTGCTGCAAGAGTGCATTCAGCCGCCCGAACGATGCCTGCAAATGCGGACAATCATCCTCTTTTTCTGCGTCATCCGTTTTGTCGGGTTGATTTTCGGTTGAGAACAGTTCACCCGTTAAGAGTTTTCCCTTATCAAAAATCGTGAACCTTGTCATATTCTCTTTATCGCGGAAAGTCATGATTGCAAACCTGCGAACGCTGTCGTCACAACTCGGATCCAAAAGAATCTTGTAAAGCTCATGCATCGCCGACCGACGGTCACGCTCGTACAAAAGCATCAATCCGCCGATACGGAAGGGCGGAGGAGTTTTTTCTGCGCAATACCGTACGCACTCTTCAATCTCCTCTTGTGTAAGCTCCGGTTCGCTTTCGGTCAACATCCTGCCTGCATCTTCATTTCCGAGTTCGTTCGAAAGCACGGTCATGCAGCGGAACAGTTCGCCGCTCGGAACATCATAGGGTATGCTGACGTTTCTCAGAATGCCGTCCTCCTGCGTTTTTATGCACAGTTTGCGATAATAAGCAGCAACACTGTCACTCGGATCTATTCGCAGCTGTTTTTCAAAGAGAGTTCTGGCAAGAGCATAATCCCCGCTGAGGTAGGCTGACAGAGCATAGTTATGGATTACCAATTGATCGTACGGGTGCTCCGAATAGACCCTTTTAACGAGAGTCATCGCGGCGGAAGCATTTTGAATCTCCAGCATCACGGCGGATGCCCGCATCAGCTCTTCTTCATCCAACCCTTTCATTTTAAGGATGTTGTCTGCACACTCGGCTGCTTTGCGCGGCCTGTGAGCTCCGCTGTACAAAAGCGCAGCATAGCACCGAATCGTTAATCTCGATTTCCATTTTTCGGGAGCGGCCTCGTATTTTTTGATACCTTTTTTAAAATGCATCACAGCATAGCAGCTCAAAAGATACTTTTCGAACAGTTCATAGGAATCCGGGAATTTTTCAATTGCATCGCTGAGAAGTCCGTATGCCATATCGCCGTTCACGCGATCCTCCTCTGCTTCAATGCGTTTCAGTGTTTCTTCAAGCTCAACCTCACTGCTGTCGCGAACGGCAGGAACGGATTCCCTTGACTCGTTCAAAGCACAATTCGCCTCACATATATCAAGAGCCTCGTAAACAGCAATCAAGTCCTCATCAGTGTAGCTGTCCGGAACGTTTATCAGGAACTGCCTGTACGCTTTGCGCGCCGCAACGTATTCGCCGAGTCCAAGGTAGCTGTAGCCCGCGATCATGAAAGCATCCCGAACATATTCATGACCGGAATTCAGAACGCGCGAGGAATAAGCAAGCGACTCGGTGAACCTGTTCATCTCGTTGTATGTTCCCGCGATTGCAAGCATAACTTCCTCGTTTTCGGGTTCAATTGTTTCCGCCCGCCGCATCAGCGAAAGAGCGCCGATATGATCGCCCGCATCGAGTTTGTCCGCCGCAAGCTTCATAACAAGCTCAACATTGCCGCTGATATCAATAACGTTGTCAGGTTTCTTTTTTGTGCTTCTCATGCTGCATATCCTCCACCCGGTTTTAAGCAGACGCCGAGTTGAAGCCGTTTCATTAAAGTCAAGCCGTTCGGCGAGTTTCCGATTTTTGTTGATTTCGGTTGTGTTCCGTTTTTGAGATCACTCATTTCCGCAGTCGTTTATCGCTTCGGCAAGATCTGCGGAAATCTCATCCGAATCGTTTCCGCCCGCCTGTGCCTCTTCAAGCAGAGCGCGGAGTTCATCCTCGTTAAAAACGTATTTCGTTTGGCAGAAAGAACACACAAGCTCCGCTTTGCCGTCGTTTTCAATAATATCTTTCAGTTCGTTTTCGCCGAGCGACATAATGACGCGCTCAAGCCTTTCCCTGCTGCAATCGCAGCGGTATGCAGGGCAGAGAGTGTCGGTAATTTCAAACTCCATGCCTTCGAAAAGGGCGTTAAGCGCGCTTTCGAGGGTCTCTCCGTCATCCATATGCTGTGACAGCTTTGCAATTTTGCCCGTCAGCTGTTCAAGCCGAATAATATCGCTCTCCGGACAATCGGGCAGCGGTGCAATAATCAGCCCGGCAGCGGAGCGCACGGTCCCTTGCTGCGGCTCAACCCTTACGCCGAGATAAACCAGCGACGGCTGCTGTTCGCTTGTGTAAAAATAGTTTGCGAAATCATCTGCAATTTCGCCGTCAATAAGCTCGCACCTGCCGACATACGGCTCCCGCAGCGACAAATCGCGAATAACGCGCAGCTCACCGCTGCCGCCGACAGCACCCGAAACATCCAGCTTTCCGAACTCGTTAAGCGGCAGTTCAACCTCCGGATTTGTGATGCACCCCTTAACGATTCCGCCCATATGCCCGACAACCGTTATGTTGCCCGCAGGCCCTCCGCCCGCAATTGTCGCCGTTATGCTGTCCGTTTCGCTTTTCAGCTGTGCACTCATCATGGAAACGGCGAGCAGCATTCTTCCGAGAGCGGCGGTACAAACACGGCTTGTTCCGTGAATTTCTCTTGCGGTTTCAACTATTTCGCGTCCCGAAACGGCGATCACGTTCACTGTGCGGTTAAAAAGCAGACCGCGAATGATATTGTCGCGTTCAGCGCATGTGTTTTCAATGCAGTCGGAGGAAGCATCGCTTTCGTTCATCTTATTTTCAATTTCGTTATTCATAATGTTTTCCTTTCGCTAAAGGTCCTTTGAGCAGGCCGCAAAGGTTATTTGCCGACTCTGCCGGGCTTTCTTGCCGTGAATTGCAGCCGTTCGCTTTCATCACGCGGCGGTTCCGTTGTGAATGCCGAAAAAACCCCGATATTTTCAAAGCCGATATTTTTAAGCCACGAAACAAGCTCCCTTTCGGAATGAGCACGTTGAATATGCTTTTCGGAAAATCGGGAATAAAGCGGTTCGCCGTGCGCGTCGTTTGCCGACTTCACAAAAAACTCCAGCTCCATTTCCACAAGCTTGCTTTCCGCATCATAGCAGTTTTGCCAGAAGTATGCAACGTCCGTTCTGCTGTCGCAATAGCCGTTTTGCCCGAGAATGTGCTGCAATTTATATCTTGACGAAACATCAAACAGCAAAATGCCGCCCGGCCTGAGCCCGTTGAATGCCGTCAGAAGGAATTTTTCAACATCCTCGCGGCTTGTAAGGTAATTCACGCAGTCACATGCCGCAATGATGCAGTCAACGGGACGATGCAATTCAATGCGGCGCATATCCATGCATATAAATTTTGTTTTTTGCCCGCACCGGCGGGATTTTTCAGCGGCAACTTCGAGCATGTCCCTTGAAATATCCGAACCGGTGACATCGTACCCGGCTTTGTTGAGCCGAAGAGTCAATGCGCCTGTTCCGCAGCCGCACTCAAAAATTCTCGCTCCTTTCGGAAAGTCGGTCGGCAGCAGCGATATTATATAATTCGCCCATGCATCATAATCCGTATTGTCCATGAAAATGTCATAGACCTCCGCAAATTTTGCATTATATTGTTCCATTGCCGACACCTCCCGAATTAATCAGCGAACACAAAATAATTATAAACCAATATAGCGGATTTTGCAACATCGCGAAACTGTGGAATGCACCGTTTATCCGACTAAATGTTGTTTGCCGAAAAACACAAGACCCGTTCCCGCAAAAGGCAAATATTCGACAGTTCTAAGAAAGCGACAGAAAAAGCTGTTTTCCGCAGGTATAAACCGCAGTCCTCCCGCGTGCGTTTCGGAATCAAAATTGCAGAATCCGCAGATACTATCATGCAGCAGGCGGCGGAACAGCCGCCGAACCGCTCAAACGCGGTAAAAAACAAGGTACAGAAATACCGCATGATGCAGGAGGAATCCGAAATGACAGAAACAAACACTTCAGGAATAATCACTGCTGCGGCAGATATTGTTGCGGGGGCATTCAACGCACTTCCGAAGCGGGTCTGTAATCAGCACAAATTTTCCGACTATGCCGACTATCTGCATGAAAACCTGCCTGCACAAGCGGAGTTGGACTTGCAGCGTGAAAAACCTCTGAACCCTGCACCGCTCGTTTCCGTTGCAATTGCCTGTGCCGGAGCAAGCCGTGCGGCCGTTCGCTCAACGCTCGAAGCGCTCGGCAAACAAACCTATGCAAATTTTGAAGTTTGCGTGGTTTCGGAGCTTGCGCAGGCAGGGCTTACGGATTATGAAGGCATTCCGAAATTCAGGCTTGTGCTTTTTAACGGCACAGCGCACGAACAGCTGAAAGCCGCCGAGAAGATGCTTAACGGTGCATACTTTTTGCAGCTGCTGCCCGGAGATTTGCCCGCACCGGACGCGCTTCACATGCTTGTTCTGCAAACTCATGCAAATCCCGAAGCGGAGGTTGTTTTTGCCGATGAGGACTCCGTGATTGACGGCATTCGGCAAAACCCGATTTTTAAGCCCGACTACGGGCGCGACACATTGCGCTCCTTCAACAGCATCGGGCGGCCCATGCTTGTTTCCAAACGTGTACATACGGCTGTCGGTGGGTTTCGCGGCAGCACACCGGCCGAGCTTTGGGCATACTGCATTGAATGTGCTTCGGCTGCCAAGCAGGTCATTCACATTGCAAGGATCGGGCTGACCGTTATCCGCGACTGCGACGGCAGCGAAATTCCCTGCACCGATATACTGAAGCGTGAATTCAATTCCCTTTATCCCGGCGACGGTTCGGGAAAGAAAAACCGCACAAACGGATACTGCTTTGAGGGCAGCGTTTTGGGTACACTTCGTATGCGTTACCCGAGAAAACGCGAACCCTCCGTCGGCATTGTTATCGCAGGTGCGGACGGAGTTGAAAACCTTCAGCGATGCATTGACTCGGCGGAGATGCAGTCAACGGTTGATTGCAGACGAATTATCATTGCGGATGACGGCAGCGGGGATGAGCGAATGCGCCGCTATCTTCTGGCACTCAAAAAGAACAGGGCGGCAGAGATCGTTCACGTCAATGCGGAACAGCCGCTGCCCGAAACGCTGAATGCATGTGCATGCAAAGCCGCCGCGGATCTGCTGCTGTTTTTAAACGGAAACATTGAAATTCTCTCCCCTGCATTCCTTCGCGAATTCACCGAACTTGCGCTTCGGCACGGCGCAGGTGCGGTTGGCGGAAAAATCGTGAACGAAAGCGGAAACATCCTTTCCGCCGGCACCGTTATCGGCCTTAACGGTTGGGCAGAAAGCCCTTATTCCGGCGAAAAGGATGATTTTGAAGACTTTTTAAAATGCAGTTTTCTGCACGTTCAGCGCAATGTAACCGCCGTCAGCGGCGCATTTATGGCAGTCAGCGGCGAAAACTTTTTCAGTTTCGGCATGTTTGACGAAACACTGTCCGGAGTGGGATGGGACACGGAGTTCTGTGTTCGGCTCATGCGAAAAGGTCTTGCAAACTGCTTCACTCCGTTTGCAAAGGCGCGGTTATCGGGCGGACTTCCGAATGATTATGCCAATGCAGGCAAAGCCAATCTTTTGCGCTGTTATGACGTATATCGCGAAACACTGCTTTGCGGCGACAGGTATTTCAATCCAAACTTTGATTATGCAAACCCCGTTCCGACTCTCGCCGCGATTCCGTACCCGCCGATAAAGCTGAATTCGCTTTATTCCGGCTGAGCTTCACCCGCAATCGACCGAAAACGCATCAGTTTTCGCCGTCATCCGCATTTATCAAAGCTTCCGCAAGGGTTTTATATTCCCCGGTGGGATCGGTTTCGGGAAGGGTTTCAACCTTTTTGAGGGTTCTGCAAATTTGCCTTGTGCGAACACCCACAAGCGTTTCAAGGTCATTATGCGCCTTTTCAAGCGATTTCTGCGTTGCTCTGAGCACATCGTCAAACTTTCCGAACTCTCTTTTTATCTGAGAGAGCAAATCCCAAACCTCGCTGCTGCGTTTTTGTATTGCAAGTGTTCGGAACCCCATTTGCAGGCTGTTAAGCAGTGCCGCCATGGTTGAAGGGCCGGAAAGGTTAACGCGGAAACGCATTTGCAGCTCTTCGATAAGCCCGAGCCGCACCGCTTCGGCATAAAGTCCCTCCGTGGGCAGGAACATGATCGCAAAATCCGTTGTGCGCGGGGGATTTATGTATTTATCCTTTATATCCTTCGCGCATTTCAGAAGAACTTCACGCAGGTTTTTCTGCGCAGCGGCAACATCCTCGCCGGAATCATACGCATCGCAGAGTTTTGAATAAATATCCGCAGGGAATTTGCTGTCAACGGGAAGGTAAACCGCTTCCCCGCCGTCATTCGGAAGTTTTATTGCAAATTCAACGCGCTCATTATTCTGTTTTCCGGCGTCAAAATTACATTCGTACTGTTCCGGCGCAAGAACTTCGCCGAGAATTGCGCCGAGCTGAATTTCGCCGAGCGTGCCGCGTGTTTTGACATTTGAAAGAACCTTTTTAAGATCACCCACTCCGCTTGCAAGCGTCTGCATTTCTCCGAGCCCCTGATAGACCTGTTTAAGACGTTCATCAACAAGCTTGAAGTTTTCGGAGATTTGCTTCGTGAGCGTCTCCTGCAATTTTTCGTCAACAACACCGCGAATTGCATCAAGCTGCTTTTCGTTGCGTTCCGTCATGAGCTTCACGCTCGCATCCATTGCCGCCAGTTTTTCCGTGCAGACCGTTTCAAAATGCTTATTGCGCGTTTCCGCCTGCTCCGCCTGTGTTTTCAGCAGAGTATTCTGAGCAGCAAGTCTGTCCGAAATCTGTTTTTCGAAGGAATCCTGCCCTGCGGCAAGCCTGTCGGAAAGCGACTTCTGTTCGGAAGAGAGCCTTTCGGAAAGCGCGTTTTGTTCGGTATTCAGTTTTTCCGAAAACGCTTTCTGTTCTGCGGAGATTCTTTCTGCCGCCGCTGTCTGTGCCTCCGCAAGGCGGGAAGCGGTTTCGCGCATCGAAGAAGCCATGCTTTCATTTAAAGCATTTTTAAATCGTTCATAATCATTCTTTGTTTGTTCGTTGTATCGATAAAGTGCGTCCGAAAGCTCCTTCAGCCTGTCCTGAAGTCTGCGTTCAAGCTCCGCCGATGCATTGCCGACGGCAGAGTTCATTGCAGCACCGACCGTATTTTCCAATCTGCGCTCAAGCTCTGCGCGTTCGCGTTTTTTTGCATTCAGCTGCCCAAATAAAACAACAGCCGAAACGATTCCCGCCAACAGGCTGAAAACCGTAATGATGAGCAGGGTAATGAATTGAGTGTTCGGCATACCTTATTCTCCTTTGTTTTCCTCTGTTTTGAATTGTTATCCGCCGCACGGTTCGGTTCACCGATGCCGTTTATCGGCAAATTATAAAACCCGCAGCTCAACAGGCAACCCGTTCTGAGCCGCCCGCCGGCGCGGGTCATATAAACAGTCACTTGTTTAAGCTGAAGCGGTGCAGTTGAATGAATCGACCGCTCAGCCTTGGTTTTTAATCAGCCTTATCAGTCTTCATCGTCCTCCTGTGTGCGTCTGCGCGGTGCTTTTTTTGCGTTTCCGCCGTTCTTGCGCTTGTAAATTTCAACAGCGGCAAGGGCAATGATCGCGATAAGCGCAACTGCCGCAATAATGATAAGAATACTGTACCATACTTTCAGCGCACTTCCCGTTTTTGTGAGCATTCCGTCCAGCTTGCTGCCGATATTCGGATCGTCAACGACCGTGACCCCGCCCGTTGCCGGCGGTTCGTTCGGAACGGTGCCTTCGGCATCGATATATTTTGCGGTCAGATGCGCCTCAAACATGTGCGTGTTGCCCGAAGCGTCAAGAGCCGTCAGGAAGAACACAAGATCTCTTTCTCCGCCGACGTTAAGATCGATATTGAACGACTGTGCGCCGGAGTTGGGTTCAAGAACGGCAATCTTGTAGATTTCATAATCCAGTTCTTTTTCGGTCAGGACAACATCGGTGTAGGGAGTGCTGCCCGTGTTTGTGACGGTGAAAGTCAGCCCAATGATATTCTCTCGATTGAGTTGAGTGCGAACTTCCGCGCGGAACTCAAGGCCGAGAGTTGTCGGATCGATGTAAGGGCGAACAGTGTAGCTCTTTGTGTTGTCCTTAAACACGATGCCGGACGAATAAACGCCGGTGATGTTGAACACAACATAGCGAACGGCTTCGGGGTTTCTGACGAAATATTTGATGGTTTTCGACTCACCGATTGCAAGGCTGAAACCGCTTTGAACAACGGTTCCGAGATCATCCGTAACGGTGAGAGAATTCAGGCTCTGATTGCCGTTGTTGGTCAGATACAGTGTGAATTCAACGCCGTCCGGTGTGGGGGTGCCTATTTCGACCGTTTTGGTGAGCTGCGCATTTATAAGGCCGATGGTGAGACCCGAAAGCGTTACCGACAGGGCATTTGTTGAACCCTCGGGAACAAACGATACGGTCGGCTTGCTCGTTACGGTTGATGTGCGCATTGTGTATTCGTAAGTGAATACGCGGCTCTCGCCCGGGGCAAGGCTGAATGCGGGAAGCATTGCCTGTGTACCGGCAACATTCTTATCAACAAGGATGATGCTGTTGAGATTCTTGGCGCCTGTGTTTATCATTGTATATGTCAATTTGACAATATCACCCGCCGAAGCAATCGATTTGTCAACGCTGCGCGAAAGCTTAAGATAAGCCGTATCCGCACGGGAAATGACAAGAGTCAACTCACGCGAACCTGCGGTTTGGGTTGCCGTATCAAACCATGCAATTGTAAAGCGCAGTGTTTCGCCGATTTGTTCCTGGGCAACGTTCATCGTGCCGGTAAATGTGCGCGATTCCCCCGCGGGAACATCGGAAGTGTTGAAAGAAACGCCGTATGTGTTGATTATTGAAACATTTGTGTACACACCGCCGCCGGGCTGAGTTGACGGCTCGGGTTCGGATGTCGGTTCGGATGTCGGAGTCGGAGTGGGATCCGACGGTTCCTTTATCAGGGAACCTGTTGCGGTATCATCCAGCCCCTGTCCCGCAGCACCACCCGGGTTGCGAAGCGTGATGCTTACGGTGACCTGTCCGGGACCGGACAAAAATGCGGGGTTTGCCGAAATGCTTGCCGCGTCCGTTCCGTTTTTTGCGGGCAGAACGGTGATTTCGGCGGAATTGCCCTGAACAGTCTGCGCATTTGCGGCGAACCCCGTTGAAACGGGAAGAACAGCCGCAAAAGCGATCAGTGCAGCGAACAAAGCGGTAAATATTGAAAATTTCCTTCGAGTCAATGCTTTCTCCTTATCCCGAACAATGCAGCAGGCACTGTCGGCTCATGCGCTGCGGACACAGAATTCACCCGCCGGCGCATGTACATAAAATATCAATCGTATTATACAGCATTCACCTCGATTTGGGCAAGAGTTTTTATTAAAATTATATTCAACTTGTTTTTGCTGTCTGTTTTTATCGGCTCCGCGATTCGGGCACGAGAAACCGTGATTTTGGCACCGAATGTGTCCCTTCGGCGGAAAAATGTGATTTATTCCCGCACTCATTGGCAAACGGGGCTGAATGCTGTATAATAGACAGCGGAAGGGATACTCTCGGCGCACCGCTTGCCGGCGGCAGAATTAATGTGCAGTTTTCGGCAGTTCTTAAGCGTCAGCAGCAAAGCCTCGGTTTTGCTGCTTCCGATATCGATTGATTTTCGGGAATGCTCTGAATAATCGTTAATCAAAATCAGGGGGTTCGTTTTTCCAAAACTCAGAACGGAGGGATCACACACTATGACCGCAACAAACAACGACCGCCGCAAGCCCGGCTGCTCAGCCGCGGCAGGATCGGGATGCGGAAGCATTTTCGCCGGCTTTTCCAAAAAAACTTCGACATTCATGCGTGTTGTCTGCTTTATTGCAGCAGCAGCTTTTCTGTTCTGCTTCAGCGGATGCAAGAACAATAATAACGACAAAAACGGTGTTCCGAACGACAAGACCGCTGCAGTCGCATCCATCGGGGACGAAACCGTGAGCTACGCCCTCTATACGGCTGCCTTCGACTCATATCTTTCATACATGGAACAAATGGGCTATGATCCCGTCAGCAACGAGGAAGAGCTGCAAAAATTCCGCGATTGGGTGCTTGAATATCTTGTTAAGGATATGGTGGTTCTGTACCGGGCAAAGGAGGAGGGATTTAAACTTTCCGATGAACAAATCGCGGAATCCGATGCGCAGGCGGAAACCGAACTTAAAGAGATATATGACGAGTATATGAAAACTGCCGAAGAATCCAATGCCAAGGACGATTCAAAGACTGTTCAACAGTATTTCGATGCCGCCATTGCGGAGCTTTCCGAGTATTACACCGGCAAAACCATGACCTATGATGAATACTGCGAGGAATATAAACTCGAACTGCGCAACACGGCGCTTATCGAAGCATACAAGGACCATGTTTGCAAAGATTTTTCCGTGACGGATGCAGACATTGCCGATTGGTACGAAAAGCAGCTGAAATCGGATAAGGAGCTTTATGCCTCCAATCCCGGGCAGTATAAAGATAACGAAGAGTATTTTGAAAAATACTGCGGTATCTACGATGATGCCGCGCCCGCGCTTGTTGTTCCGGAGGGATACTCCCGAATCATGGATATTGTTGTTATTCCCGAAGGCGAACTCGGCGATGACTACAAAAAAAAGAACGAACAGCTTGATTCGCTGCGTGAAGAATGCACATCCCTGCTTTTTACGGATGCCTTAAACGGTGACGGCGCAAATTCCGAGCGAATTGCGCAGCTGATTTCTGATTACAAAACGCTTCAGGCTGAATGCGATGAAATGTATAATAAATTCATTGAGCCCTATCGTGCAAAAATCGACAAGGCTTTTGCCGAGCTTGAAGGCGGAGCGGACTTTGCTCAGGTCATGCTCAAGTATACAGAGAACGAATACGTTGCAGGCAGCGACAGTTACGGGGGCTGCGAAACCTTCCGCACAAAGGGGCAGTTGATTTCAACAAAACACAGCTCCTCAAAGGGTGACTGGAGTTCAACCGTCAAGGAGATTTATTCGCTGCTTAAGCCCGGTGAATACTCGGATGTGTTCACCGACACGGACGGCAGCCTGCATATCATTTACCGCGGCGCGGACGAAACGCCCGGCGAAGTTAAGCTTGCTGATGTGATTGACAAAGTAACGGCGATCGTCAAAGCGACAAGCGATACCGAAGCATGGGACGAGCTGCTTGATACATGGATGGATGACGCCGATATTGTGTATGACAAAGACCTTATCGCATCCGTCGGAAAAGACTATATTAAAGAATAATCATTAAAGAGGAGCACCTGATGAGACTTGATAAATACCTTAAGGTTTCGCGAATTATCAAACGCAGGACCGTTGCAAACGAAGCCTGTTCCATGGGACGGGTAACGGTGAACGACAAAGTTGCAAAGCCTGCAGCCGATGTTAACCCCGGGGACGTAATCAGCGTTCGCATGGGCGCAAAACGGCTGACGGCCGAGGTACTTGCCGTGCGCGAAACCGTTCGCAAAGAGGAAGCGGACAGCATGTACAGAATCATTGAAGACAGTCTGAATACCGATGCAGATTGACACCGCAGCCGAAAGAGGCCCGAAACAGCATGGATAAAACTACAGTATCCGCAATTCTGCTTGCGGCCGGTTCATCATCGCGAATGGGCGAAAACAAAATGCTGATGCGTTTTTGCGGCAAAACACCCATTGAGCTTTGTGTTGAAGCTTTTTGCGGAATTGCCGACGAAGCCGTTATTGCCGTTTCGCCCGACACGGAGGAAATTGCACTTACAGCGGCAAATTCCGCGCCCTACCCCGTGAAAATCGTTCGCGGCGGAAGTACGCGGCAGGAGTCAGTATTCAATGCCGTCCGCGCAGCATCGGGTGCGATTACCGCCGTTCACGACTGTGCCCGCTGCCTTGTTGACAGAGAAACCATTAAAGCCAGCCTGCGTGCCGCAGAGCAATACGGCTGCGGCATTGCGTCCGTGCCCGTTGCGGACACAGTTCGTTTCGGCGATACCGGAGAAACGCTTGACAGAAGCAGGCTTCTTGCGGCACAAACTCCGCAAAGTTTCCGCAGAGATATTCTTTTGAATGCATACAGCACGGCCGTCGGCAGCTTCACGGATGATGCCGACCTTTGCCGCTCAACGGGAGTACAGCTGCATTTTTCTTCGGGCAGCAAACAGAATCTGAAGCTCACAACGCGGGACGATATTCCGTATTTTGAGTTTTTGCTTTCAAAACGCAGTGAGCGGAAGATCCCCTCTGGCAATGTGTCCGCAAGATCCTCTGCGGAGCCGCGCTCGGGAAACAGCCCGGCTTTGTCAGCAACGGAGGTAAGTAATATGTTCAGAATCGGCATCGGCGAAGACACCCACCGCCTTGCAGCCGGGCGAAAGCTCATCCTCGGCGGCGTTGAAATTCCGTTTGAACTCGGACTGCTTGGGCATTCCGATGCGGACGCACTTGCTCATGCCGTGATTGATGCCCTCCTCGGCGCATGTGCACTCGGCGACATCGGGCAGCATTTTCCCGACAGTGATGAAGCATTTCGCGGCATATCGAGCCTTTTGCTTGCAAAAGAGGCCGCTGCACGCATTCGCGCAGCTGGATTTGAAACTGTGAATATCGATTCCGTGATAACGGCTCAAAAGCCGAAGCTTGCGCCCTTCCGCGAAGCAATGCGTGCAAACCTTGCAGAGGCTCTCGGCGTTCCGCCGGAAAATATCGGCGTCAAGTTTACAACGCCCGAAGGAACCGGTCCGGAGGGTAATCTTGAATGCATCACCGTTCGTGCTGTTGCAGCGGTGCGAAAAGGGCGGATACAGTGCCGATACGGATGCAAACCGACTCAAGCTTACAACATGCAAAATGACTTTTGATTTTTCAAAAAAACTTTTCGTTTCAACCATTGCGGAGGACTGCGCTGCTGCTGCGCGGGAACACTCGCTGGGACTTGAAATTGCAGAATTCTGCTATGCGCCGAACATGGATACGGACAGTGCGGCGCATTTTCGCCGCGTTTCGCAGCTTACTGCCGAATCGGGCTGCGGTCTGCGGCTGCTGCTTCACGCCCCGTTTGCGGAGCTTTCTCCGTGTGCAATAGATCCGCTGGTTCGCGACGTTGTTCGGCGGCGATTTGACCAAGCACTGTTTACGGCGGATGTTATCGGAGCAAAACGAATTGTTTTTCACTCGGGATTCATACCTTTTGTTTACTATAAAGAGTATTTCATTGACGAATCCGTTAAGTTTTGGCGTGTTTTTCTGAAAAACGCACCGAACGATATGAGTTTTTTGCTTGAAAACGTTATGGAACCCGAACCGGAAATCACAGCGGCGGTTGCCGAGGGAGTTAACGATTCGCGCTTTGGTCTTTGCCTTGATATCGGGCATGCAAACAGCCGCGTTTCCGAAATCCCGCTGACGCATTGGATCGACCGATTCGCACCGAAGCTTATGCATGTTCACCTGCACAACAATTTCGGCGGGGACGATCTTCACAATCCTCTCGGCAGCGGAAATATTCCGATGCGGGAAACGATTGAATATATCATTCAAAAATCTCCGGATGCAACCTTTACGATTGAAAACATGACTGCCGCGCCGTCCGTTGTTTGGCTGGTTGAAAACGGCTTTTTGAGTAAATAATTCATGATATGCAAAATATATACAGTGGATTGAACTTATGAACGAAACCGAACTGAAAGCATTGCTTTCCCGCATTCGCCCCGCCGACTCGGCTGCAAAAGCTGCCGCAAAGGAAAGGCAGAGCAAACTCGCAAAGCCTCCGGGAAGCCTCGGAGCACTTGAGGAAATCTCCGTCCGACTTGCGGGAATTACAGGGCGCGTGTGCAATCGCATAGAAAAAACACGCATAGTTGTGTTCGCAGCCGATAACGGAATAGTTGCCGAGGGCGTTGCTTCAACTCCGCAGAGCGTGACGCTTGCGCAGGCAATAAATATGACTCGCGGCAAAACCGGCATGTCCGCAATCGCGCGGGACTTCGGCATTGATGTTGAAGTTATCGATGTCGGCATAAATTCCGACAGTGTTCCCGAAACCATTCTTGACCGCAAACTGGGGTTTGGCACCGCAAACTTTTCAAAGCAGCCCGCAATGACGCGCAGTCAGGCTGTCGATGCCCTTGCAATCGGAATCGAGGCAGCCGAGCGTGCGCACAACTCGGGCGCGGATGCACTCGGCATAGGCGAAATGGGTATCGGCAACACAACAACATCCGCCGCTGTGCTTGCCTGCCTGCTGAATCTCCCTGTTGAAAGCGTCACCGGGCGCGGAAGCGGGCTTACGGACGAGGGATTTGCACTGAAAAAACGTGTTATTTCAGATGCGCTCGCGCTGCACAAACCCAACGGAGCGGATGTTTTGGACGTGCTGTCAAAGGTTGGCGGATTTGATATCGCCGCAATGACAGGCGCATTCATCGGCTGTGCACTGTTCGGCCTTCCCGCCGTTGCGGACGGACTGATTTCCGTTACTGCTGCACTTGCGGCAGTTCGGCTCTGCAAAACGGTGCGCGACTTTGTTTTTCTTTCCCATGCTTCATATGAAATCGGCTATCGTGCCGCGGCGGCGGAACTTGGCATGGAACCATGGCTTAATCTCAACATGCGGCTCGGCGAGGGCAGCGGCTGCCCTGTTGCGTTTCAGGTCATGCGCGCCGCCTGTGCGGCAATGAACGATATGGCAACCTTTGAGGAAGCCAGCATCAACGATAACTACCTTGAAAACATTCGAAACGAATCGGCGTTCTGCGTTAAGACCGTTTGAAAACTCGGGAGCGAAAATGAAAATACTCATAGTCGGCGGAAGCAAAAGCGGAAAAAGCATGGCGGCTCAGCGCATTGCAAGGATGCTTGTCGGCATTTT
>OGQV01000948.1_pt1 | contig 23907 bp, 20 predicted proteins | sample 1553311 | NCBI WGS metagenome assembly OGQV01 (sample SAMEA2579976, study PRJEB22360) | human gut metagenome
TGGGCATCTACTCCTGCCATAGGCGAGCGGCTACGGTTGCCGTAGGTGTCCACCGACTTTTGCCATAATTATCCTTACTCAAGATCGGAGAAGGAAGATCCATAACAGCTACATTTTATTTTTCAGATATTCATAAATAGCCAACTGTGCCCGTACCTTCACTGGGTTGTCATCCCGTTTGAAGTTGTTATGCAAATGTTCGTCGATCAGACAGGCTTTCACATTATCTTGCAACTGTATTTTCAGAATATCTATAATGCATTGCTTGATTTCCGCATTCAGAATCGGAAAAGCCGTCTCTATACGGCGATTCAAGTTCCGGCGCATCCAATCGGCGGAAGTCAGGAACAAATCTTCCTCGCCGTCATTATAGAAGTACCAGATGCGGGAATGTTCCAGAAACATATCCACTATACGGGTCACCCGGATATTCGCACTGAACGGACGGTTCGGAACCAAGCAACAAATTCCCCGGACAATCAGATCGATTTCCACCCCGTTCTCGCTTGCGTTATACAATTCATTGATCATATTCTGGTCATGCAGTCCGTTCATCTTCAACACGATGCGTCCTTTACGTCCGGCCTTCACGTGCTCAATCTCCCGATGGATCATGCGAGTCAGTTCCGGCACCATATTGAAGCGGGCGACCAGCAGATGGCGGAATGTCGGTCCGGCCAGCTTCCCTTCCAGCACCGCAAACACTTTGTTTATATCGGTTATCAATTCCGCATTCGAAGTCAGCAACGCCATATCGGAATAGATGCGTGCCGTTTTTTCATTGAAATTGCCGGTACTCAAATAGGCAAAATCCCGCCGCTTGCAGCCGTCTTCCGTATCTTTCCGCAGAATAACCGCCACTTTTGCATGTACTTTCAGACCGGGAATGCTATAGATGATGCGAATACCCGCCTGCTCCATCCGTTCGGCCGTACTCATATTGTTCTCTTCGTCGAAACGGGCTTTCAGCTCCACAAAGACCGTCACCTTCTTCCCGTTCTGAGCAGCGCTGATCAACGTGTTGATAACAGCCGAATTCTCTGCCACCCGGTATTGCGTGATTTTGATCTCATCTACTTTCGGATCAAAAGCCGCCTCCATCAGGAAGCGGATCAGGTAGTCGAAAGACTGATAGGGGAAATGCAACAGGATATCCCGTTTTTTCACCGCCCGGAAGACAGAGCCCATCTCGTCCAGAAAAGGCACACGCATGGGAGACGGGACCTGCTGCTCCAGTTCTTTTCCTCTTGGATTCGGCAGTTTGATCAGATCCTGCAAATTGTTATACCGTCCTCCCAATACCAGATCGTCTGTGGTAATACCAAAAGCATTGCATATAAACGCCAAGAAATCATCGGGCATATTGCTGTCATACATAAACCGGCTTAAGGCACCGATCTTGCGCTTTTTCACTTTCTTACGAATGTTTTCCACGATATTCCCGCCTTTCTCGTCATCCAGGTAAATATCGGCATCCCGTGAAATCTTGATGCTATAACAACTCTCCACCACATAACCGGGGAAGATACTGGACAAATTGGCCCGGATAATATCGTCGATAAACATGATATAGTGTTTTCCTTCATGCGTAGGCAATTCGATAAAACGAGGTACTTTCGCATACGGGATTTTCATCAGGGCATAATAATAGTCCGGCACATAATCCGGCTCCGCCATCCGCTTGCTCTTTTTCACCATCCGGATCACCAGATAAAGACGACGGTCGCGTATGAACGTACGGATATCCCCCGCTTGTATCATGACCGGCGAGAGAAAAGGGAACACCTCTTCATTGAAAAAGTTATGCACGAATTCTTCATGAAACGGTTCCGGCCGGCTGTCCTGATACAGGTAGATATCCTGCCGGTTCAATTCCTGCAATACTTTGGAGAATATGCGATAGTATTCGCGCTGCTGTCGGTTCACCTCTTCCGTGATTTCGGCAAGCGTCTCTTCGGCTTCCGCCCCGCTTTCTTCGGTGAAGTTCTTTTTCATGATTACTCCCCGGTGCTCGGCAACCCTTATTTCGTAAAACTCTTCGAGATTGGACGAATAGATCGACAGGAACTTGATACGCTCATAGATAGGGAGCGTTTCATCCTCCGCTTCCAGCAAAACGCGATAGTTGAAGGACAACCAGCTAATATCACGTTTAAAGTATTTATGTGAATTCTCCATCGTATTATTATCTTCGGTCGGTAAATATAAATACTTTTGTGGGATAAAAGAAATTGTTATGCTTAAAATAGGACTTCTTTCAGATACCCACGCCTGGTGGGACGACAAGTACATGGAATATTTCTCGGAATGTGACGAGATCTGGCATGCTGGAGATATCGGTTCGGACACACTGGCGGCACGCCTGGCTGCCTTGAAACCGCTTCGTGCCGTATATGGCAACATCGACGGGCAATCGCTTCGGCTGCAATATCCGCAGGTCGCTCATTTCAAAGTTGAAGAAATAAACGTGATGATGACACATATAGGAGGCTATCCCGGACGTTATAACCCGCTTATCCGGAAAGAACTGTACGACACCCGCCCTAATCTTTTCATTGCCGGACATTCGCATATCCTGAAAGTCGCTTTCGACAGAAGTTTGAATTGTTTGTATATAAATCCGGGGGCAGCTGGTAAGAGCGGGTTTCATCAGGTAAGGACTCTGGTACGTTTCGTTATAGACGGGAAACAGATCAAGGATTTGGAAGTTATTGAATTGGGGAACCGATAAGAAGGTGTCAAAACATCTTTCATCACGATCTTTCAGTAAACAGTAATTTGTTTTGACATACCTCCTTATCGATTCTAACAACCAGCACAGCAGAAATTTTCTGCCAGCAGGACCGTGTTTTGCAAATAAGCAAACTCCTGTTCAAAATATTCGCTGAAAACACCCGAACCCAGATTTTCTTCAATCTGTTTGGAAGTCCAGAGCTTTCCGTTCGGTTGTTTGATCTGATCCATGACCTTTTCTGAACGCACACACATCACATACAAGTTCACCAGATGTTTCACCTTTTCGTTCTCAAATGTGTACCGAATCAGGAAGCGGGGCATGACATCTTCTTTTTCACCCAAGCCACCCATTGTTTCACGTACCGTACTTTCTATACTATGACGGAACAAAACATAGCTGTAGAACGGATAGTCGATCGTATCAGGAGATACAAAAGACTTCTTCCCTCTGTTTACCAGATAAAGCATTCCCTGATAAATAACAGCCACACGTACGACAGGATGATAATACTTTTTTGGTAACGAACGACTTACGGATCGAGCTATGCAACCTATCACCTTTCCACCGTCGTTCAGAACAGGTAACCACATTTCTTTCCGAAGGCTGCCTTGCATCATCGAAATCCTTATCTGTTCATATAGAATCAAAAATACTCCGATAACGATCCCAAGCTCTCTGTATAAAAAACGCTCCATACGCACGCTCTGCATCGTTTCGGGCAGAATACTGTATACCAAAATAATGAACAGATGCAATGTATAAAGGTTCTGGATGAGCTGGGCGACAAAAAAGAATTCATTTAACGTAGTACGCATCAATGTCCGCTTGTAGGTCGGATGCTGAGAAGTCCGGATCCGTCGCAATATTGTCCGCTTGGCAAACCCCAAAAACACCAATACCACAACCAACAACACTTCTGTTATCAACGGAGAATAAATAAACAACACCGGTTCAAGCCGAAGGCAAAGAAAAATCGAATAAAGAACTAATGTTGTCGCAGCCGGTAACAACAAAAATTGATAAACCTTATCCTTACTCAGGATCTGAAACAAGAAAATACAAACGAAACAAAAGGTAACGCCGATTATGAAGGATAACAAATATGAAAAATAATTATCCAAAAACATAAACAGCAACAGTGGCACTAAGCCTATAGCCTGATTATCCAGGCTCCTCTTCACTTTGTTCATACCCTTTCCACCTTTTTTCCCTTTATAACATAACAAACTGTACAGAGAAATGTTTTCGCCATCATACGTGTTTTTCAGCGTGATAAGAGGAACGGACCAGTGGAGCGCTTTCCACCTTTTTGAACCCTTTTTGTAAAGCAATTGATTTATAAGACTCAAACTGTTCGGGCGTAACGTATTCTTTTACCGGAATATTTTTCCGGCTTGGCTGCAAGTATTGCCCGATTGTCAAGACGGAGACACCGGCAGCCCGCACGTCATCCATCAATTCGCAAACTTCCTCGACTGTTTCACCTAAGCCTACCATTATACCGGTCTTGGCAACAACGCCTTGTGCAGCTATACGCGCAAGCACGGAAAGGCTCACTTCGTACTTCGCGGCACTACGCACTTCGGGACTGATACGGCGAACGGTTTCCATATTATGGGATATTATTTCGGGAGCGGCTGCCACCACTTTATCCACCAGTTCCAACCGTCCCTGAAAGTCGGGGATTAAGACCTCTACTGTCGTTTCAGGATTAACCGCTTTTATCGTACGGATCGTATCCACCCAATGCTGCGCACCCAAATCAGGCAAATCATCCCGGTCGACAGAAGTAATCACCGCATGTTTCAAATTCATCAGTCGGATGCTTTCCGCCACATTCGCAGGCTCCTTCGGGTCCAACGGGAGCGGCTTGCCAGTCAACGTATTGCAGAAACGGCAAGAACGCGTACAGATATCTCCCGCAATCATAAAGGTAGCCGTCCCTCTGCTCCAGCACTCTCCCATATTCGGACATTTTCCGCTGGTGCAGATCGTATGCAGGCAGTGGGATTCAACGATGCTTTTTGTTCGTGTGAACTGTTCGTTCCCACCCAGCCGGATTTTTAACCAATCCGGCTTTCTCAAATGTTCTGACATTATAAGTTACAAATTATCAAATAAAAAGTTAGACATTCTGGTATACAGATGATAGCGGGTGTTTCCACCGTAAATACTATGATTACGGTCTTTGTAAACCTGCATTTCAAACTGTTTACCGGCTTGTACCAAGCTCTCAGCATAATCCATTGTCTGCTGGAAATGCACATTATCGTCGGCTGTGCCATGAATCAACAACAACTTCCCCTGCAAATCCTTCGCCAGACGGATCGGTGAAGTAGCGGCATACCCTTCAAAATTTTCTTTTGGCGTACGCATGAAACGTTCCGTATAGACAGAATCGTAATATTTCCAATCGGTAGGAGGTGCAACAGCAATACCGGCTTTGAAAGTTCCATTGCCAACACTCATGGCCATCAGCGTATTGTAACCGCCGAAGCTCCATCCCCAGATAGCCATGCGGCTCTTGTCGACAAACGGCAATTTGCCTAAAGCCTGTGCCGCTTCCACCTGGTCCTTGGATTCCAGTTCACCCATCCGCAGATAGGTACATTTACGGAAGGCTTCTCCGCGGGCTCCTGTACCACGTCCGTCCACACAAACCGTAATGATCCCGTTAGCCGCCAGATATTGTTCCCAGTCAAAGCTATATTTATCCAATACCTGCTGGGAGTTCGGGCCACTGTACTGGAACATCAGAACCGGATATTTTTTCGACTCGTCGAAATCGACCGGCTTCACGATCCATGCATTCAGTTCATAATCGGAAGCTGTACGCACTTTGATAAACTCTTTCTCGGCATATGAATAACCAGCCAGCTTATCGACTAAACGGGCATTATCCTGCAGGACACGCAGGACTTTATTCGACTTCGTCTCGTTTACGGTGATTTTAACCGGCGTATTTGCATTTGAATATTGATTTACATAATAAGCGAAGTTATCGCTGAATGTGGCATTATTCGTTCCTTCCTGTGTGGAAAGTTTCGTCTTTACTCCTTTCGCATCGATTTTATATATAGCACGCCGGATCGGACTTTCTTCGGCCGATTCATAATAGACCGTCTTTGTCGCTTCATCATAACCCAGAAACGCAGTCACATCCCAATTGCCCTTCGTCACCTGGCGCTGCATGACACCCGTAGGAGAATACAGATAAATATGCGCATAACCATCCTGTTCGTTTACATATGAGAAACTGTTCGCATAGAAATGGATGGAGTTCAACCATTCCGAATCGACATAAGCCTTATTTTCATCACGCAGGATCAAACGGAAAACACCGCTTTTCGGATTCGCATAATACATATTGAAAACATTCTGATGACGGTTCAAGGTCATCACAGCCAACTGATCGTCATTATTCGTAAAAACAATCCGCGGAATATAGCTGTCCGCTTCTACCGGAACTTTCAATTCTTTTGTATCCTTCGTCGTCACGTCATAAGAATGCAACGTAACTTTCGAATTCTTCTCACCAGCCTTCGGATATTTATAATTATAATAGCCGGGATATAATCCCTCTCCGAACATCTGCATCGAATATTCGGGAACTTCCGATTCGTCAAAACGCACAAAAGCCAGCTGCTCGCTGTTCGGAGACCAAGCCATCAGGTTCGTTACGGCAAACTCTTCTTCATAGACCCAATCGGTAATGCCATTCAGGATTTTATTCATTTCACCGTCTTTCGTCACCTGGACCTCTGTATCATAATCGAATTTACGAATCCATATATTATTGTCACTCACATAAGCGACCATCCTCCCGTCCGGCGAGAATGTCGGAATCATCTGCTTGCCTTTCGAATCTGAAATCGGTTTCACATAATTACGGCGCACATCGTAGTCATACACATTCGCCTTGAATGAACGGCGATAGATCGGTTCCGTATCGCGCCATACAAGAATATGGTGTCCGGTACTGCTAATCGTGTATCCGTCGAACTTGTCAAACGTACACTCACGCGCTTTCTCTGTATTGAATAAAGTATCGACCGGATTTCCAGTACGATAAGAATACTTTATAATCATGTTGCGAGCATCATTCATAGCCGTATAATGCTCGCCATCAGGCATAGAACGCATTTCTCCAATATTAGTAACCTGGCGGAACTGACCGTCTGTAATTTCTTTTAAATCGACACGTTTGCTCCCATTCTGGGCTGCCAGGCTCCCAACCAGCAAGAACGAAAGTAAAGCACCAAACCCTAATCGTTTCATGTATGATTCTATTTTTATCTTAATATTTCAGTTAGAACGGATTGCAAAGTTACTACATTCTTGCGGATTTATTATCTTTGCCCCTATGGAAAACAGCAAACCATATCGTGAATTCGGAGATTTCCTGCGGGAAGTATTTCCTTATAAAGTGCAAAAGATATCAATCAATGCCGGCTTTACCTGTCCGAACCGCGACGGGACGAAAGGTTTCGGCGGTTGTACCTACTGCAACAATCAGACGTTCAGCCCGGAATATTGCCATACAGAAAAAAGTGTAACGGAACAACTGGAAGCAGGCGTTCGCTTTTTCTCCCGCAAATATCCGGAGATGAAATATCTGGCCTATTTCCAAGCCTATACAAACACGTATGACGAACTGGATTCGTTGATTTCTAAATATGAAGAAGCACTCGCCTGTCCGGATGTCGTCGGACTGATCGTCGGTACACGCCCGGACTGTATGCCGGACACGCTATTGGATTATTTCTCCGCTTTATCCCAAAAGAAGTTCGTGATGATCGAATATGGCCTGGAGAGCACGCTGGACCGTACTTTAACCCGTATCAACCGGGGACATACACATGCCGAATCGGAAGAGGCCATCCGCCGCACAGCGGCCCGGAACATATACACGGGAGCCCACTTGATCTTAGGCCTTCCGGGAGAAAGCAGGGAAGAGATATTACACCATGCCGACATTCTGTCCGCCCTTCCGCTCACAACACTGAAGCTTCACCAGTTGCAACTTATCCGAGGCACGCGCATGGCTAGGGAACAGGCGGAACACCCCGAACAGTTTCATCTCTATACCGCCGATGAATACATCGACTTGGTCATTGACTTCATAGAACGATTAACCCCCTCTATTGTCGTAGAGAGGTTCGTATCACAATCCCCTAAAGAGTTGCTGATTGCACCAGATTGGGGGCTTAAGAATTTTGAATTTACAGCCAAGGTAAATAAACGTATTTCAGAACGAAATGCGCGGCAGGGGCGTCTGCTCAATCCTCCTTCTTCGGAGCCAGTTCTCCCTGGTATGTGATATTCTGCCTATTAGTCGGCGTTACGCTTATGATCGCGGAACCATTTGAAAATACTTGCATATCGAAACGGAAAGTATCTTCTTTGGTACGGGCTACGAATTTAATTCGAGCGGTCCCCTTCTTATCGAAGGTTGATTGATAATCGGTAATTGATTCTTCAAAACGCATCCCGTCACCTCCACCATACGGTAAAGAATATGCCCTACCGAAATAAGGCAGATAAGAAATCGCCGAATCACCGCGCATTTCAAGAGAATAAGGAGTCGTCAGATGAACCGTACGTCCTCCCATTGGTAACGCCCGATCTACCTCGATCGTAAACCGGCCGTTTTCTATCATTTCCTTTATTTCTTTTGCTTTCTGTTCTTCCCTTTCCTTCTTACTTTGAGAATAAAGGGATTGTCCCCCGAAAAAAAGAACAATCCCTACAAAAAAGAATAACCTAATGTTTCTCATATAACCTTAAATAACTAAACACTATTATTTGCCTATGTATATATAAGACAATTCTAAGCCTTGAAAGGTTTATTCGTTTATCATTAAATTACCTTAAAAACAAAGACTTGATTACGATCTGATTTCAAACATTAACTACTTGCATTTGTATATGTCCCTTAACTTTGCTTTATTTGTCCCTTCAATTTTCTGAAACAGATTAATAATTTTATGGAGAAAAAACATCAGTATCAAGGATTAACCAAACAAGAAGTAGAAGAAAGCAGGCGCCTTCACGGCGAAAATATCCTCACTCCTCCAGAGAAAGCCTCTCTATGGAGCCAATTTCTTGAAAAATTCAATGACCCGATTATCAAGATCCTATTGGTGGCATGGTTCTTATCCATGATTATCGCCGGCGTACATTGTTGGGGACCGGAGGCTAAAGGCTTCACTGCCTTCCTCGAACCGATCGGCATATTCTTTGCAATCATGTTGGCATCTTGTGTCGGCTTCTTTTTCGAAGTCAAAGCAAACAGGGCATTCAATGTTTTAAACACGGTCAATGATGATATTTTCGTGAAGGTGATCCGTGAAGGGAATATCTGCCAAATTCCGCGAAAAGAGGTTGTCGTCGGCGATATAGTCGTACTTGAAACAGGAGAAGAGGTCCCGGCCGACGGACATTTATTGGAAGCGATCTCCCTCCAGATTAACGAATCGACACTGACCGGCGAACCGATCATCAGCAAGACGACAAATGAAGCCGACTTCGACGAAGAAGCGACCTACCCGTCCAATGTTGTCATGCGCGGAACGACCGTCGTTGACGGACACGGTGTAATGGCAGTGGAGAAAGTCGGCGATGAAACCGGATACGGGAAAGTGTATGAAGGCTCGCAGATAGAAAATAATATCGACACACCGTTGCAGATGCAGCTGGCAGGGTTGGCAAAGGTGATCAGTAAAGCCGGCTATGCGATTGCTGCCATCACTTTCATTGCGCTGCTGACAAAAGTCTTGCTGTCCTCATCCGGGATGCCGGTCATGGACTTGATTTCGCACATCCTGAATATCTTTATGGTAGCCGTCACGTTAATCGTCGTTTCCGTACCGGAAGGCTTGCCGATGAGCGTGACACTCAGCCTTGCACTCAGCATGAACCGCATGCTGAAAACAAACAATCTAGTCCGTAAAATGCATGCCTGCGAAACAATGGGGGCTACCACGGTTATCTGTACCGATAAGACCGGGACACTTACGCAAAACCAGATGCAGGTATATCAAACGAACTTTTACAACCTGAAAGACCAGAAATTGGTAAACGATGAACTGAGCGTGCTAATCAAAGAAGGAATATCAGTCAATTCGACTGCCTTCCTCGATTTCTCCGAAGAAAAGATAAAAACATTGGGGAACCCGACGGAAGCAGCCTTGCTGCTATGGTTGAACAGCCAACATCAGAATTATCTGGAAATAAGAGAAAATGATCGGATACTGGACCAACTGACATTCTCCACCGAACGGAAATATATGGCAACAGTCGTACAATCATCCTTATTGGGCAAACGCGTGCTGTATGTCAAAGGTGCCCCGGAAATCGTACTGGCGAACAGCAATCGGGTGGCTATCGACGGGACCTACAAACCGGTAGAAGAATGCAAAGCCGGTATCGAAAAGCAACTGCTGGACTATCAGAACCAAGCTATGCGTACGTTGGGATTCGCCTATCAGATACTGGAAGACGGGCAGGATGCCACATTCTTCGTGAACGGACGACTGCACAAGACGGACCTTACTTATTTAGGTATCGTCGCTATTTCCGACCCTGTCCGTGCTGATGTTCCGGCTGCTGTCCAAAGTTGCCTTGATGCCGGCATCGACATCAAGATCGTGACCGGCGACACTCCGGGAACGGCTAAAGAGATCGGACGGCAGATCGGAACCTGGAAGACCGGAGACACCGAACGCAACATCATCACCGGCCCAGGCTTCGAAGCCTTGACTGACGAAGAAGCGCTGGATCGCGTGCTCGACTTGAAGATCATGTGCCGCGCCCGCCCGACTGACAAACAACGCCTGGTACAATTGTTGCAACAAAAAGGAGCCGTAGTGGCCGTCACAGGCGACGGTACCAACGACGCCCCGGCCCTGAAAGCCGCACAGGTCGGACTATCTATGGGAGACGGAACCTCCGTGGCAAAAGAGGCAAGCGACATCACGATCATAGACAACTCGTTCAGTAGCATTACCCGTGCGGTGATGTGGGGACGTTCCCTGTACCGGAACATCCAGAAATTCCTGTTGTTCCAGTTGACAATCAATGTGGCGGCCTGTCTGATCGTCTTATTGGGCTCCCTGTTAGGAACCGAATCTCCGCTCACGATCACCCAGATGCTTTGGGTAAACCTGATTATGGATACATTTGCCGCCGGTGCACTAGCTTCGCTGCCGCCTAACGAACGGGTGATGAAAGACAAACCCCGCCGAAGCGGCAAGGACGGCGACTTTATCATTACCCGCCCGATGGCTTACAACATTTTCGGTGTCGGTCTCGCATTCGTAATCGTTTTGATGGGGTTATTGCTCCGCTTCCATGCACAGGATGGACTGACACCGCACGACCTATCCTGGTTCTTCAGTTTCTTCGTGATGCTTCAATTCTGGAATATGTTCAATGCAAAAGCGTTTATGGAAGACCGCTCGGCATTCGCCAACCTGAAAGAGAGCAAGAGTTTCCTGACGGTGGCCCTGCTTATCATCGCCGGACAATATCTGATCGTCACGTTCGGCGGCGAAATGTTCAGTGTCGTCCCGTTATCTTGGAAAGACTGGGGAACCATTATCGGTTCGACTTCTCTGGTTCTCTGGATCGGAGAGATAGGCCGGTTAATCGAAAGATGGAGAAAATAAATAAAAAAAGAGGGTTGCGCCAAAAACTGACGCAACCCTCTTCACTTACATCTAAATCATTAACAGAGATTCTTACTTCTTGTAAGTCTTATACCCATAAACAGCCAAGTCACCCAACTCTTCTTCAATACGGAGCAACTGGTTGTATTTCGCCATACGGTCCGAACGGCTCAAAGAACCGGTTTTGATCTGTCCGCTATTGGTAGCAACAGCGATATCGGCAATCGTAGCATCTTCAGTCTCACCCGAACGATGCGAAGTGACGGAAGTATAACCGTTACGGTGTGCCATTTCGATTGCATCCAGTGTTTCGGATAACGTACCGATCTGGTTCACCTTGATCAGAATAGAATTGGCACAGCCTTCCTCAATGCCTTTCTTCAGGAATTCTACGTTTGTCACGAACAGGTCGTCACCGACCAACTGGCATTTGCTTCCCAACGCTTCAGTCAACAGTTTCCAACCGGCCCAGTCGTTTTCGTCCATGCCGTCCTCGATAGAGTCGATCGGGTATTTAGCAACCAATTCGGACAAATAAGCGACCTGCTGCTCGGCAGTACGCTTAGCACCTTTGGCTCCCTCAAATTTCGTATAATCGTATACGCCATCATGATAGAATTCGGAAGAAGCACAGTCCATAGCAATCGTCACATCCTTACCCGGCTCGTATCCGGCAGCTTTAATAGCGGCCATGATGGAGTTCAAAGCGTCTTCCGTTCCATCCAAAGCAGGAGCGAAACCACCTTCGTCACCGACAGCCGTACTCAGACCGCGATCGTGCAACACCTTCTTCAAAGCATGGAAGACTTCGGCCCCCATACGCAAACCTTCACGGAAACAGCAAGCTCCAACCGGACGGATCATAAATTCCTGAAAAGCGATCGGGGCATCAGAATGCGAACCACCATTGATAATATTCATCATCGGGACAGGCAATACATATGCATTCGTCCCGCCGATATAACGGTAAAGAGGCAGGTCCAAATAGTTAGCTGCCGCCTTGGCAACAGCCAGAGAAACGCCTAACATGGCGTTGGCGCCTAAATTAGACTTTGTCTTCGTACCGTCGAGTTCAATCAGTTTATGGTCGACCTCACGCTGGTTCAGGGCGCTCATGCCCAGGATAGCGGGAGCAATTACATTATTTACATTATCGACAGCTTTCAGAACGCCTTTGCCACCATAGCGTTTTTTGTCGCCATCACGAAGCTCGATTGCTTCGTTTTCACCGGTAGAGGCACCAGAGGGAACAGCTGCACGGCCAAAAGCGCCGGAAGCCAAATGTACATCTACTTCAACAGTCGGGTTACCACGTGAATCAAGAACTTCTCGTCCTACTACTTTTACAATTTCCATACTTTTACTATTTGAGTTTTATCTTTCGTATAAATATAACAAAAGAGGACGAGGCTTTGTTGGGGAAAGGGGATCAATATTGTCTATCGCCCCATTTACAACGACATCGACAATTCGATCCGACATCCTAAAGCGTTCATTATGCGATAGAATGTTTATACATAACGAATCCCAAAAGGAAATGCCACCTCCCCTACTTTTTCCGAACAAAACTTTCCGGCTTTCAGATAAACGATTATCTTTGTTACACTATCCGGCATTGGATAGCGACCTAAAACCTGTCAAACTATGAAATCAGACATGTTTATTGATCCGAAATCGGATTACGCGTTTAAAAGGTTTTTCGGCACTGTGTCGAACAAGGAGCTTACAATCGGCTTCCTGAACAGCCTGCTTAACAAGGATATCAAAGATATCATATTCCACAACGTGGAAATGCAAGGCAACAATACTGATAGCAGGAAAGCTGTATTCGATTTGTTTTGTGAAGGATCGGATGGAGAGCTTTTCATTGTCGAAATCCAGAAAAAGAGACAAAAGTACTTCTCCGACCGTGTACTTTACTACGCTTCGTTTGTTATACAAATGCAGGCTGATATAGAAAGCGAGAAGTTCCGGTTGGCAAAGGAGGAGGAGAGAAGACGGTGGAACTATCATATCAACAAAGTGTATGTAGTCTGCTTTTTGGACTTCCGGCTCGATACGCGCTACACAGACAAATATCGTTGGGATGTCGTGCGCATGGACCGTGAACTGAAAATTCCGTTCAGCGAAACACTGAATGAGATCTACTTGGAGCTTCCAAAGTTCAACTTGAACTTTGAGGAATGCGATACGTTTTACAAAAAATTTTTATACACGATGAACAACATAGACATTATGGGACAGTTATCAAAAGAAACAATACAAAACGACAAACTCCTGCGAAAACTCAAAAGCGCTATCGAACTACAACGCATGAGCGCTAAAGAACGCTTAGCATACGAACTAAGCATTGCAGCCGAACGCGACCTGGCTGCCTGCATGGCTACAAGTTTTGAGGAGGGGGAGGAAAAAGGAATAGCTAAAGGCATCACCGAAGGAATGCGCAAAATCATCTTGAACATGAAGCAAGCAGGCATGGATCTTGCCACCATCGCCAAAACTGCGGGACTGCCGGAAAAAGAGGTAGAGGCGCTATTGAAATGAATTACAGCCTTGAAGGATCAAGATGAACTGCAACGTAATAATATAACGAAGCCCTTGCAACCAAACGATTGCAGGGGCTTGTTTTTTGTCTGCCTCCGGTCTTCACAGAGGGAAGGGCAGAAGAACTTTTTATAATTTCATTAACTTTAGTATTAATATTCACCGCTTGTTCCCCCTCGCGAGGTAATTGGTCGCTCCCAAGTAACGGCTGCAAGGCCGGCTATCCGGGAAATACCGCACGGTGATATTTAGAATTATTTGATTATAAAATGTCATATGTCTCTGTAGGGGCAGGGTTCTACTCCGCCCTTAAGATAGACAGTATTGTTTTTTAGTATCAATCGTTATTTAACGATAGCTTTTACAGCTTCTTCACCTTCAACAGCTACGACTACGATACCCTGCGGAGCAGCGATTGTAGCGTTGTCAGAAGAAACAACCGTGTTAGCCACTACCTGGCCCAAGATGTTGCTGATGACAACTTTCTTGCCGGCAGCACCGGCAATTGTTACGTTGCCTTCGCCAGCGATAACCTTAATTGCTGCTACTTCCACACCTTCGTTAGCAGTCGGAGCAGACTGTGATTCGATAAAGAAGCGAACAGCATTCTTCTTGTCTGCATCCATATAGAAATAGTTATTATACTGGCTAACATATTTTTTACCCTGACGAATAACATATTCATCACTGCCATTTTCATCCAGAATGATCTGATATTGGAACTTAGCTAAGTTGCCTTTGATCTTTTTCGGGGCATTATCTTTTTCAGCGACCAATACAGACTTACCGTCAACCGTTGTACGTAAAGTATCAGAAGAAACCAATTCACCGGCCTTGAAAATCAACTTAGCTTCGCCACTGGCCTGATTTTCCATATTGAAACGGTAGTTTTTACGAGCTGCATAATATTCTGCAGAGTCTACAGCATTGTACAGGAAGTTACCACCTTTAGCAATATAGAACGACGGGATGTTACGATCTGAATGAACCGTATCAACCCAGAATGTCAAATCTTCACCCGCCTCGCTTGCAATAGCTAAACGTGCATCCTTGTTTTCATCCATAGTCATGAAACCACCACGAGCCACTTCAATAGAGATGTGTTGCGGAATAGCTTCCAAACTGACAGCCGGAGTCTCTTCCACCATGAAAGTTTTCAATCCAGTACTAATCTTTTCAGACAAATCATAGTTAAAAGCTCCTTGCCAAGCATTATCTTCATCGTCTTTTGGATCTCCTGATCCAGCAAAACCAACTTGAGCTCCAGTAATCGCATTTGCTGCATATTCAATCAAAGAAACAGAACCGTCAATATTTACCTTAATGATAAACTTATCAGCGCTATCATCATCCTTCTCTGCTAATGTATACGAACGATCAACATCCAGATAATAATCATCAATTTCATCGTCAAATGCTTTAACGGCGTAAGTATAATAAGCAACCGTATCTCTTGCTGTAGAAGTCAGGATGCGGGTATCTTTCAGATAGATGTATTTATTCAATACATTAACCGGCTTTTCGCTCTTAATCAGTTCAAACTGGGTCATGTTATCTGCATCTACATAAGCAAGGATTTCATCTTTCTGAAGAGTACCATCATCATCTCTCGTACCACCTACATAGAATGCTGTTGCAGCATCACTGTTTTTAGCCAATTCAAATTGAACCAAGCCCATGCCGTCTGCTCTATTTACGAATGTAGCAAACTTGTCTTCAACAGTGTACGGAGTCAGAACGATCTTCGTATTGGCCAAATCAACTGGTTTGAACTCTACCTCTTCATTTGTCGTTGTAGCATCAACCCATTCTACATTCACGTTAGTTTGAGTTGCAGGATATACAGTATAAACACCTTCTTTGTTTTCATACAAAGAAACTTCAAACGATTTTTGAGTCTGACGATTTGTAAAAGTGATCGTCTTATCGGTCTTATCAATTGCAGTTACAACAAACTGATACATCGGATCAGCCTCATCGTATTCGACAGTTGAAGCCAAAGCAAAAGCACTACCACTTTTCATTATGGTCAGATACTGCTTATATTCGGTTTCATTTCCTTTCTTTTCACCACTTACAAACTGAATCGTATAGATAGAAGGAGCATCTTCTTTCTGCAATAACGTCGCCAAATCATCACCATCCATCAATGTTGAATTGGTAGTTGTGAAACTCAAAGCATCTGCAACTGTAGTTGTTACCAGATAATTTTCTTTTTGGTCTGTCACTACACCGATATAACCATTTTTAGCGTCATGTTTTTCTATCGGGTTTTTATCGGCAGAAACAAACACGTGCATATCGCTTACAACAATATTGTAAGCTTCCGGAGCCGTCATTGGATCAGGGACCTCGATTGAGAAACAAGCATTACCAACATAAACTTCCTCACCGGAAGAATAGTCATCTGAAGTACGAGCACCTGTAAAGAAATTCATTTCAGAACCTTGAACGGTTGTCAATTCATAACCTATACCATTAGCACGATCAGCCTTGTTGATGTCATAATTGCCTTTCGGATCGATAGCCAAGAAAGTACATTGATAGAACAGCTCTACCATTTCATCAGTGATCTCGACTTCTGTTCCGTTCAATTCTTCCGGATAGGCAGTTGCGAAATAAACACCGGCAGGGATAGCCATGTCATTCTCCAAGTCTATCTCAGAACCTACATAAAAAGCTTTCAGATTAACCTTCGACAAATTATCATTCTTCCAAGAGTATTTGTTATCAGCCTTGAAATCCAAGTTAAAACCTTCACCCCCCATTACATCGTTCAATGCAGCAACTTCATCATTGGTTAATGTCTTTGTTTTGAGTTTACAAAGAATTATCTTGCTTCCCGAAACATTAAGTGAAACAACTGAACCAATTTGTAAAGGATTACCAGATGCCTTACTTGTATAAAGATACAAATTATCTTTCTGATTGAACTGGGAGTCATAACTATCAGAAGCATCAACAGCAAAACGAGCAAACTGATTTTTCTCTGCATCGTGAGAGCTCTTAGAAGCTTCAGTTATAAGAGCATTGGTATTGTCAAATGTCAAAAGCTTAGCAGTCCCGATGTTTTGCAATGAATATAGATATCCATCATCTTTACCAAGAGCATCTTTCTGAGGATACTCCAAGAAATTCCAAGCTGTCTCTTCCAAATCCAATGACTGGTCACCGGCAGATAAGGTTACCCCTGAATAAGTCAAGGTTTTGCCATCTTGTGAAGCTACGACTTTCAATAAAACATCACTTGCAGTAGCCGTGCCACTATCATCCACGTCAGCAATAACAAAATACGGACCGCTTTTCCACGTAGCTTTAGCAGCAGGATTTGCCACAGTCTCTAATTCAATTCCATTAATAGTAAGAGGGGTTTGCGCCCAAGCACTACCACACAACGCACTTGTCACCAACAAGCCCGCTGTCAAAAGAGTAGAAATCTTCTTGTTCATAATCTAAACTTTAATATTAATAATACAATAATTGAAATGTTCGTCCTATATATATGTACACGCGTTAATAATGTACACGTGTTAACTTTCGTATTTTGATAGCAAAAACGATCGTTTTTTTCGTCATTTTTTTCGCCTCTTTTTGGAGTTCGTGTTGAAAAGGTGGTTTTTTGTCCTTAAATTGCTATCTGATTGATAAGAAAGGATATAGAGATAAGATTTTTTTTCAGGAAAAGGGTTGTGGTTTTAAAAAGTATATGTATTTTTGTGCTGTAAAAATGACGAAAAGAAACGATCGTTTTTTTTCGTCATTTTTACATCCACCAAATAGCTCATCCACAGAGATTTATCTACAAAAACAGCATTCTAAAAATTCATTAATACCACTTTCGTTCAAAAATCGGTGTTTTTTAGAGAAAACCCCGATGCCTACTGTGTTTCGAAAGGGTGCTTGTCCGTCATTGACCCGATGCTTACCGGTCTGTTTTTTGAAGTTTTTCGGATTTTCAGTGAAAAACCTGCCAAAGTCCGCCAAGTCTGCCGGGGCCTTTTTAAATTTCGACGACCTGCTTTCCCCGTTCCGTCTTCCGGTAATAACCATTTCCTTCTGAGATGATTAGGTCATTTTTTTGCAGTTTCCGAAGGAATTTATCGACAGTCGATTCTGAAATTTCACGGACATTCGCTTCCTTGACCACGTCAATGCGTTTGAAAGAATCAAGAAGGGAGACAAACAAGTTGCGCAAATGGTGTGGAAACCGGAAGTGCACTTCCGACGAAGCACTCTGCAACGATGTAGCCACGACATAGGCATGTTGCAGACAAACCTTGCCGAGATGGAAGGCGGTGGCGAAATCATCGTCGCTGATCGTCCAGACACGCTCCGAGCAACCACTCTCGCCCTTGCGCAACGCGGTCAGTTGCATTCCTATGCGAAAAATAGCCAGACGATAGCGCAGGACCGTCGATTCCATGTCTTCGTTACCGAAAGAACGGACATTGTAGTACTCGCGCTCGAAAAAACGATCGAGGCGTTTACGTTGGGCATCACTAAATTTGACCCAGGTCGGAGAGTTGTCGAGAAAAACTCCGATATCGAGCACACGCTGCCCCCAACTTTCAAAATATTCGGATGCTGCCGGGCTATCGTCGGCCGAAGTCAACGGACGATAGGTCCCGCTTCCCGGTATGCGGTACATCAGAATACGGCTGAAGAGACCGTTTTCGGTCGAAGGGATCAGGCGGGGAAGCATGGCAGGAGTACCGCTCAGCAGTAGTGCCAAGTTGGGCCGTTTGACCATAAACGATCCGCTGCTTTTCGTCGAGCTGCCTACAGGTTCATGATGATACGACTTGTTCAGCACATCGTTATATTTGCCAAAATCCTGCGAGAACATGCTCAAGACCGTCTCCATCTCTGTATCGACCATGCAGGATGTGTAAGGATAGTTGGCTTCGAGCAGTTCCACGAGCCGGGCCTGCGTGACGTTACCCGTCAGCGCAAGGTTTCTCTGTTTCACCACCTTCGGCTTTGACGGAGCCGGACCGAGCGGCTGTTTGGAGGTCTGTTTCTGACGTTTATGCATCTTGTAGTTATCGTATGCTTCCTGCAACTCTTCATATTCTTCAACCTGGTGACGAGAATTGTCATAAATATACTGTTGCCAGGGTTCGAGCATCCGTTGCAGGGCAGCGATACGCCCTTTCCCACTTCCAGAACCGCCGGTTATGATCGAATAAAAGGCAGGTGTGTAATCGTGTTCGCCCAACGAACCTTTGACACCAGGAGACACGCTGCTCAGAAGCGTCAGCGAAGAAATCAGCAAAATGTCGCGATCCGTACGACTGTACGCACATTTCAATATGTCCGTGAGAAGAGGTGGTAAGTGATCGTAGATATTCTCGTCAAAGCAAGGAAGAAGGGTGTTATCCAGCTCTATATCATCACATTCGCCGTATTCTGCATCCTTTTGTGCCATTTTGGGAAAGGGGGTGGCAGACTTGGCAGATTTGGCAGACTTCGGGACGGAACTGGTCCCGTCCGGACGGAACGCACAGCTCCCATGCGAGGCACTGTAGCGTCGGTAGATGTCGTTTACTGTTGTCTCGACCTCGGCAGCCGGAAAGTCGGCCGAACCGTAGCGGCGGACACACTCACTGACAGCGTCGTAGAGAGAAAAGCCGGCATTGTTCAAGACAGAGGACAGCTTTACAAGATAGGAATGACGGTTACCGGCAACAAAAGTATTGCTTTGTTCATACTTGTCAATGTAGTTCGAAAGCCGCGTGCCGGAGCACACGCTTCCGGAGGAATGTCCGGAAGCGGCCTGAGGCTCCGGGTCAGCAACGGGGATTTCGATCGCTTCAGATTCTTCCTTATAAAAAGCGTTCGGATCATGGCCGGCGAAACAGCCACGGTTCGGATCTTTTCCACTGATGTCCACCTTCACGCCCGGAAGATCCACTTCGACACGGTGTTTGACGATTTCAAAGGCCAAGTTATGATTTTTCAAATCACTGTCGACCATTATGAAGAGCTTGACGCCGGTCCCGGAAGGGCTGACATGACCGGCTTTCACATACGGGAACTCAGCCGCCCGGCGGAGCAATTCAAGGACGGGTATAGGCGAATCGTCTATATCGATCACTATGCAAGCACTATAGCGCGCCATGTGTTCCAACTTACGACCTCCTTCCATCACGCCGCCGGCGACATAGAGGGGCAGTTTTTTCTTGTAAGCATCAGCTTCATCCTTCTTGCCGGCTTTGATAAGCCCACGCAGATAGGCGATCGGTCTCGCATACTCACCACTCTTCACCTTACCGATGTACTGATTCAAGGTCATCAAACTGGCGCTCCCTGTCTGGAACGCAGAGTCGAAGTAAGTACCTTCGACTTCTTTTTGTATTACCATACTATTGTGTATTAAATGAAAGGCTACAGTTCCCGCAGGAACGCTTCGTGCGGCTCTTTCGGTTGTTTATTCTTTCTAAGGTTCCCCCAAGTGCTCAACCAGGCAGGCGACCTGCTTCGGCGTATAAAGTTTCTAGAATTTCACCCATCCCGCAGCCAAAAGTTTTTCTTTCAGACCACGCGAAGTCCGTATCCATACCCACATCCTTTTATAGGCAGTCTCAGGGGGAGATTCCGGGAAATAAAGGAGCGCGAATTCGGTAACACCCATGGCTCCTTTTGCCGATATAAGCTCTATTTTTTTATCATTCATAATAATTTTGATTTAAACATTCTAATACATTATAAATGTACGACATTTTTTGGTACCATGCAAGGAATCCGACAATTATTTTACAAAAAAAACAAGAAATACCGCCAAAACCTCAGCTAACCGTATATACCTTTCCCGCCAGACCTCAGGACACCGTATCTTTGTAATGTAGTAAATCACTAACCCTTAATCTATTAATCGTATGTCAGTAAAGTACAAACTTGTTTTAAAAAAAGACTTGACCAAAGGTGCGGCAATCGATGCCAAGCGGTATTATGCCTCGGCCAATGTCACTGGTATGATGGATTTCGACACGATCTGCGATGTGGTGGCAGACCGTTCAACAGCCAGCGACGGTGACGTGGCTCTCGTCTTGTTGGGACTGATCCGTTGCATGCAAGAAGCGTTGTTGCGTGGAGAAGTGGTCCAATTGGGTGCATTGGGCAACTTCCGGCTCTCACTCGGAAGCTCCGGAGTGGTAAATGCGGATGATTTTCACGCATCATTGATCAGGAAGCCGCGAATAATCTATTCTCCGGGAGTTAAGCTGCGCGAAATGATCGCCAAAGTGAGTATTGAACGTATTGGACAAGAGACAGATAAGTCCAATGCAGGTGGTGAAGATGACAGACCAGGAGAATTATGAAACCAGCGCAAATCAACTTCGTAAAAGAATGCCTACCGGCAGCTGTGTCGGCAGGAGCCGCCTTCAACCTGAATCCGCTGGTCATTCTGGCACAGGCGGCGTTTGAAAGCGGCTGGGGAACGAGCAATCTGGCAAAGGAGTGCCGAAACTATTTCGGACTGACCGCCTATGGATGCAGCAACGCTTATTGGCATGGTGGGAAAACTACCGTAAAGGCATCCTCCTATCCATTGAATTTCCGACGCTACGACACACGAGAGAATTCCTTCCTCGATTTCGCCCGCTTGATACGGAACAATTATCGCTCCGCTTGGCAGGTAAGCAACGACCCGCAGGCCTATGCAAAGGAGATCGCCTACAGTCCTTACATCAGCGAACTGAACGGCGATAATCGGGAAACGTACCGGCACAGTATCATCCAGATCACACAAACGATACAGGCGGTGATGGCGTTAATCGGAGAATAACGGTTCAACCGTATGCCATACCAAACAACCACCCCATAGGGAGGGGTCAAAACTATCCTGTTCCCGCGCTTGACACGGGATCGCATTAAAACCGACGCTACAAAAATCTGATTGATAAGGTCCGTCTTTTTGCGACCCCGCATCAAGTGCAATGTATTATTAACTCTAAACGACTATCCATCATGAAAAAGATCAGAAAGGTTCTTGAATTTATCTTGGCTTTGTTGAATTTTTTGTTCCACTTTAAACCTGTACCGGATGAGACACCTCCCATCAGCCCTGAAAGTTTTCCTCTCCCTGATTATCAAGATCTTGAGAAGAGGAATGAACCTCTATTTGAGACTGTCTGTTAGGGTCAGGCTCTGGTAAAACGCAAAAAGCCCGTCTGCGAAAGGCAGACAGGCTTTTTTTATTTGTTTGTTGAATAAGCCGGAATTTATTCAGCAGCTTTTTCTTCTGCAACCGGTGCTTCTGCAACAGGAGCTTCTGTTTCAGCAGCAGCTGTAGACTTTTTACGAGAACGTCTTGTCTTAGTCGCTTTCTTAGCTGTAACTGTCTTCAACATGTTTTCGTTGTAATCAACCAGTTCAATGAAGCACATGGCTGCGTTATCACCCAGACGGTTACCAGTCTTCAGGATACGAGTGTAACCACCCGGACGGTCACCGATCTTCTGAGATACTTCCTTGAACAATTCTGTTACAGCATATTTGTCTTGCAAATTGCTGAATACCACACGTCTTGAGTGAGTTGTATCCTCTTTAGACTTAGTGATAAGCGGTTCTACGAACTTACGGAGCGCTTTAGCTTTAGCAACAGTCGTAAAGATTCTCTTATGCTTGATAAGAGAACATGCCATGTTTGAAAGCATTGCGTTACGGTGAGTGTTCGTACGACCTAAATGATTTATTTTCTTATTGTGTCTCATCGCTATACTTACTCTTTATCTAATTTATATTTAGTGATATCCATACCGAATGAAAGGTTCAGACTCTCAAGCAGTTCATCAAGTTCTGTAAGTGACTTCTTACCGAAGTTACGGAATTTCAACAGGTCATTCTTGTTGAATTTAACCAGTTCACCTAATGTTTCAACATCTGCGGCCTTCAAGCAATTCAATGCGCGAACGGAAAGATCCATATCCGAGAGCTTGCTCTTCAGCAACTGACGCATGTGAAGCACTTCTTCATCGAATTCCTCATTACCGTCAGTGTCAACTGTCTCGATAGCAATCTTTTCATCTGAGAACAACATGAAATGGTGAATCAGAATCTTAGCTGCTTCTTTTAACGCTTCCTTCGGATGAATAGAACCATCAGTGGCTATTTCAAGAACCAACTTTTCGTAGTCCGTCTTTTGCTCAACACGGAAGTTCTCGATCGAATACTTAACGTTGCGAATAGGTGTGTAAATAGAGTCGATTGCAATCACGTGCATGTCTGCATTCGGATCTCTGTTTTCATCAGCGGGAACATATCCGCGACCTTTGTTAATCGTCAGCTCGATCTGGAAACCTGCGTTCGGATCCAAACGACAAATAACCAACTCAGGATTCAATACCTCGAATCCGGTCAGCTGTTTACCAATATCACCGGCTTTGAACACTTCCGAACCCGAAACAGTAATACTTACTTTTTCATTCTCTATGTCGTCTACAATATGCTTGAACCGTACTTGTTTCAGATTCAAGATAATGTTTGTCACATCCTCGATAACACCGGGGATTGTACCAAATTCATGGTCAACCCCTTCGATTTTAATGGATGTAATAGCAAAACCTTCAAGTGACGACAGGAGAATACGGCGCAGAGCATTACCTATAGTAATACCATAGCCGGGTTCCAACGGACGAAATTCAAACTTTCCGAAGAAATTGTCCGCTTCCAACATTAATACTTTATCGGGTTTTTGAAATGCTAATATCGCCATGGAAATCAATTATTATTTAGAATACAATTCTACGATCAACTGCTCTTTAATGTTTTCAGGAATGTCAGCTCTTTCCGGCAGATGCAGTAATTTTCCGCTTAAAGAAGACTGATCCCATTCGATCCAAGGATACTTGCTGTGGTTGAATCCTGACAGTGCGTCGGCAATCACTTCAAGAGATTTGGATTTTTCTCTAACACCAATAACCTGACCGGCTTTTACAGAGTAAGAAGGAATGT